>Ga0307510_10000129_pt1 | contig 60839 bp, 55 predicted proteins | sample 12_EM_MG_FD_207224 | JGI IMG/M metagenome (GOLD analysis project Ga0307510, IMG submission 207224) | Populus trichocarpa ectomycorrhiza microbial communities from riparian zone in the Pacific Northwest, United States - 12_EM | ecosystem: Host-associated > Plants > Roots > Unclassified | place... | reverse complement strand
CCCAGTTGGGCGGCACGTGCGCAGTGCTGCGCACGACCTGGATGAACGCGGCGACGCGCTGCCAGGGCTGCGCGTATGCGGCCGCGATCTCGGCGCCGCGGTGGGCGAGCCACAGCGCCGCGGTGCCGGTCGTCATGCCGGTCGCGTACGAGGTGCCGTCGCCGCCCGCGGCATACGAATACACGGGCGCGTTCGGGCGCTTCACGTCGGCGCGACGCACATCGGCCGCGGGGCCGCTCATGTCCACCGCGGGGCCGAACGAACTGCCGCTCCAGGGCGCCTCGGTGCTCGTCACGCCGCCGACCGCGAGCGTGCGGTTCAGGCGCGCCGGCGCGACGACATCGTTGACGTAGTTGCCCGCCGCGCAGACCAGGATCACGCCGTGGTCCCACGCATAGTCGACCGCGCGCCGCGTCTGGTTGACGACGATGCCCAGCGCCACGCCCATGCTCAGGTTGATGACGCCGACGCCGGCGCTGTCGACCAGATAGCGCACCGCGTCCTCGAACTGGCGCTGCCGCGCGGTGATCTCGACCGTGTCGGTGATGCGCACCGGCACCAGCGGCACCCTGGGCGCGACGCCGTAGAACGCGCCACCGGGCGCATCGGGCGCGAAGCCGCTGATGGTCGCGCCGATGCGCGTGCCGTGGCCGGCGTTGAAGCCGTCGAGGTTGTCGCGCCCGTTGCCGAGCTCGGGCGCGAGGATGCTGCCTTGCTCACCCACCGGCGCGGGCACGAAGCTGCGCGCCAGGTCGGTGCGCACCCAGCTCGCCGCCGGGAAGCCGAGCGCCGGGTGTTCGGTGTAGCCGGTGTCGATGTGGCCGACACGCACGCCGGTCCAGTCGATCGCGTCAGGGCCTCCGAGCAAAGCCCAGGCCTGCGGCACGCGCGTCAGCGCCAGATGCCAGTCGACGCCTGCCAGCGCGGAGACCGGCTTGACGACGGCGCGCGGCTCGAGGTCGTCACGGTCGCGGCCCGCGAGCAGCGCGACGGTCTCGGTGTCGGACACCGGCCGCGCGCGCTCGATGCCGATCGCCGTGAACAGCGGGCCGACGCCGATGTTCGGGTACTCGATGTCGAGCGCGCGCACCAGCGGCGCCCGGATGATGGCTTGCCGCGGCGAATACTGGAACAGGCGGACGTCGAGGCCGGGCAGGTACTTGCGCAGCTGCTTCTCGATGTCGGCAAACGAGGTGCCGTCGCTGACCAACACATAGTTCTGCATGCGCGCCTTCGGTCGTGGTGAAGTGGTCGCCACACTCTAGGCCGCACGCTGCGGCGCGCACATCCGCTGGCTTGGGGAAGCCGCCCAGCGGCGCGCGCAGCTCAGGTCAGCTGTCGACCTTAAACACCTGGCGCAGGTACGCGAGAAAGGTCTCGTCGTCGCACAGCAGCTTGCCCGGGCTGTCGGAGAGCTTGGCGACCGGCTGGCGGTTCGCGTGGGTCAGCTTCATCACGATGTGCAGCGTCTTCAGCCCCATGTCGTTCGTGAGGTTGGTGCCGATGCCGAAGCCGCACTGGGTGCGGTCGGAGAAATGGTGGTGCAGCGCGATCGCGCGGCTGAAGTCCAGGCCGTCGGAGAACACGAGGCGCTTGGTGTGCGGATCGATGCGCAGCTTCTCGTAGTGCGCCAGCGCCTTCTCGCCCCACACGACCGGATCGCCCGAGTCGTGGCGCAGGCCGTCGAACAGCTTCGCGAAATAGAGATCGAAGTCGCCGAGGAAGGCATCCATGCCGACGACATCGGTGAGCGCCACGCCGAGGTCGCCTCGGTATTCCTGCACCCAGTCTTCGAGCGCGGCGCGCTGGAAATCACGCAGCCGCACGCCCAGCGTCTGGTAGGTCTGCAGGTATTCGTGCGCCATCGTGCCGATGGGCACGAGGCCGAGATCGCGCGCGAACAGCACGTTGGACGCGCCCTTGAAGAACTGCGGCACCTCGCGCTTGAAGGTGGCGACGACCTCGCGCTGCCAGTCGGCCGAGAAGCGGCGGCGCACGCCGAAGTCGAAGAACTCGAACGGGTGGCGGCGCGGCGGCTCCTTCTCGAACTCGCGCAGCCGCTCGATCTTGGCCTTCAGGCGCTTGCGGCCTTCGGCGAGCGCGACGGTCTGGTCGAAGCGCCGGAAGTACAGCTCGTTGACGATCGCCAGCACGTAGATCTCGAACGCCATCACGTGCACCTGCGGGCCGTTCGCGACGATCTCCAGCTTGGGCCCGTTGGCGCTCGCGCTGATGAACTCGCGCTGGAACTGGAAGATGCGCAGGAAGTCGACGAAATCGGAGCGGATGAAGCAGCCCGCCGAGGTAGTCGAGCTCGCCCTGGTCAAAGCGCAGCGAGCACAGGTGATCGAGCTGCTGGTTCACATCTGCCAGCAGCTCGGCCAGCGGATAGGCCGGCTCGTTGCGGCAGACGAAGGTGTACTCGGCCTGTGTCTGCGGATGACGATGCAGCATGGTCTGCCACATCGTGAACTTGTAGAGGTCGGTGTCGAGCAGGCTGTGGATGACCGGTTGCATCGTGCGTGTCTCTCGCTCTGCGAAAGGAGTCGGGATGGACACGGTAGCGCAACCAGGCCGCGCACCGCGTGGCCTGCATTCTCGCCGTGAATCGGAAAACTACTTGGCGGTGTGGGTCCAGCTCGAGCGCCAGAGGGCGACGAACTCGACGGCGCCCCACAGCAACGCGCCGCCGAGCGCGAGCAAGCGCGGCGCGTGCGCAGGGCGGGGGGACAGGCGTGGTGTGGCGTTCATGGGCGTCAAGTTAGCCGTTTCGCATGACACGTTCGTGACGTTCCCGTGACCCGCGCACAGGCGCACACGAACATCCCGTTGCGCCTTATGCTGCGCGCCAACATGCTGCCTGAACTGACCGAGCTGCAAGCCGTCGTGGCCGCGGGCGGCCCGCACCTGCAGCAGCGCACCGTGGGCGAGATCGGGGTCGGCGACGCGCGCTATCCGCTGCTCGCGATCACGCTCGGCAACCCGTCACCCGAGGTGCCCGCGGTCGGCTTCTTTGGCGGCGTGCACGGGCTTGAGCGCATCGGCGCGGAGGTCGTGATCGCGCACCTGCACAGCCTCGTGATGCGGCTGCGCTGGGACAGCAGCCTGCACCGCCAGCTCGAATCGCTGCGGCTGGTGTTCATGCCCATCGTCAACCCCGGCGGCATGGCACAGTCGACGCGTGCCAACCCGAACGGCGTCGACCTGATGCGCAACGCGCCGGTGCAGGCCATCGACAAGGTGCCGTTCATGGTGGGCGGCCAGCGCCGCAGCGCGCGCCTGCCCTGGTACCGCGGCGAAGCGGGCGCGCCGATGGAAGCCGAGAACCTCGCGGTCTGCACGGTCGTGTTCGAGGAGCTGCTGTCGCACCGCTTCAGCATGGTCGTCGATTGCCATTCGGGCTTCGGCACGCGCGACCGCGTCTGGTTCCCGTATGCGCACACGGCGCGGCCGATTCCGCATCTCGCCGAGGCCTACGCATTCAAGCAGATCCTCGACGAGACGCACCCGCAGCACCGCTACGTGGTCGAGCCGCAGAGCGCGCAGTACCTCGCGCACGGCGACCTGTGGGATCACCTCTACCTGCAGGCGCTGACCCTGCCGCAGCAGACCTTTCTGCCGCTGACGCTGGAGATGGGCTCGTGGCTGTGGGTCAAGAAGAACCCGCGCCAGCTGTTCACGCGCCACGGCATCTTCAACCCGCTGATCGAGCACCGCCGCCAACGCGTGCTGCGCACGCATGTCGCGTGGCTGGACTTCGTCGGGCGCGCCGCGCTCAGCCACGAGCGCTGGGTGCCGCCGGCCCGCACGCGCGCGCGCACGCATGACGAGGCCTTGTCGCACTGGTACCGCGGCACGCGCGCATGACGGCCGCGACGACCTGGGTCTTGCTGCGCGGGCTGACGCGCGAGGCGCGTCACTGGGGCACGTTCCCATCGATGCTGGCCAGCAGCCTCGGCGTAGTGCGCGTGGTCGCGCTGGACTTGCCCGGCAACGGCGCGCTGCATGCGATGCGCAGCCCGAGCCATGTGGACGCGATGGCCGCGCACTGTCGTGCCGAGCTGAAGCGCCTCGGCATCGCCACGCCGGTGAACGTGCTCGCGATGTCGCTGGGCGCGATGGTCGCGACCGCGTGGGCTGTCGTGGCACCGGAAGAAGTCGCGGCCGCGGTGCTGATCAACACCAGCATGCGGCCGTTCAATCCGTGGCACCAACGGCTGCGGCCTTTGAACTACGGCACGCTGCTGCGGCTCGCGCTCACGCAGCCGAACGCGCTCGACTGGGAACGCGAGGTGCTGCGGCTGACGAGCCGCGCGCAGGACCGCAGACCGATCGACGAGCGCAATCGTCTGTTGCAGGCCTGGGCCGACCATCGCCACGACGCGCCGGTGACCGCCGCCAACAGCCTGCGCCAGCTCTGGGCCGCGGCGCGCTTTCGCGCACCGGCCGCCAACCCCTTCGGCCGGCTGCTGCTGCTGGCGAGCGCAGCGGACACGCTGGTCGATGCGCGCTGCACGCAGCAGATCGCGCGGCAGTGGTCGTGCGAGGTGGCGATGCACGCCTGGGCCGGGCACGACCTCCCGCTGGACGATCCGGCATGGGTCACGCAGCAGCTGCGCGATTGGCTGTCGGTGCGCGGCTAACGCTGGTCCGCGTCGGTCAGCGTCTTCAGGAACGCGACGACGTCGGCAATCTCGGCCTCGCTCAATGAAGGCGCGGCGCCTGGCTTGCCGCCGAACGGCGCCTCGGTGTTGAGGTTGGCACGGTAGCGTGCGGGCAGGTCGTCGAGCTGCCCTGCCGCGCCATACCAGCGCGCCGGATCGGTGTCGCGCTGCGCGTAGAAACGCACCGCTTCGTCGAGCGTGCGGATCGCGCCGTTGTGGAAGAAGCTCTGGCGCAAGGCCACGTTGCGCAGCGAGGGCGTGCGAAAGCGGCCGCAGTAGTCGGCGTGGTCCGCGAGGTCGGTGCGCAGCGGGCCGCACAGGCCGAGGTCGAAGAAGCGCGGATCGGCGTTGGCCTTGACCGCCGGATTGCGCGGCACGCCGATCGCGATGTGGCCGAAGTCGGTGAACAGCGGGAACGCGCCATCGGGGCGGATGTCGCTCAGGTGGCATGACGCGCAGTTGCCCTTGGCCGGATCGTTGAAGAGCGCGAGGCCGCGCGATTCCTGCGCGCTGAGCGTCGCGCGGCCGCGCAGCACGTCGTCGTAGCGGCTGCTGAACGGATAGAAGTCGGCCGGCGACTGCTGGAAGATTTCAAGCGCGAGCAGCGCGGCCTCGAACGCCGCGCCACCGCTGCGCTCGAACACATCGGCGCCGAACAGCGCGCGCATCCGGTCCGCATACGGCGCGATGCGCATGCGTTCGACGACCGCGCCGGCATCCGGGCCGCCCATCTCCTCGGGCGAGAGCAGCGGCAGCCGCGCCTGCTCGCGCGCAGACGCAGCGCGGCCGTCCCAGGTGTGGCCGCCGGTCGGGCCCATGTCGAGGCTGTCGTCGCCGTCGTTGTCGAAGTGGTGTTCGGTGAATGCCGGCAGCGTGTTCAGATAGCGCAGCGACGGCGCGGCGCGAAAGCCGAGCTTGAGCGCGTCGGCGTCCGGCGGGCCGTACGCATGCTTCGGGTCGTGGCAGCTCGCGCACGACACCGCGCCTGACGGCGAGAGTTCGGTGTCGAAGAAGATCTCGCGGCCGAGGGCGGTGAGCGCGGGCACGTCGAGCCGTTGCGCATACGGCAGCGGCGCCTGCGGCCACGCGGGCATCGCCAGCAAGGCCAGCAACACGGGCAACGCGAGCAACATCAGGACGACACGGGAACAACGCATGCAACGACGACGCGGGCTTCGCACGGGCGCGGGCTTGCACCATACTTGATCTCCCGCACCACTGGCCGGCCGCACGCGATGAAGCCCATCACCCTCACCGTCACCCTCTTGTCTTCTCTGCTGGCCGCCTGCGCGGTCAACAACCAATCCGGCGCCGGCGCCGACCGCGCGCTGCAGGCGATCGACACCGTGGTCGTGATCTACGCCGAGAACCGCAGCTTCGACAACATGTACGGCCTGTTCCCCGGCGCCAACGGCATCCCCGGCCGCAACCCGAGTTCGGTGGGCACCTACTACCCGCAACGCGACTTCGACGGCAAGGTGCTGCCGGTGCTGCCGCCGGCCTGGGGCGGCCTGACCGCGAACGGCCAACCGCTGACCGTGACGCAGGCGCAATCGGCCGGCATGGCCAACCAGCCGTTCCAGATCGACGACCCCAAAGGCCTGAACGGTGGCGCCACGGTGGTCGGCCAGAACATCATCACGCGCGATCTGGTGCACCGCTACTACAGCAACATGCTGCAGATCAACGGCGGCCACAACGACCAGTTCGCTGCCTACTCCGATGCCGGCGGCCTGAGCATGGGCTACTACGACGGCAGCGGCATGAAGCTGTGGAAGCTGGCGCAGCAGTACACGCTGGCCGACAACTTCTTCATGGGCGCGTTCGGCGGCTCGTTCCTGAACCACCAGTACCTGATCTGCGCGTGCGCGCCGATCTATCCGAACGCCGACGCGGCCGACTCGCCGGCCAAGGACTCGATCACGCAGATCGAGACCGACGCGCAAGGCCGCTTCAAGCGCTTCGTGCCGGCCGACAACATGCCGGCGAGCGTGCTCGTCGGCGCGCCGCGCTACAAGAAGGACAGCACGCTCACGCCCAAGGATGCGAGCGGCACGTTCTACGCCGTCAACACGATGCAGCCGGCGTTCCAGCCCAGCGCCAACGCGCCCACCGGCAGCGGCGACGCGCGCTATGCCGACGCGACCAAACCCACCACGCTGCCGCCGCAAACGCAGCCCACCATCGGCGACACGCTCGATGCCAAGGGCGTGAGCTGGGCCTGGTACGCGGGCGGCTGGAACACCGTGACCGCGGGCACGCCCGAGGCGCGCAAGCAGATCTACAGCGGCAGCGTGAACTTCCAGCCGCACCACCAGCCCTTCAACTACTACAGCGCGCTCGACCCGGCCACGCATGCGGCGGCGCGTGCCGCGCACCTGAAGGACTTCGACACCAGCTTCCTCGCCGACGCCGCGGCCGGCAAGCTGCCGTCGGTCTCGTTCTACAAGCCGCAAGGCAACCTGAACCAACACGCCGGTTATGCCAACGTGGCCGATGGCGACGCGCACATCGCCGAAGTCATCGGCAAGCTGCAGCAGAGCCCGCAGTGGGCGCACATGCTGATCGTCGTCACCTACGACGAGAACGGCGGCTTCTACGACCACGCCGCGGTGCCGCCGGGCGATTTCGTCGGCCCGGGCACGCGCATTCCGGCGCTCATCATCTCGCCCTTTGCGAAGAAGGGCTTCGTCGACAAGACGCCGTACGACACCGGCTCCATCCTGCGCTTCATCACGCGGCGCTGGGCGCTCGCGCCGCTGCCCGGCGTGGTGATGCGCGACCAGGGCCTCGCGAAGAACGGCAGCGCGCCAATGGGCGACCTGACGGGCGCGCTCGAGTTCACGCGCTGAGGCATCTGCAACCGGCGCGTGGGAACGCGCCGGCGTTTGCGAACACTGTCCCGCAGGCGACATCCTTCGAGGGTTAGTTCGCGTCGCACCGGCGCGAGGATGAGGGCTATTCTCGCGAGCGAACGGCCAGTCGTTCCATTGACCGTTTCATGCGCCGCAGAGCGCGAACCCACGCAGGAGACAAGCAATGAACCTTCATTCACGTTGGGGGCTGAGCGCCCTCGCTCTCGCCAGCATCGCAGCACTGACCGCCTGCGGCGGCAGCGACGATCCGGCCGTCCCCGAAGAAACACGCGCGCAGGATTCGCGCACCTTCACGCCGGCGAACCCGAGTGCCACGACCTTCAACGCGATGGCCGCGGCCACCGGCGACACCGTCGACATGAGCACCACCAGCCGCTGGGCCGGCGTGCTCAACGGCGCGGCCTACCTGGTCGAGGTGCCGGCCAACTGGAACGGCAAGCTCGTGATGTACGCGCACGGCTACGCCGGCACCGGCGCCACGCTGGGCGTGGGTGCGCCCAGCATCCGCCGCTACCTGATCCAGAACGGCTACGCCTGGGGCGCGTCGAGCTACAGCAAGAACTACTACGACGTGCGCGCCGGCGTCGAAGACACCAACGCGCTCGCGCTGGAGTTCGTCAACATCGCATCCAAGAACGGCCGCACGCTGGCCACGCCGAGCAAGTACTTCATCACCGGCCACTCGATGGGCGGCCACATCACCGCAGCGGCGATCGAAGACGAAGCCACCAACACGGCGGTCCACAAGGTCAAGTACAACGGCGCGGTGCCGATGTGCGGCGTGGTCGGCGACACCGAACTCTTCAACGAGTTCGCAGCGATGCAGGTCACCGCGCAGGCGCTGGCCGGCGTGCCGGCCTACCCGACGAGCAAGTGGGTCGACATCCAGGCGCTCGTGACGAGCACGCTGTTCTCGACCTTCAACACGACGCCGTCGTTCCCGACACCGTCGATCGTGGCCACGGCCGGCCCGGGCACCAAGTATGTGTCGGTGCTGCAGAACATCACCGGCGGCCCGCGCCCGATGTTCGCGCAAGGCCTCGCCTATGGTCAGGCCTTCCCGTCGGCCTATGGCACCTTCGTCGCCGACCCGAGCACGCCGGTCGGCTCGGTCACCGGCATCCTGAACAAGAACGTGCTCGACACCACCGGCTTCACCTACACGATAGACGGCGACGCCGCGAGCTCGACCGCGCTGAACGCATCGGCGCAGAAGATCACGCCGGATGCCGATGCGAACCGGCTGCGCACCGACGGCCTGCGCTGGATTCCCAAGGCCAACGGCGAGTTCAAGATCCCGGTGGTGTCGATCCACACGCTGGGCGATCTGTTCGTGCCGTTCAGCATGGAGCAGGTCTACCAGAAGCGCGTGGCCGCGAAGGGCAACAGCGCCTGGCTGGTGCAACGCGCGATCCGCGGCATCAGCCACTGCGACTTCACCATCGCCGAGCAGACCACCGCGTTCGACGACATGCTGAAGTGGGAAGCCGGCGGCGCCAAGCCCGCGGGCGACGACGTGGTGACACCCGCCACCGTGGCCGCGACGACCTACGGCTGCACGTTCACGAAGAACACGCCCACGGCCGACGACGCGGCCAGCACGCTGGGCCTGCGTCAGATCATCGCGGCGACGACGCCGGCCTGCCCTTGAGGCCTGCGCGGCCGGCGCCGGGTGCGCCGGTCGGCGGGTGGTGCGGTACGCCGCACCGGGTGCTCCGTTCGCCGGGGCCAGCGCCGGGCCGCCCCAAGCGGCCCCGCCACCCGCCCGGCGGGTTGGTGCGGTACCCCGCACCGGGTGCCCCGTCAAATGTCGAAGAAAACGGTTTCGCCTTCGCCTTGCAGGCGGATGTCGAAGCGGTAGACGACCGCGCCGTTGTTCTCGCTGCGCTGCGCGACCAGGGTCGCGCGGCGCGCTTCCCATTCGATGATGTTGAGCACCGCGTCCTTCTGGTTCGCCTCGGCCTCGTCGCTGAAGTAGACCCGCGTGTTCAGCCCGAGGTTGATGCCGCGCGCGACGATCCACAGGTTGATGTGCGGCGCCATGAAGCGGCCGTTGCGGCCGGTCACCGTGCCCGGCTTGATCGTGTCTATCGTGTAGACGCCGGTGTCGAAGTCGGTGCAGCTGCGGCCCCAGCCGCGGAAGTTCGGGTCGACCGACTTGCCGGGCTGACGATCGGCCGGGTGCGCGTACTTGCCCTCGGCGTTGGCCTGCCACGACTCGATCAGCACGTCCTTCAGCACCGTGCCGATGCCATCGAACACGCGGCCCTCGATGCGGATGCGCTCGCCGCGGGTCTTGTCGTTCGCCAGCACGCTGCCGAAGTTGTTCTCGAAGATGTCGAAGCCCGCCTGCTGCGGCGCCAGGCCGATGTGCACGTACGGGCCGGCGGTCTGCGACGCGGTCTCGCGCATCAGCGGCTTCATCTGCTGTTGATTCATCGCTTGAGTCATCACTTCACCCCCTGCACGGCGTTCTCGAACAGCGTGGCGCGCTGGCCGCGCAGCACGATGTCGAAGCGGTAGGCGCGGCTGTCGAGCTGCACGAAGGCGCTGCGGTCCTGCAGCGCGATCAGGCCGCGGATCTGCTCTTCGCTGGGCACGATGCCGAGGATGGGGCATTCCCAGATCAGCGGGTCGCCCTCGAAGTACATCTGCGTGATCAGGCGCTGCACCCAGCCGTTGCCGCTGATCGCGTAGTGGATGTGCGCGGGTCGCCAATCGTTGACACGGTTGCGCCAAGGATACGGCCCGGGGCGGATCGTGCGGTAGGCGTAGTAGCCGTTCTCGTCGGTGAGCATGCGGCCGCAGCCGCCGAAGTTGGGATCGAGCGCGCCGATGTACTGGTCCTTCTTGTGGCGGTAGCGGCCGCTGGCGTTGCACTGCCAGACCTCGACCAGCGCGTTCTTCACCGGCCGGCCGAGCTGGTCGTGCACGAAGCCGTGCACGACGATGCGCTCGCCGATCGGCAGGCCGTCTTTCGCGGCGTTCATGATCAGGTCGTTGTCGAGCGCGCCCAGCTCTTCGGCGCGGAACACCGGCGCGGTGACTTCCGACAGCGACTGCTGCAGCGAGATCGGCGCGAGCCGCGGGCTGCGCAGCACGCTGGTCTTGTAGGCCGGCGTGAGTGCGGCGGGGTGCGACGTGGTGTCGCGCATCAGGTATTCGGCGTCGGGGGCAGGGGATCGTCCCATGGGGTCTCCGTGGATCTTGCTTGAGGCCGCGACTCTACGGCCGGGCCGCGCCTGCGGCAATTGATTTGTCGTCGGCCGATCCATCACCACTGGTTATCGAACGCGCTGCCTTGCGCCGCGCCGCTGCGCGCTTGCCTGTGCGCGCACCGCGGCCACGAAGGTCTGCACCGTCGCACTCGCCGGCGACCCGGTGCGCAGCATGAGGCCAACGGCTTCTTCGGGCGTCAGATTCAGGTTCAGACGCAGCATGCTGCCGGCGTCGAGGTCGGGCTGCACGGCGCCGCGCGGCGCGAACCACAGGTTATCGGACTGCAGCACGAGCGCGCGCGCCAGCGAGGTGTCGAGCGTCTCGACCAGACCGGCCTGCGCGGTGATGCCGTGGCGGCGCAGGAAGTTGTCGGCGACCTGGCGGATCAGCGTGCCGGCCGGCGGCAGCACCAGCGGGTGCGTGCCGATGGCGGCCAGCGCCGCAGCCACCGCCTTGGGCGCGGTGCGCGTGCGCGGCTGCAGCGCCGTCTTCGCAGGTGTCTTCGTGGACAACTTCGTGGAAGGCTTCGCCGGCGCCAACGCATGGCCGGGCCGCAGCGCGATCACCATCGGTTCTGCATAGAGCGGCTCGAAGTTCAGCCCGGCCATCAGCTCCGGATCGGAGAGCCGGCCGATCACCGCGTCGAGCTCCTGCGCGCGCAGCGCCTCGATGAGCTCGGCATTGCGGCCGGTGGCCACGCGCACCGCCACCAGCGGCCAGCGCGCCGCGAACGCCTTCAGCACGCCGGGCAGGAACGCGGCCGCCGCCGTGGGCAGCACGCCGATGCGCAGCGGCGCCGCGTCGGGCTCGCGCAGCACGCTGTCGACCGCGTGGCCCAGCGCGTTGATGCTGTCGCTCGCATGGCGCATGAAGTTCGCGCCATCGTCGGTGAGCGTCGCGCCGTGCCGGCCACGCAAGAACAGCGGCCTGGCGAGCAGGGCCTCGAGCTCGTTCAGCGTCTTGGTGACGGCCGGCTGCGTGATGGCCAGCGCCAGCGCCGCGCGCCGCAGGTTGCCGAACTGCGCCACCGCGAGAAAGCATTGCAGATGGCGCAAGCGGATGCGGCCGAGCGCGCTGTCGCGGGGGCGTTGAGGCATGCGCGATCTTAGCCAGCGCCGGCACGGTGTCGGCGTGTTGCTCTGGTGTAAACGGGGTGTCGGCCTACGACTTTGGCGGCGCCTCGATTCCACAATCGCAGCCTGAACACTTTTTGGAGTTCACATGAAAAGCAGATTGACGATGGCGGCCGTCGCCGCGCTGTGCCTGGGCTTGAGCGGCGTCACGCTGGCGCAGCAGGACAAGGACGTGCGCGCCGACGAAGCGGGCCGGATGTCGCGCCAAGGCCTGGATCCGAACGGCCACCGGCTCAACCGACCCGTGCAGCAGCGCGAAGCCGATCGCAACCACCGCGACGATCGCGGTGATCGCAACGGGGATCGCGATCATGGCCGTGAGCGCGGCGGCCCGGGCTGGGATCGTCAACATGGCGTGGGCCCCGATCACGATGTCTACCGCGGCGGTCGCCTGCCAAGCTACTACCGCAGCAATCAATACGTGGTCGACGACTGGCGCGGCCATCACCTGCGCCAGCCGCCGCGCGGCTACCACTGGGTGCAGACCGGCGCCGAGTACGCGCTCGTCGCGATCGCCACCGGCGTGATCGCCGACATTCTGCTGAATCAGTGACATGAGGTGACGGCGGTGATGCCGCGTCGGGGGCTGCCGGTAAACTTGCAGCCTTTGACGCCGTCGCGCCCATGGTTGTTGCTCCCTCCGCTCCGCAAGCTTTCGAACTGAAGAGTGCTTCGTTGTCGCTCGTGGCGGTGGTCCTGAAGACGACCGACCTGGCGCAGGTGTCGCACGCACTCGACGAACGCTTCGGCGACGCGCCGGGCCTGTTCGACCAGGACCCGGTGGTGATCGATCTTTCGCATGTGCGCGAATCGCTCGAGCCCATCGACTTCGTCGTGCTGGTGCACCTGCTGCGCAGCCACAAGATGCTGCCGGTCGCCGTGCGCTCCGGCAACTCTCAGCAACTCGAAGACGCCCTCGCCGCAGGCCTGAGCGAGTCGCACGGCAGCACGGCGCCTGCGGCGTTGCCGGTGCGCGTGTTCACCCCCGAAGACGCGACCACGCCTGTCGCTGCGGCACCCGCGTCGGCGCCGGTGGAGGCGGCTGCGCCGCGCAGCTCGCTGATCATCGACAAGCCGCTGCGCTCCGGCCAGCGCGTCTATGCCAAGGGCGCCGACCTGGTGGTGCTCGCGGTGGTGAGCCACGGCGCCGAGGTCATCGCCGACGGCAACATCCACGTCTACGCGCCACTGCGCGGCCGCGCGCTGGCCGGCGCGATGGGCGACACCAGCGCACGCATCTTCGCCACCTGCATGGAGCCGCAGCTGCTCTCCATCGCAGGCATCTATCGCACGACCGAAACCGAGCTCACGCCCGAGGTGCTGGGCAAGCCGGCGCAGGTCAGGCTGCAGGGCGAGAAGCTCGTCGTGCAGCCGCTCGCCATCGACTAGATATTTTTGAACTCAAGGACTGCTGACCCATGGCCAAGATCGTCGTCGTGACTTCCGGCAAAGGTGGTGTGGGCAAGACCACCACCAGCGCCAGCTTCGCCTCTGGCCTCGCGCTGGCCGGCCACAAGACCGCCGTGATCGATTTCGACGTCGGCCTGCGCAATCTCGACCTCATCATGGGCTGCGAGCGCCGCGTGGTGTACGACCTGATCAACGTGATCCAGAACGAGGCCAACCTGAACCAGGCGCTGATCAAGGACAAGCAGTGCGACAACCTGTTCGTGCTCGCCGCCTCGCAGACGCGCGACAAGGATGCGCTCACGCAAGAGGGCGTCGAGAAGGTGCTGAAGGACCTGGCCGCGATGGACTTCGAGTACATCGTCTGCGATTCGCCCGCCGGCATCGAGACCGGCGCGCTGATGGCGATGCACTTCGCCGACGAGGCGCTGGTCGTCACCAACCCCGAGGTCTCGTCGGTGCGCGACTCGGACCGCATCCTGGGCATGCTGGCCTCCAAGACGCAGCGCGCGATCGACGGCAAGGAGCCGATCAAGGAACACCTGCTGATCACGCGCTACAACCCGAACCGGGTGCAGGGCGGGCAGATGCTGTCGCTCGACGACATCAAGGAAATCCTGCGCATCGAGCTGATCGGCGTGATCCCAGAATCGGAGACCGTGCTCGATGCCTCAAACCAGGGCGTGCCCGCGGTACACATGAAGGGCACCGACGTGTCTGAGGCCTACAAGGACGTGGTGGCGCGCTTCCTCGGCGAGAGCCGGCCGATGCGCTTCACCGACGCGGTGAAGCCGGGCTTCTTCAAGCGCGTGTTCGGCGGGAGGTAAGCGCATGTCCTTCCTCTCCTTTCTGCTCGGCGAAAAGAAGAAGACTGCGAACGTCGCCAAGGAGCGACTGCAGATCATCCTCGCGCACGAGCGCAGCGGCCGCGGCGCGAGCCGGCCCGACTACCTTCCCGCGCTGCAGCGCGAGCTGGTCGCGGTGATCTCGAAGTACGTCTCGGTGAACCCGGAGGACATCAAGGTGCACCTCGAACGCCAAGACAACCTCGAGGTGCTCGAGGTCAAGATCGAACTGCCCGACGCCGTTCGCGGCTGAGCCAGATCACGCCCTATCACGCCCTCCACATGCCCGAGCGCGGCATGTGGTTAAGGGAAAACCCTAGACTTTCGACCCTTTGGTCGAGGCCCTGATCCCCATGTCTTCCCTTCGTGTGATGGCGCTCCCGGCGCTGCTCCTTTCCATCTTCGGCGGCGCCGCCCTGGCGCAGAGCACGCCGCCCACCGACACGATGGCCAAGATCCGCAGCAGCCGCACCATCGTGCTCGGCGTGCGCGAGGCCGCGCGGCCGTTCTCGTTCCTGAACGAGCAGAAGCAATCGGTCGGCTACTCGGTCGACCTGTGCCTGAATGCGGTCGACGAGATCAAGAAGGAGCTCAAGCTGCCGGACCTGAAGATCCAGTACAAGCTGGTGAGCGGCCCGGAGCGCATCCCCAAGCTGCTCAGCGGCGAGATCGATCTCGAATGCGGCTCGACCACCAACACGCGCGCGCGCCAGGAGAAGGTCGACTTCAGCTACACATTCTTCGTCGCCGCGATGCGCGTGCTGACGCCGAAGAACCTGCAGGTCGATTCGCTGAAGGACCTGAACGGCCTGAACATCGCGCTGAGCAAGGGCACGACCTCCGAGAAGCTGTTCCGCCAGCTCGAGGGCGGTGAGCTGCAGCAGTCCAAGCTCGAGTCCTATGCCAGCAACACCGACGCGTACAAGGCATTGAAGGAAGGCAAGGTCCGCGCCTTCCCGCAGGACGACTCGCTGCTCGTGGGCCTCGCGGCCAACGACAAGGCGCTCGACACGTTCGGCGTCAGCGCACTGGCGCTGTCGGTCGAGCCTTATGCAGTGATGATGCGCAAGGGCGACACCGCGCTGCAGGCCGCGGTCGACCGCAGCCTGGCCCGCCTGTACTCGTCGGGCGAGATCAACGCGATCTACGGCAAGTGGTTCGCGACCGACGCGCTGAACATCAAGATGGGTCGCCTGACCCGCGACAGCTTCACGCGCCCCAACCGCGAAGCCGGGGTCGCGATGCTGCTGGGCTACTCGATCTGACGACCCGCTGAGGTCTGCGGCGCGGCTTCGAGCGCGCGGCCGCCGCCGACGGCCGCGTCAGCCGGATGACGGCGATGCGTGAACTTGCGCGTCCACTGCACCACGTCATCGACGATGCTGAAGATCACCGGGATCACCAGGAGGCTGATGAAGGTCGAGGTGATCAGCCCGCCGATCACGACGATCGCCATCGGCGCGCGAAAGCTCGGGTCGGTGCCGATGCCCAGCGCGATCGGCATCATGCCAGCGCCCATCGCGATCGTCGTCATCACGATCGGCCGGGCGCGCTTGTGGCACGCATCGAGCAGCGCCTCCATGCGGTCCATGCCGCGATCGCGCCGCGCCATGATCGCGTACTCGATCAGCAGGATGGAGTTCTTCGAGGCCACGCCCATCAGCATGATGAGGCCGATCATCGACGGCATCGACAGCGCCGTGTGCGTGATGAACAGCGCGAGGAACGCGCCCGGGATCGCGAGCAGCAGCGCGCCCAGGATGCTCACCGGCTGCACGAAATCGTGGAACAGCAGCACGAGCACGATGTAGATGCACAGCACGCCGGTCAGCATCGCCAGGCCGAAGCTCGCGAACAGCTCGCCCATCGCCTCGGCATCGCCCACCGTCGCCTGCGAGATGCCGGGCGGCAGGTTCTTGATGCTGGGGAGTGCCAGCACGTGCTTCTCGACCTCGCCGAGCGGCATCTGGTTCAGCTCGATCTCGAAGTTGATGTTGCGCTGGCGGTCGTAGCGGTCGATCTGCGCCGGGCCGCTGTCGATCGCCAGCGTGGCGACGTTGCCCAGCATCACCGGCCCGCGCGCGCCGGGCACGGCCAGGCGCGAGAGCAGGTCGAGGTCGGTGCGCGCATCGGCCTTGAGCTTGACGACGATGGGCACCTGGCGCTGGCTCAGGTTGAGCTTGGCGAGCGACTGGTCGTAGTCGCCCGCGGTCGCGATGCGCAGCGTGTCGGCGATCGCGGCTGACGTGACGCCTAGATCGGCAGCACGCGCCGAATCGGGCCGCACGATCAGTTCGGGACGCACCAGGCTGGAGGTGGACACCACGTTGCCGATGCCGGCGATCGTGCGCAGATCGCGCTCCACCGTGCGGGCGTGCGCGCCGAGCGCGTCGCCGTCTTCGCCGGCCAGCACGAGCACGTACTTCTCGTTCGAGCCGCCGAAGCCGACCTTGATGCGTGCGCCGGGCAGCACCTCGAGAGCATCGCGCAGGCGCTGCTCGACGACCTGCTTCTTCACGCCGTGTCGCTCGTCGCGCGGCGTCATGTTGATCGTCAGCGTGGCCTTGCGGACCTCGGCCGCGCCGCTGGGCGCGAACGGGTCGCCGCCGGTGTTGCCGCCGCCGATCGCGGTGTAGACCAGCTTCACGTCCTTGTCCTTCTGCACGATCTCGCGCGCGGCCTCGGCGGTGGCGAAGGTCTGCGCGAAGGTGGCGCCCGGCGGCAGCGAGATCGAGACCTGCGTCTGCGAGAGATCGTCGGGCGGGATGAAGCCGGTCGGCAGCAACGGCACCAGCATGAACGAGCCGACCAGGAACACGGTGGCCGCGATGCTGGTGAGAATGCGGTGACGCAGCGCGGCCTTGACCCAGCGCATGTAGATGTCGATCCAGCGGCCTTCGCGGTGCTCCTTTTTCGGCACCTTCAGCACATAGGCCGACATCATCGGCGTCAGCATGCGCGCCACCACCAGCGACATGAACACCGCGATCGCCGCGGTCCAGCCGAACTGCACGAAGAACTTGCCCGGCACGCCGCTCATGAACGCGGTCGGCAGGAACACGGCGATCAGCGTGAAGGTGGTCGCGATCACCGCCAGGCCGATCTCGTCGGCCGCTTCCATCGCCGCCTGGAACGGCGACTTGCCCATGCGCAGGTGGCGCATGATGTTCTCGATCTCGACGATGGCGTCGTCGACCAGGATGCCGACCACCAGCGACAGCGACAGCAGCGTCACGCCGTTGAGCGTGAAGCCGAACAGGTACATCACGCCGAACGCCGGGATGATGGACAGCGGCAGCGCGGTGGCCGAGACCAGCGTGGCGCGCCAGTCGCGCAGGAACAGGAACACGACGAACACCGCGAGCGCCGCGCCTTCGTACATCAGCACCATGGAGCCGTCGTAGTTCTCCTGCACCGGGTCGACGAAGTTGAAGGCCTCGGTGACGACGATCTCGGGGTGCGCGGCCTTCATCGTCTCGAGCTGCGCGCGCACGCCGGCGGCGACCTCGGTCTCGCCGGCACCGCGCGTGCGCGTGATCTCGAAGCCGACCACGGGCTTGCCGTTGAGCAGTGCCGCAGAGCGCTGCTCGGCCACGGTGTCGATCACGTTGGCGACCTGGTCGAGCCGGATGCGCCGGCCATCGGTGAGCGTGACCTCCATGCGCGCGAGTTCGTCGGCCGACTTCACGGTCGCGATCGTGCGCACCGACTGCTCGGCACCGCCGACATCGGTGCGCCCGCCGGACGCCTCCTGCTGCGTCATGCGCAGCTGGCGCGAGATGTCGGCCGCGGTCGCGTTCAGCGCCTGCAGGCGCGCCGGGTCGAGCTCGATGCGCACCTCGCGCGTCACGCCGCCCACGCGCGACACCGCGCCGACCCCGCGCACGCTGAGCAACGTCTTGGTCACGTTGTTGTCGACGAACCAGCTCAGCGCCTCGTCGTCCATGCGCGTCGACGCGATCGTGTACGTGAGGATGGGCGAGCCCGCCAGCTCCATCTTGGTGACGACCGGATCGCGCAGGTCGCCGGGCAGGTCGGAGCGCACCCGCGCGACCGCAGCGCGCACGTCGTCCACGGCCTCCTGCGTGGGCTTCTCGAGGCGGAACTCGGTCGTGACGATCGCGGTGCCGTCTTGAACCGTGGTGTAGATGTGCTTGACGCCTTGCAGCGTGGCGATCGAGTTCTCGAGCTTGCGCGCGACCTCGGTCTCGAGCTGCGACGGCGACGCGCCCGGCAGCGAGGCCGTGACCGTGACGGTGGGCAGATCGATGTCGGGGAAGTTCTGGATCTTCATCGCCTTGAAGGCGAGCAGACCCATCAGCGTGAGCATGATGAACAGCAGCACCCCGGGGATCGGGTTGCGTATGGACCAGGCGGAAACGTTCATGGGGCGGTCCTCACTTTGCGGCGGAGGCGGGTGCGGCTGTCGTCGACACCGCATCGACGACGCGCACCGTGTCGCCATCGCCGAGGAAACCGGCGCCCGAGGCGACCACGCGCGCATCGGGCGGCAGCCCGCTGGTGATCTCGATGCGGTCGCCGACGCGGCGGCCGACGCCGACCTTGATCAGCGACACCTTCGAATCGGCGCCGACGCGCAGCACCGTGCTGAAGCCGTCGCGCAGCAGCACCGCGCTCTGCGGCAGCGTGAGGCCGGTGCCGCTGCCGATCTCGAACTCGCCGCGCGCGAACATGCCGGCGCGCGCCGCGCCCGAGGCCGGCAGGTCGACATAGACGAGGCCGTTGCGCGTCTGCGGATCGACGGTCGGCGCGACCATGCGCACCGTGCCCTTGATCGGCGGCGCGTTGCCCGCCGTGACCATCGCGACCATGCCCGGCTTCAGCGAGGCCATGTCGTTGGCCGCGACCTCGGCGCGCCATTCGAGCCGGCCCTGGCGGATCATGCGGAACAGCTCCTGGCCCGCCGGCAGCACCGCGCCGACGGTCGCGCTGCGTGCCGAGATCACGCCGTTGTCGGGCGCGAGCACCTGCGTCTGCTTCAGGCGCAGCTGCTGCATGTTGGCCATCGCGCGTTGTGCGTCGAGGCGCGCCTTCGCGGTGTTCTCGGCCGTCAGGTACTGGTTGATCGCCGCCTCGCTGAGCGCGCCGGTGGCCTGCAGGGTGCGCGCGCGCTGCGCGTTGGCAGACGCGTCGGCGAGCGTCGCCTCGGCCTCGGCGACCGCGGCGCGGATCTGCGCCACATCGGCCTGCATGGTGTCGGGCGCGAAGGTGGCGAGCAGCTGACCGCGCTTGACGACATCGCCCACGTTGACCTTCACGTCGGCCAGGCGCAGGCCGTTGGCCTCGGTGCCGATGCTGGCCTCCTGCCAGGCCGCGATGCTGCCGTTGGCGCTGATGCGCAGCGCGAGCGTGGCCGATTGCGGCTGCGCGACGGTGACGGTGAGCGCGGCCTTCGCGGCGCTCGATGCGGCCTTCTTGTCGTCGGCCGCGCTGACGCTGATCACGAAGACGGCGGCCAGTGCGACGGCGCCGAGACGGAAGTAGTGTTGGGTGTGCATCGGTGAGTTCTTGTTGTTCATTGCTTGGCTGCGACGGTCGTGTCGCCGTGGGAGGAGCCGTCGCTGACCCTGGAATCGGCATCGGACCAACCTCCGCCGAGGGCCCGGTACAGCGAGATCCACGCCGCACTGCGTTCGCGCTGCAGATCGATCAGCGCGACCTGCGACTGCAGCGCCGAGCGGCGCGCGTCCTCGAGCTCGAACAGGCTCGCGAGGCCGCCCTTGAAGCGCGCCTCGGTGGCGCGGAACGAGGTCGCGAAACCTTCGGTGGCGATCTGCGAATCGGTGCTGCGGTCGGCGGTGCTGCGCAGCGCGACCAGCGCCTCCTCGACCTCGCGCACCGCCGTGCGCAGCTTGCCGCGGTAGACGGCGCCGGCCTCGACGTAGCGGGCCTGCGCGGCATCGACATTCGCGCGCCGCGTGCCGCCGTCGAACAAGGGCAGCGACACCGTCACCGGGCCGATCGCCCACAGCGTGCCGTTGTCGTTGCCGGAACTCGATACGACGTGCGCCGCGCTCACGCTGCCGGCCAGCGTGATGCGCGGATAGCGCGCCGCCCTGGCCTGCGAGACATCGGCGCTCGCGGCGATCAGCTCGCGCTCGGCCGCGAGCAGATCGGGGCGTTGCGCCAAAGCCTGCGCCGGCACGCTCGCGATCACCAGCTGCGCCGGTTGCGGCACGCCGGCGCGGCCGGCCGCGAGCTGCGTGCGCAGCGCGGGTTCGGCCACGCCCGTCAGCGCCACCAGGCCCTTGACCAGCACATCGCACTGCGCACGTCGCTCGGTCAGCAGGCTGTTGCCTTGCGCGGCACTGGCACGCGCGAGCGCCGCGCTGGCCGGCGCTTCGAAGCCGGCCTGGCGGCTGAGTTCGGTCAGGCGTGCGGTCTCGCTGCGCGAACGTGCGTCGAGCTGCGTCTGCTCGACCTGCGCCTCGCAGGCACGCAGGCTGGTGTAGCTTGTGGCGACCTCGGCCGCGACCGCCACGCGGGCGTCATGCCAGGCGGCCTGCGCGCCATCGGCACGCGCCTGCGCCGCGTCGCGCGCGGCACGCTGGCCACCGAACAGGTCGAGTTCCCAGCTCGCCTGCAGGCCGGTACTGGCGGTCGTGACCACGCCGCTGATGAAGTCCTGCTTGCCGCGCAGCGCACTCGCGTTCGCATCGAGCGAGGGCAGCAGCGCTGCGCCGGCCGCGACGCGTGTCGCACGCGATTGTTCGATGCGCGACGCGGCCGACGCGATGCTGGGGCTCACGCCCTGTGCCGCGTCGATCAGGCGCACGAGCAGGGGATCGTCGAACTGGGTCCACCATTGGCTCAGCACACTCAAGCGGCCATCGTGCGGCAGCGGTGCCTGCCATTGCGCGGGCCAGTCGTCGACAGCGCTTGGCGCAGCGGGCGGCGGGCTGGCGCAACCCGCGAGAAACAAGGCTGCGGCCAATGCGGCGGGCAGCAAGGAGAACCGAAGCAGGGTGACTGGCATGGTGGGTCGCAAGAGTGGGCGTGGTCGGCCGGGCGCCAATATAGCAACGCCCTCCCTTACGCGGCCCTTTCTTGCGACGAACTGCTGACAACGTGGTGTCAGCAGCGGATCGGCATGCCGACCGGCGAGCTCAGGGCTTCAGATTGAGCTTGGGAATCAGCGCCTTGAAGCCTTCGTTGTCGCGCGCCATCGTGGCGCGGAAGGCCACGTCGTCGCCATACGAGTAGCCGAGCGAGAGCTTGTCCATCGCTTCGCGCATTGCGGGTTCGGCCATGGTCTTCTGCGCCACGGCCTTGAGCACGTCGACGACTTCCTTCGGCGTGTTCTTCGGCGCGCCCAGGCCGCGCCAGGCGCCGATGCTGATGTCGATGCCGCGCTCCTTCAGGGTCGGCACTTTCTCGAAACCCTTCAGGCGCTGATCGGCCATCACCGCGAGCATCTTCAGCTTGCCGCTGGCCAGGTGCGGCGCCACCTCTGCCGGGCTGACGGCGACCGCATCGATGTGCCCGCCGAGCAGGCTGAGCACCGCGGGCGCTGCGCCCTGGTAGGGAATGTGGATGAACTTGACGCCGGTCTTGTCCTCGACCGAGGCTGCCGCGAGGTGCCAGATCGAGCCGTTGCCGGAGTTGCCGACCTTGGTCTCGCCGTTGGCCTTCTTCGCGGCAGCGAGGAACTCCTCGACCGTGTTCCACGGCGCGTCGCCCTTCACGGTGATCGCCGCCGGGTCGGCGTTCAGGCGCGCGATCGGCACGAACTCCTCGACGCCGAACTTGGACAGCCCGAGGTGCGGCAGGATGGTCAGCTCGACCGTCATCAGCGCGAGCTTGTAGCCGTCGGGTTTGCTGTTGACGACATCGGACCAGCCGATGACGCCGCTCGCGCCCGGCTTGTTGTTGATCACGAAGGGCTGCGCCAGATGCTTGTGCGCGTTGTCGGCGAACGCACGCGCGAGCGCGTCGGTGCCGCCGCCGGCGCCGAAGGGCACGACGATCTCGATCGGGCGATTGGGGTAGTCGGCAGCCCATGCCGACGAGACGCCCAGCGGGGCGATCAGGCTGGCGACGGCGGTGAGGGCGTGGCGTCGGTTCATCGTTTGTTCCTGCTGAAAGGGCGCCTGAGGCGCGCCGGAATTGGTAAGGCCAATCAATGATTCCGGCGGCCGCCTCGGGCGTCAAGCAAGAGGAAACGCTGACACGCTCACCACGCGAGCTGTTGCTGCGAACCGGCGCGGGGCGCGGCGCCGCGCGGATGCGCCGCCATGTGCGGCAGGTAGCCGCGCGTCGCCAGGTTCCAGCCGTCGATGGCGCCGGCCTCGGTGTGCGGCATCACGGTGTCGGTCGTGAGGCGCCGCGCCGCGGCTTTCAGCAGCAGGGCTTCGCAATCGGCCGCATCGAGCTGGCGCGCGAACTGCGCCCAGCGCTGCTGCACCAGCGTGGCGCGCCAGGCGTCCTCGATGGCCCAGCGCGCGGTGTGCACGTCGTACAGGCGGCCGCCTTCGAGCACCCGCGGCAGCAAGGCCATGAAGAAGCTCTTGAAGTCCCGCTTCAGTTGCGCGCTCGGCAGCAGGTCTTCGAAACGGCTGACACGCTGGCTCCAGCCGGGCGTCAGCAGCTGCTGGCTGACGAAGGCCTGCAGCGCCTGCACCGGGTTGAACAGGCGCAGCCGGTTCGGCGGCAGCACCAGCAGCGGCAGCGCGCTCGCCTCGTGGTGCGACAACGGCTCGACGAAGCTGCACAGCACCGCGACGCGCGCCCACTGCGCGACCGTCAGGCCGTCGATGCCGGGCAGTTGCTCGACTTCGATTTGCTGCACGCGCTGCAACGCATCGCGAAAGCCGTTCGCGCCCTTGGCGTGATTCGCCTTGGTGCTCATGACGGCGAGGTTTCCGGCAGCGTAGCCGGCGTCGTTGCGAACCCGGTCGACGGACGCGTCGCTCGATTCCAGCGTGGCCGTGGACAGCGGCGCGCGCGTGATCGGGCAATGGCTCGTGTCGATCTGCTGCAGGTAGTTGGGCGTGACCTGCACCAGCTCCACGCTGCGGCCGCGCAGCCATGCGTGCAGGCGCAGTTGCAGCCACTTGCGCACATGACGCGTGGCAGCGAGCGTGCGCAGGCCGAAGGTGGCGTCGCCGGCGCGCAGGCCGTCGCGCAGCGGCGAGGCCTCGGTGGCGTAGGGGGCGGGCAGGCCGACGCGGTAGTGGGCGTAGTCCCAGCCGAGCTCGAAGCCGACCTGCTCGTGGGCGCTGAGCGCGGGGGTGTCGATGAGGCCGAGTTGGGGGTGGTTGCCGAGCGGGTTGTTGGACGCGTTGTCCGATGAAAGGCCGGTGCGGATGAAGGATGTCATGCGGTGCTCCAGTGGTTTCGCCGCAAACGACTCACAGCGATGGGGGCAGTCTCTTGGCGGGGTAGCTCAATGCGTGAGCTAGCAGACGATTCGTCGATTTATTTTGCTGGCTCATCTGGTGAGCTATCCTGCTGCGCATGGACAGAACCGAACGCTTCTACAAGATCGAGCTGCTGCTGCGCAGCCGCGGCTGCGTCAGCTTTGCCGTGCTGCAGGACGAGCTCTCGGTCTCGCCGGCCACGCTCAAGCGCGATCTCCAATACCTGCGCGACCGCCTCAGCGCGCCCATCGTGTACGACGCATTCAGCAACGGCTACCGCTTCGACGCGCCCACCTCGAACACCGCCGCCGCGCGCCACGAGCTGCCGGGGCTGTGGTTCAGCGAGAACGAAATCCACGCGCTGTTGACCATGCACCAGTTGCTCGCCGGGCTGGACGACGACGGCGTGCTCGCGCGCCACCTGCAGCCGCTGATGGAAAAGCTGCAGGGCATGCTGGGCACCGACGAATCGGCTGCGCGCGAACTGATGCGCCGTGTCAAGGTCATCGGCACCGCACGGCGGCGCGTGCCGAGCAAGCACTTCGAGCTGCTCGGCAGCGCGCTGATGCAGCGCAAGCGGCTGCGCCTGCGCTACTTCAAGCGCAGCGATCGCAGCGAGAGCGAACGCGAGGTCTCGCCGCAGCGCCTGGTGAACTACCGCAGCACCTGGTACCTGGACGCCTGGTGCCACGCGAGCGACGGCCTGCGCCGCTTCGCGCTCGACGCGGTGCGCGACGCCTCGCTGCTCGAGGCCAAGGCCAAGCACGTGCCCTTGCGCGAACTTGAGTCCGATCTGGACGCCGGCTACGGCATCTACGGTGGCGGCGGCGCGAAGGTCAAGTGGGCCACGCTGGTGTTCAACGCCGACGCGGCGCAGTGGGTCGCGAACGAGGAGTGGCACCCGCAACAGAAGACGCGCTGGCTGGCCGATGGCCGCTATGAGTTGCAGGTGCCCTACAGCGATCCGACCGAACTGACGATGGACATCCTGCGCCACGGCGACAGCGTCGTCGTGGTCGGCGACAAGGCCTTGGCGGCGCGCATCCGCGAGCGCCTGACGGCCGCGCTCGCCGCCTGTGCATGACGGTGGGTACGCGCTCGATCGCGACGTGACAATTTCCGCGCCGCGCTGTGCGTCCACCGCACGCCACCGCGGCCAGCCCACACATTTCGTTGCAAACTCGTCGGACGCGTTGTCCCACACCCCGGCGGAGTTTGCATGCCAGCGAAAGCGGATCGAATCAGCAGCCAAGCGCCCCGGCCGGAAGGGCGTTTTGCGCGCACCCGCCTCGGCCGGGCGCTGACGGCGCCGCTGCGCGCGGCGCGCGGCTACCTGCTCGGCAGCGTGCGCCTCACGCGCGTCGGCAAGAACATCCATGTCAAGCTCACGCCGACGCACGCGCCGGTGGTCGCCGCCGCACCGCCACCCGACAAGGCCACGCTCGAACTGCAGGCGATGCGCGACGAGCTCAAGCAACTGTTGAATGCGCACCCGATGACGCGCAACCTGATGCGGCACCTTGTGTACGTGGACGCGGCGCTGCAACAACAAGGCATCGCGGCGCTCTCCGAGGTGCCGGTGGAAGTGCTGGCCAAGGCGGTCGAGCAGCTCGAATCGCTGGTCGCCAACTGGTCCAACGTGCGACTCGCGGACCTGCGCTCGAAGATGTCGGTCGCGGTGGTCCAGCGCTCGCGCGACGCGTTCTACGGCGACGGCGGCGAAAACGCCTCGGCCTTCCACACCGCCTCGCGCCTGCAGGTGGACGATGTCTCGCACTCGATGTTCATGCAGATCGAGGCCTCGTACAAAGGGCTGGTCGCGCCCAACGAGATCCAGGCCGCGCTGCGGCCCACCAGCGCTGCCGGCGCGGCCGGCGCTCAGGCATAGCGGCCACGGACGCCGCCGCACGCGCACAGGCGTCCTCCGCTACGATGGCCACGGTGCGGCAGGGGTGCCGAGTCTGAAGGCCGATCATGAAAGCAACCTGGAACGGCGTGACCATCGCCGAGAGCGACGACACCGTGATCGTCGAAGGCAACCACTACTTTCCCGAGGCGAGCCTGAAGCGCGAGTACGTGAGCTTCAGCAACCACCGCAGCAGTTGCCCGTGGAAAGGCCAGGCCTACTACTACAGCCTGTTCGTCAACGGCGAGATGAACGAGAACGCGGTCTGGTACTACCCGGAGCCGAGCGAAGCCGCGGCCGAGATCAAGGGCCGCGTGGCCTTCTGGAAAGGCGTCAAGGTCTCCTGAACGCCAGGCCGCGGAAAGCGGCCGGGCATCACCTTACTTGCCGGCCTTGAACGCGGTGAAGATGCGCGTCTGCACGCGCTTGGCTTCCTGCGGCACGGCGTCGGGCGGGGTCATGCGCTTCTTGTCGGCGTCGGAGATGAAGATGGTCTTGTTGTCGGCCACATCCTTCTTCACGAACTTCAGCGACGCCGCGTTCGGGTTCGCGTAGAAGACCTTGTTGGTCAGCGACGCGGCCACCTCGGGGCGCAGGATGTAGTTGATCCACAGGTGCGCGTTGTTCGGATGCGGCGCGTCCTTCGGGATCGCCATCGTGTCGAAGAACAGCGTGGCGCCGCCCTTCGGTATCTGCGCCTCGATCGCCGGAGGCGCCTTTGGATTGGCCTCGAGCGCGCGGGCGCGGGCGATGTTGATGTCGCCCGAGTAGCCCATCACCGCGCACAGCGAACCGCTCGCGAGGTCGTTGATGTAGCCGCTCGACGAGAAGCGCGAGACGAAGGGCCGCACCGCTTTCAGCATCTTGGCTGCGGCGTCGTAGTCGGCGGCGCTGGTGCTGTAGGCCGGCTTGCCGACATAGAGCATCGCGACCGGCAGCACCTCGGAGGCCGAGTCGAGAAAGTTGATGCCGCAGGTCTTCAGCTTGGCCGCGTACTTCGGGTCGAAGATCAGGCTCCAGGCGTTATCGGGCATCGGCAAGTCGCCCAGCGCGGCCTTCACCTTCACGGTGTTGATGCCCACCGTCACGTAGCCCCACATCCAGTCGACCAAATACTGGTTGCCGGGGTCGACATTGGCCAGTTGCTCCAGCAGGCCCTTGTCGAGGTTGCCCCAGTTGGTGAGCTTGCTGCGGTCGAGCTTTTGCAGCAGGCCGCCGGCGATCTGGCCTTTCGCGAAGTGCGAGCCGGGCACGACGATGTCGTAGCCGGTCTTGCCGGCCACGAGCTTGGCCTGCAGCACTTCGTTGGCATCGTAGTTGTCGTAGTTGACCTTGATGCCGGTCTCTTTCTCGAAGTTCTTGATCGTGTCGTCGGCGATGTAATCCGACCAGTTGTAGATGTTGAGCACCTTGGGCTCGTCGGCGGCGTGGGCCGACGCGCCAGCGGCGCACAGCAGGGCGGCGATCATCTTCAGTTTCATTGTGCGGAGCTCCGGTGAGGCTGAACCAGCCGCAAATGCTAGCGGCAAACGGCCAGCGGAAAACCCGGCAGGCATTGACCTTGCAAGCGCGATCCGTACCATGCATCTCCACCATTCGCTGCACAAGGATCGCCCCATGCGCCAGACCCGCTTCGCCACCCTTTCGCTGCTGGTGCTCGCCGCGCCGGCGTTCGCACAGACCGCCTCCACGCTCGACAAGGTCAAGCAGTCGGGTGCGATCACGCTGGCCTACCGCGAGTCGTCGATTCCGTTCTCCTACCTGGACGACAAGGCGCAGCCGGTGGGCTTCGCGAACGAGATCTGCCTGAAGATCGTCGACGAAGTCAAGAAGGCCACCGGCCGCGCCGACCTGAAGGTGAACATGCAGGCGGTGACCTCGGCCAACCGCATCCCGCTGCTGCAGAACGGCACGATAGACATCGAGTGCGGCTCCACCACCAACAACAGCGAGCGCGGCAAGCAGGTGCAGTTCGCGACCAACTATTTCTACACCGGCACCAAGTTCCTGGTGAAGACCGGCACCCAGGTCAAGTCGATCGACGACCTGAAGGGCAAGACCATCGTCTCGACCACCGGCACCACCAACTACAAGATCCTGCGCAACCTGAACGAGGAGAAGAAGCTCGGCATGGAGCTGCTCGGCGCGAAGGACCACGCCGAGTCGGCGCTGATGGTGCAGACCGGCCGAGCCGTCGCCTTCGGCATGGACGACATCCTGCTGTACGGCCTGCGCGCCAGCGCACAGAACCCGGCCGAGCTGGCGGTGGTGGGCGAGGCGATCCAGGTCGAGCCCTACGCGATCATGCTGCGCCTGGACGACCCGGCGTTCAAGAAGCTGGTCGACGGCACGCTCGCCGGCCTGATGAAGAGCGGCGAGTTCGCCAAGCTCTACACCAAGTGGTTCATGTCGCCGATCCCGCCGAAGGGCATCAACCTGAACGCGCCGATGAGCCCCGAGCTGGTCGAGAACCTCAAGGCGCTCAGCGACAAGCCAGCCACGTGACGGCCCCTGGGGCGCCTGCGGCGCCCGTCCCCCGAGGGGAACTCGGTCCGCTTGGGAGCGGCCCGGCGCTGGCCCGAGGTCTTGCTCAGAGCTTTGCGGCGAGCCGCGTGCCCTGATCGATCGCGCGCTTCGCGTCCAGCTCGGCGGCCTCGTCGGCGCCGCCGATCAGGTGCGTGGCCACGCCGGCGGCCTTCAGCGGCGCGAGCAGTTCGCGCAGCGGCTCCTGGCCGGCGCACAACACGACGGTGTCGCATTCGATGACCTGGCCGTCGGCGTGCTTGTCGCCGTAGGTGATGAACACACCCTGCGGCGTGATGCGCTCGTAGTTCACGCCGCCGATCATCTCGACGCGCTTCATCTGCAGCGCAGCACGGTGGATCCAGCCAGTCGTCTTGCCCAGGCCCTTGCCGAGCTTGCCGGCCTTGCGCTGCAACAGCGTCACCTGGCGCGCCGGCGGTGTCGGCTGCGGCGCCACCACGCCGCCGCGCACGCGGGCCGGGTCGGCCACGCCCCATTCGGCGAGCCACTCGTGCAGGTTCATCGTCGGCGAATGGCCAGGCGCGGTGACGAGGAACTCCGCCACGTCGAAGCCGATGCCGCCGGCCCCGATGACCACGACGCGCTCGCCGACCGGCGCCCCGTGCAGCAGCACATCGACATAGCTCAGCACGTTCGGCCCGTCGGCGCCCGGAATCGCCGGCATCCGCGGCGAGACGCCGGTGGCGAGCACGACCGTCTCGAAGCGCCGCGCGATCAGGTCGGCCGCCGACACGCGCTGGCCCAGGTGCAGCTGCACGCCGGTGATCGCGATGCGGCGCGCGAAGTAGCGCAGCGTCTCGCTGAACTCCTCCTTGCCGGGAATGCGCTTGGCCATGTTGAACTGGCCGCCGAGTTGCGATGCGGACTCGAACAGATGCACCTCGTGGCCGCGCTCCGCCAGCGCCGTGGCGGTGGCCAGGCCGGCCGGCCCGGCGCCGACAACGGCGATGCGCTTCGCGCGCGTCGCGGCCTTCAGGATCAGCGTGGTCTCGTGCCCCGCGCGCGGGTTCACGAGGCACGACGCCAGCTTGGCCTTGAAGGTGTGGTCGAGACAAGCCTGGTTGCAGGCGATGCAGGTGTTGATCTCGTCGCGCCGGCCGCCCGCCGCCTTGTTCACGAACTCGGCATCGGCCAGCAGCGGCCGCGCCATGCTGACCATGTCGCCGCAGCCTTCGGCGAGCAGTGCCTCGGCGACCTCGGGCATGTTGATGCGGTTGCTGGTGACGAGCGGGATCGACAGCCCCGCGCCGCGCAGCTCCTTGCGCATCTTCTGCGTGACCCAGCCGAACGCGCCGCGCGGCACGCTGGTGGCGATCGTCGGGATGCGCGCCTCGTGCCAGCCGATGCCGGTGTTGATGATGGTGGCGCCGGCGCGTTCGACCGCCTTCGCGAGCTGCACGACCTCGTCCCAGCTGCTGCCGTCGGGGATCAGGTCGAGCATCGACAGGCGGTAGATCAGGATGAAGTCGGGCCCGACCGCCTCGCGCACGCGCTGCACGACCTCGACCGCGAAACGCATGCGGTTCGCGTACGAGCCGCCCCATTCGTCACTGCGCTGGTTGGTGTGCGTGACCAGGAACTGGTTGATCAGGTAGCCCTCGCTGCCCATGATCTCGACGCCGTCGTAGCCAGCCTCGCGCGCGAGCTTGGCGCAGCGCACGAACGCGCGGAGCTGGCGCTCGATGCCGGCCGCGCTCAGCTCGCGCGGCGTGAACGGCGAGATCGGGCTCTGGATGCGCGACGGCGCCACGCACAGCGGCGAGTAGCCGTAGCGCCCGGTGTGCAGGATCTGCAGCGCGATCTTGCCGCCCTCGGCATGCACCGCGTCGGTCACCTGGCGATGGCGGCGCGCGCCGGCGCTGGTCGACAAGGTGCCTGCGAACGGCTTGGTCCAGCCCTCGATGTTGGGTGCGTAGCCGCCGGTCACCATCAGGCCAACGCCGCCGCGCGCGCGTTCGGCGAAGAACGCGGCGGCCGCGGCGAAGTGGCGGCGGCCGTCTTCGAGCCCGGTGTGCATGCTGCCCATCAGCACGCGGTTCTTCAGCGTCGTGAAGCCGAGGTCGAGCGGGGCGAGCAGGTGGGGATAAGGGCTCACGCAGTCTCCGGTGCGGCGCTCGAGGTCACGCATCGTAGCCGGCACGCGCTACGCTTGGCGGCATGTCGTCCGTCGTCGTCACCCTCACTGCCACAGCGAGCCTCACCACGCCGCACCGGCGCCGCCTGCGCGAGGTCTACCGCTCGGCGGGCTGGCCGTGCCAGGACCTGCTCGAGGTCGAGCTGCTGGCACTCGGCATGCTCGAACGGGTGCGCGCGCCGAGCGGCCACGAGACCGTGCGCGTCACCGACGCCGGCATCGCGCTGCTGGCCGAGACGCTGCAGCGCAACCGCGCGCGGCGCGAGGCGCACGAGCTGCTGGTCGAGCGCGTCGCGCGCGCGATGACGCGCGAAGGCCGGCTCGCATGGCGCGGTCTGAGCCTGCGCGCCAAGGTCGGCGAGGGCTGGACGATGGCGATGCCCGATGTCTACTCGGTGCGCCACACCACGGTCGAGGCCTACCTCGCGCCCATCGTGCACGAGGTCAAGGTGCACCGCTCCGACCTGCTGTCCGACCTGCGCAGCCCGAACAAACGCGCCGCCTACCTGCAGCTCAGCAGCGAATGCTGGTACGTGATCCGCGCCGGCATCGCACAGCCCGACGAGATCCCGCCCGAGTGCGGCGTGCTGGTCGCGACCGAGACCGAGCTCGATGTCGCGCGCCCGGCCCCGAAGCGCGCGATGCAGATGCCGTTCGGCGTGTGGATGGCGCTGGCCAGAGCCACACCGCTGGAAGGGTGGCGGCTCGACGACGCGCAGGCCCAACTCGGCGACACTCAGGGCTCTGCTCCCGACGCCTGAGACCGATGCCGCCCGCGCCCGACGCCGCTCCCGCCACACCGCCCCTCGTTTCCGACGCCGCCCGCCAGGCCCGCCACGCGCTGTGGGCGGCGCTCGCGATGATCGCCGTCTGGGGTTCCAACTTCAGCGTGCAGAAAGCGGTGTTCGCGGCGCTGTCGCCGGGCGGCTTCCTGTTCGCGCGCTACCTGATGATGCCGGTCGCGGCGACGCTGCTGCTGCTCTATCGCCACGGCGTGAACTGGCCGCGCGTGCCGCGTGCCGACCTGATCGCGCTGCTCAAGCTCGGCCTGGCCGGCCACCTGCTGCACGTCGGCATGGTGACCTACGGCATCCACTGGTCGACCGCGTTCTCGAGTTCGCTGATCCTCGCGATGGGACCGGTGTTCACGCTGCTGATCCTGCGCTGGCAGGGGTTGGAAGACCGGCTCTCGCGCGGCCAGCTCGGCGGCGTCGTGGTGGCCTGTGCCGGCGTGCTGGTGTTCCTGTCGGACAAGCTGCTCGGCGGCCACTGGCAGGCCAGCGGCGGCGACCTGACGCTGGTCGTCGCGGCCTCGTTCTTCTCGTACTACACGGTCGCGGCCAAGCCGCTGATCGAGCGCCACGGCGGCGTCACGGTGATGACCTACGCCACCTTGCTTGGCAGCGCGCCGGTCGTGCTGCTGAGCGCACCGGCGGGATTGCGCGTCGAGTGGGCCGAGGTGCAGCCGATGATCTGGCTCGGGCTGGCCTACGCGGTGCTGATCTCGGCGTTTCTCGGCTGGCTGGTGTGGGGCTGGGTCAACGCGGTGCGCGGCGTGGCGCGCAGCGCGCCGCTGATGTACCTGATGCCGCCGGTGGCCGGGTTGATCGCGTGGCTGGTCACCGGCGAGCGCTACACCGGCGTCAAGCTGGCCGGCGCGGCGCTGACGCTCGGCGGCGTCGCGCTGGCGCAGTTCACGTCCCCACGCAACGATCCGGTTAGGGCTGCCCCCGCACCCGTGGACTGAGCTTGCTTGTATGCTCCGCGTTGGTTCAAACGGACGACCCATGAAGCCGATCACCGTTTCACTCCTCGCCGCCGCGCTGATCGCCGGCTGCTCCAAGCCGCAAGACGCGGCGCCTGTCGTCGTCGCCTCGCCGACCCCGATTGCGTCGGCGGCGGCAGCCGCGGCCATCCATGCCGATGCAGGCATCGCCTGGAAGCAGGCCGCGAACGACGGCGATGTCGACGCGGCGTTCGCGCAGGCCAAGGCCGAATCCAAACCAGTTTTCGTGTACTGGGGCGCCAAGTGGTGCCCGCCGTGCAACCAGGTCAAGGCGACGCTGTTCAATCGCCAGGACTTCATCGAACGCTCGCGCGCCTTCGTGCCGGTGTATGTCGATGGCGACAGCCCCGGCGCGCAGAAGCTGGGGGCGCGCTTCCATGTGAGCGGCTACCCGACCATGGTGCTGTTCAACCCGCAAGGCACCGAGCTGACGCGGTTGCCGGGCGAGGTCGAGGCCGAGCGCTACACGCAGGTGTTGACGCTGGGCATGAACGCGCAGCGGCCGGTGAAGGAGGTGCTGGCGCAAGTCAAGACCGACGCCAAGGGCCTGAGCGCCAATGATTGGCGTTTGCTCGCGTTCTATTCGTGGGACACCGACCAGCAACTCGTGCCCAAGGACGGCATCCCCGCGATGCTGCAGCAACTCGCCGACGCCTGCCCGGCCGAGCAGGGCGAGATCGCGACGCGGCTGCGCCTGAAGGCGCTCGCGGCGGTCGACGAGAAGGCGCCGGCCAAGCCCGACGCGGTCGCACAGGCCACGCTGCTGAAGGTGCTCGCCGACCCGGCCGCCTCGCGCGTGCACCTCGACATGCTGACCAACTACCCGGCCGACATCACGCGCGCGCTGAGCAACCCCGCCTCGCCGCAGCGCGCCGAGCTGCTGCAGGCATTCGACACCGCGCTCAAGCGCTTCGAGGCCGACACCACGCTGTCGCGCGCCGACCGCATGCAGGCGCTGATCGCGCAGGTCGACCTGGCCCGCATCGATGCCAAGAAGGACGCCGCGGTGACGCTGCCCGAACCGCTGCTCGCCGACATCCGCGCGCAGACCGCACGCGCCGATCGCGAGATCACCGACGGCTACGAGCGCCAGTCCGTGATCACCGCGGCCGCCTACCTGCTCGACGTGGCCGGCCTCGGCGCCGAGTCCGACACGCTGCTCAAGGCCAACCTCGCGAAGAGCCATTCGCCGTACTACCTGATGTCCGAGCTCGCCAGCAACGCGAAGAAGCGCGGCGACAAGGCCGAAGCGCTGAACTGGTACGAGCAGGCCTTCGACAAGAGCGAAGGCCCGGCCACGCGGCTGCAATGGGGCTCGAGCTTCGTCAACGCGCTGGTCGACATGGCGCCGCAGGACGAAGCCCGCATCGAGAAGGCCGTGAGCCAGTTGTTCACCGAAGCCGCCAAGCAGCCCGATGCGTTCTATGAGCGCAGCGGCCGTTCGCTGCAGCGCGTGGGCACCAAGCTGCAGGGGTGGAACAAGGGCGGCACGCATGCTGCCGCGATCAAGCGCCTGCAGGCCCAGCTCGACGGGCTGTGCGGCGGCCTGGACCAGGCCGATGCGCAGCGCGCGCGCTGCACCGCATTGCTGAAACCCGCGCCCAAGGCCATCGCCTGATGCGGCGGCGCGAGGTTCTTGTCGCGGCCGCCGCCGCGCATCCCCTGCTCGCGGGTGCCGCGACGCCGCCGTCGGCGGCTGCTTCGTCGAGCGCCACGGGCGCGACGTCGAACGCCGGCGGCTGGACCCACGCGGTGACCGCGTTCGGCACGCCGAAGTACCCGGCCGACTACCCGCATTTCGACTACGTGAACCCTGCGGCACCCAAGGGCGGGACGCTGTACCTGCCCAATTCCGATCGCCGCACCAGCTTCGACAAGCTCAACAGCTACACGATCAAGGGCAACGCGCCGGCCGGCGTGAGCATCTTCATGATCGACACGCTGGCCTTCCTCGCGGCCGATGAGTTGCAGACGATGTACGGCCTGCTTGCCGAGGCGATGCAGGTCGCGCCCGACAAGTCGTCGATTGCCTTTCGCCTGAACCCGGCCGCGCGCTTCTCGAACGGCGACCCGGTCACGAGCGAAGATGTGAAGTTCAGCTTCGACACGCTGACCAGCAAATTCGTCGAGCCCAGCTACAACACGAACTACGAAGGCGTGGCACGCGCGGTGGTCGTGGATGGGCGCACGATCCGCTTCGAGCTGAACGACAAGTCCAACGACCAGCTGTTCAAGCTCGGCCGGATGCCGGTGTTCTCGCACAAGTGGGGCCTGAAGCCCGACGGCACGCGGCCTCGGTTCGACCAGATCGTCGACGAGCCGCCGATCGCCAGCGGCCCGTACACGATTGCCCGCACCGATTCAGGCCGCCGCATCGAGTTCAAGCGCAACCCCGACTACTGGGCGCGCGATCTGCCGCCGCGGCGCGGGATGTTCAACTTCGACCGTGTCGTCTACCGCCTGTACCAGGACGAAGACGTGCAAACCGAGGCCTTCAAGGCCGGCGAGTTCGACATCACCCGGGTCTACACCGCCAAACTCTGGGAGCGGCAATTCGTCGGCCCGAAGTTCGACGACGGCCGTATCGTGAAGAAGGCGATCCACGTCGGCACCGGACAGGGTCTCCAGGCCTACGAGATCAACCTGCGGCGTCCGATCTTCGCCGACATCCGGGTGCGCCAGGCCTTCGGGCTCACGTACGACTGGGAGACCAACAACCGCTACCCGAACTTCGGCCTGAAGCGCGCCAGCAGCGTGTTCAACAACTCCGAGTTCGCGGCCACCGGCCTGCCGTCGCCGGGCGAGTTGAAGTTGCTCGAGCCGTTCCGCGCCGAGTTGCCGAAGGAGGTGTTCGGCCCACCGTTCGTCGCACCACGCACCGACACCCACCCCAACGCGCTGCGCGAGAATCTTCTGAAGGCACGCGCGCTGTTGCAGGAGGCAGGATGGACGCTCGATGCGCAGGGCGTGCTGCGCAATGCCAAGGGCGATCCTTTCGTCGTCGAGCTGCTCGCGCCGTCGGGGCAGGACACCGACCGGCGCATGCTGCCGTGGGGCCGCGTCGGCGACAAGCTCGGCATGACGATCCGCGCCCGCCGCGTGGACTACGCGCTGTTCAGCCGTCGCCTCGAGGAGTTCGACTTCGACTTCGCCACGATCGTCGAGCCCGCCTTCCAGTTGCCGCTGGCCGCGGACTACGTGTCGATCTACGGCAGCAAGGCCGCCGACGAGAAGGCGAGCAACAACCTGCGGGGCGTGAAGAGCCGCCCTGCCGACAAGATCCTCGAAGTGATGGCCAATGCGAGCACGCTCGACGAACTCCGCGATGCATGCCGCGCCTTCGACCGCATCGTGATGTGGAGCTACTGGCAGGTCCCCGAGCTCTACAGTGACGACGAGCGCATGGCCTACTGGAACAAGTTCGGCATACCCGCGGTGCAGCCGCTGCATTTCACGACCGACCTCGCTCCCGAGACCGACTACCGCATGCCCTGGCCGCTGATGACCTGGTGGCTGAAGGACGCGGCGAAGCGTTGAGCCTGCAAAGCACTGACCCAGTGAGACCGACACCGCCATGCTGAGCTACATCCTGAAGCGCCTCGCGCTGATGATCCCGACCCTTCTGGGCGTGCTGACGGTCGCGTTCATCGTGATCCAGTTCGTGCCCGGCGGGCCGGTAGAGCAGATGATGGCCCAGGCGCGCGTCGGTGCGGGCGGCGCGTACAAGGCGCGCGGTGACACCGATGCGAAGCAGATCGAGGCGCTCAAGAAGCTCTACGGCTTCGACAAGCCGGCGCCGGTGCGCTACGTCGAGATGCTCAAGAGCTTCGTGACCTTCGACCTCGGCACGAGCTTCATGCAGAACAAGCCGGTCTGGACGCTGATCAAGGAGAAACTCCCGGTCTCGATCAGCCTCGGCCTGTGGTCGCTGCTGATTTCGTACCTCGTCTCGGTGCCGCTGGGCGTGGCCAAGGCCGTGCGCGAGGGCTCGCGTTTCGACACCGTCACGACCTTCCTGGTGATGTTCGGCTTCGCGATCCCTGGCTTCGTGCTGGGCGTGCTGCTGATCGTGCTGTTCGGCGGCGGAACGTTTCTCGAGTGGTTCCCGCTGCGCGGCCTCACTTCCGACAACTGGGCCGAGCTGTCGTGGCCGGCGCGCATCAGCGACTATTTCTGGCACCTGACGCTGCCGCTGATCTGCTACGTGATCGAGGCCTTCGCCGTGGTCACGCTGCTGACGAAGAACACATTCCTCGAAGAGATTCGCAAGCAGTACGTGCTGGTCGCGCGGGCCAAGGGTCTGTCGGCGTCGCGGGTGCTGTGGAAGCACATCCTGCGCAACGCGATGGTGCCGCTGGTCACCGGGCTGCCGGCGGCGTTCGTCGGCGCGTTCTTCGCCGGCGCGCTGCTGATCGAGACGCTGTTCTCGCTCGACGGGCTGGGCTTTCTCAGCTACGAGGCGATCGTGCGGCGCGACTATCCCGTGGTGCTCGGATCGCTGTACCTGTTCACGCTGATCGGGCTGGTCGTCAAGCTGATCGCCGACCTGCTCTACGTCGTCGTCGATCCGCGCGTGCAGTTTCAGGCGGCGGGCAAATGATGGCAACAACCGCGATCGTTCACGCGTCGCCCAACCAGCGGGCCTGGGCGCGCTTCAAGCGCAACCGTCTGGGCCTGTGGTCGCTGTGGTTGCTGATCGGCCTGCTCGTGGTCAGCGCATTGGCCGAGGTCCTCAGCAACGACAAGCCGCTGCTGGCGCGGTACGACGGAGAGCTGTTCGCGCCCATCCTTCGCAACCACCCGGAGAAGCGCTTCGGAGGCGACTTCCAGACGCCGACCGACTGGAGCGATCCGTTCATCACGCAGCAGTTCGCCAAGCCGGGCAACTGGATGCTGCGCCCGCCGAACCACCACGCCGCGAACTCGACCGAGTATTTCTCGAAGCCGGCGAACCCGAGCGCGCCGAACGCAGACCACTGGCTCGGCACCGACCAGATCGGCCGCGACATGGTCGCGCGGCTGCTCTACGGCTTTCGCGTCAGCATCCTGTTCGCGTTCGCGCTGACCGCCATCGGCCTGGTGCTGGGCCTGACGGCCGGCGCCGTGCAAGGCTACTTCGCGGGGCGCATTGACCTGACGATGCAGCGTCTGATCGAGATCTGGACCTCGATCCCCGAGCTCTACCTGCTGATCATCTTCGCGTCCATCTTCCAGCCGTCGATCGGGTTGCTGCTGATCCTGCTGTCGCTGTTCGGCTGGGTCGGGCTGTCCGACTACACGCGGGCCGAATTCCTGCGCAACCGCTCGCTGGAGTTCGTGAAGGCGGCGCGCGCGTTGGGCCTGTCGAACCTGCAAATCATCTGGCGCCACGTGCTGCCGAACTCGCTGACGCCGGCGATCACCTTCCTGCCGTTTCGCATGGGCGCGGCGATCCTGAGCCTGGTCGCACTCGATTACCTCGGCCTGGGCGTCCCGCCCGATGTGCCGTCGCTCGGCGACCTGGTGAGGCAGGGCAAGGCCAACCTGGACGCCTGGTGGATCATCGTGCCGACGTTCTCGGTGCTGGTGACGACGCTGCTGCTGCTGACCTTCATCGGCGACGCACTGCGCGACGCCTTCGACACGCGCAAATCATGAGCACGCCGACCCCTCCTCTGCTGGAAGTCGATCACCTCACGGTGCGCTTCGGCGCGAGCACCGTCGTCAACGACGTCTCGTTCAGCATCGCCCCGGGCGAGAAGTTCGCGCTGGTGGGCGAATCGGGCTCGGGCAAGTCGATCACCGCGCTGTCGGTGCTGCGCCTGGTCGACGCGGCCACCGCGAGCGGTGCGATCCGCTTCGAGGGCGCCGATCTGCTGAAGAAATCCGAGCGCGAGATGCGCGGCCTGCGCGGCGGCGACATCGCGATGATCTTCCAGGAGCCGATGACGGCGCTGAACCCGCTCTACACCATCGGCAACCAGATCGGCGAAGTGCTCGAGCTGCACGAAGGCCTGCGCAAGAACCAGGCGCGGGTGCGCGCGATCGAGCTGCTCGCGCGCACCGGCATCCCCGAGCCCGAGCGCCGCATCGATGCCTTCCCGCACCAGCTCTCCGGCGGCCAGCGCCAGCGCGCGATGATCGCGATGGCGCTCGCCTGCAAACCCAAGCTGCTGATCTGCGACGAGCCGACGACCGCGCTCGACGTGACCATCCAGGCGCAGATCCTCGCGCTGCTCGACGAGCTGCAGGCCGAGATGGGCATGGCGCTGCTGTTCATCACGCACGATCTGAATTTGGTGCGGCGCTTCACGCACCGCGTCGGCGTGATGGAGCGCGGCGTGCTGGTCGAGAGCGGCGACACCGAAGCGGTGTTCTCCAACCCGCAGCACGCCTACACGCGCAAGCTGCTCGCGAGCCGGCCGCAGCGCGTGGTGCAGGCGCTGGCGAGCGACGCGCCCATCCTCGTCTCGGGCGACGACGTGGGCGTGACCTTCACGATGGCGCACGGCTGGTTCGGCAAGCGCCACTTCGAAGCGGTGCGCCACGCCACATTGAGCCTGCGCCGCGGCGAGACGCTGGGCATCGTCGGCGAATCGGGCTCGGGCAAGACGACGCTGGGCATGGCGCTGCTGGCACTGCAGCCGATCTCGTCGGGCAGCGTGGCGCTCGAAGGTGCGCGCATCGACAACGCCGATCGCAGCGCGTTGCGCGCGATGCGCAGGCGCATGCAGGTCGTGTTCCAGGACCCGTTCGCATCGCTGAGCCCGCGCATGACGGTCGGCCAGATCGTCGGCGAAGGGCTCGCACTGCATCGCCCGGAGCTGACCGCCCCCGCGCGCGAGAAGCTCGTGCTGGCGATGCTCGACGAGGTCGGCCTGAGCGCGGCGCACGGCGTGGCCGATGTGCTGCAGCGCTATCCGCACGAGTTCTCGGGCGGCCAGCGCCAGCGCATCGCGATCGCGCGTGCAGTCGTGCTGCGACCCGAGGTGTTGGTGCTGGACGAGCCCACCTCGGCGCTCGATGTCTCGGTGCAGCAGCAGGTGCTGGCGCTGCTGGCCGAACTGCAGCGCCACTACGGCATGAGCTATGTGTTCATCAGTCACGACCTCGCGGTGGTGCGCGCAATGTCGCACCGCGTGATGGTGATGAAGAACGGCGACGTGATCGAGGAAGGCGAGGCGCTCGCGCTGTTCGACGCGCCACGCGAGGGCTACACGAAGGCGCTGCTCGCGGCCGCGCACCTGGCCTGATCAGGCCAGCGCCTCGCGCACGAAGTCGAGCCGGTCCTGGCCGAAGAACATCGTGCCGTCGACGAACATCGTCGGCGCGCCGAACACGCCGCGCGCCACGGCCTCTTCGGTGGTCGCCCGCAGCGTGGCCTTGACCTCGGCATCGGCGGTGAGCGCCAGCACTTCGGCCGGATCGAAGCCGGCACGGTGCAAGGCTTTCGCCGCAACAGCCGGGTCGTTCAGATTCAGCGGCTCCACCCACATCGCATGAAACACGCCGCGCAGGTAGTCGTCGAAGCGCGCCGGCATGCGCAGCTGCACGCCCGCGGCGCCGCGCATCAGCGTCAGCGTGTTGATCGGAAAATGCGGGTTGGTCGCGAGCGGCACGCCATAGCGCTTGGCGAAGCGCGCCATGTCGTCGTTCATGTAGCGGCCCTTCGCGGCCACCGCGGCCGGCGAGGCATTGCCGGTGGCCTGGAACACGCCACCGAGCAGCGTCGGGCGGTACACCAGCGCGGCGCCGGCCTGCGCGCAAATGGCGGGCAGCTGCGTCCACGCGAGGTAGGTGGTCGGGCTGCCGACATCGAAGAAGAACTCGACGCTCTTGGTGCTCATGCGAACCTCACTTGGCGGGGAACCGCACTTCATAGCGCACATGGCGCTCGTCGTCCCTGAACTGCAGCGAACGGCCGACCCATTCGTAGGGCACGGTGAACTCGTCGACCTGCATCGCGCCATGCATCAGCACGACCTCGACCTGGCTGCTGTGCAACTGCAGCCGGTAGACAACATCGTCTACCTGGACCCGCGCACTGCCGTTGCGGCGCAGATCGACCTGCGCCGGGCCGCAGCTCGGCTCGGCCGCGCTGGTCGCGACGCACAGCGTGGCGGTGTGGCGGCCGACCGCCGGCCGGCCTTCGGACACGGCGGCGAACGCGCTGGTGGTGACCAGCGCGGCCGCGAGCGTCGCCGAGAGGGCGATCGGGCGCGCCGCCACTACTTCAGCAGCCCTTCGGCCTTCAGCGCCGTCTGCACCGCCGGGCGCGCGGCCATGCGCGCCTGGAACGCGCCGAGGTTCTTCAGGTCGGAGATGTCGATGCCGGTATGGCCTGTCCAGTTGGTGATCGTGAACAGGTAGGCGTCGGCGATCGTGAACGCATCGCCCATCAGGTAGGACTTGCCTTCGAGCTGCTCGTCGACCCACTGCAGCTTGGACTTCGCCCTGGCGCGGATCACCGCCTTGCCCTCTTCCGGCATGGCCGGATTGAACAGGCCGCCGATGCCCTTGTGCAGTTCGCTGGTGACGAAGTTCAGCCACTCCTGCACGCGGTAGCGCTCCATCGTGCCGTTGGCCGGCGCGAGCTTCTTGGCCGGCACCTGGTCGGCGAGGTACTGCGTGATCGCCGGGCCTTCGGACAGGCGCTGGCCGTTGTCGAATTCGAGCAGCGGCACCTGGCCCTTGGAGGTGATGGGGTAGTAGTCGCTGCCGTCGGCGGCGAGCTTGTGGGTCTTCAGATCGGCCTTGACCAGCTCGAACGGCAGGCCGGATTCGACCAGCACGATGTGGGGAGCGAGCGAGCAGGCGCCGGGGCTGTAATAGAGTTTCATGGCAGTTCGTCGCAGTGGATGGGAAGCCATTACACCGCTTTTTCTGATTCGGTGCGTGCGCATTCGGCCCGATTGCAATTCAAGCAAGCTGAAGGCTGCGTGCAAATCTGCCCGCTTGGATCGCGGCGGCCCCGGCTCTACATTGTGTGCATGAACACCACGACGACCATCACCACCTCCGTTCAACAACCCACCGCGGTGCAGCGCTCGCGCGGCGTCGAACGCATCGTGCGCGGCCAGCCCACGTCCGATGGCGACGGCGTGAAGCTGACGCGCGTGCTGACGCAGCCGCTGCAAAAGCGCCTCGACCCGTTCCTGATGCTGGACGCCTTCGGCAGCGACGCCGCGAGCGACTACATCGGCGGCTTCCCCAGCCACCCGCACCGCGGCTTCGAGACGGTGACCATCATGCTGGAAGGCCGCATGCGCCACCAGGACAGCGTCGGCAACGTCGGCCTGCTCGAACCCGGCAGCGTGCAGTGGATGACGGCCGGCCGCGGCATCATCCACTCCGAGATGCCCGAGCAGGAAGAAGGCCGCATGGCCGGCTTCCAGCTGTGGGTCAACCTCGCCGCGAAGGACAAGATGACTGCGCCCGCGTACCGCGACGTGCCGCCTGCCGGCGTGCCGGTGCTGACGCTGGACGGCGGCGTGCAGCTGCGCGTGATCGCCGGCAGCGCGCTCGGCGTGAGCGGCGCGGTGACGCGCCCGACCACCGAGCCGCTGGTGCTGGACCTGCTGCTGCCGGCGGGCGCGACGTTCGATGCCGCGATTCCGGCCGGCCACAACGCGTTCGTCTATGTGTATGGCGATGGCGTGGTCGATGTCGGCGGCAGCGATGCTGCGACGCGCGTCGAGAGCGAACGCATGGCGATCCTGACCAACGATGCGGGTGCCGACGGCGTGCGCTTGAGCGCGGTGCAGGCGTCTCGCATCTTGCTGGTCGCAGGTGCACCGCTGAACGAGCCGATCGCGCAGTACGGCCCGTTCGTGATGAACACGACACAGCAGCTGCACGAAGCCGTCGCCGACTTTCAACGCGGCGCGTTCACCAGCTGACGTCTCGCGGGGCTTGGACCTGCGCTACCCTTGCGCCTTTGCGCAAAGGTCGTCCATGCCCCGCCAAACCCTCGACGAATCCCGCCTGCACCCCGCGATCCGGGACACGATCGCGAACCTGCATGTCGAGATCGTCCACAACGTGCAGTCGGCGGTGGCGTCAAACCCGGTGCTGGTGGTCGGCATGGCGATCAATCCATACCCCCGCAAGGCACGGCGCCTGCTCGAAGCCGCCGGTGTCGCGTTCAAGTACCTCGAATACGGCAGCTATTTCAGCCAATGGCGCGAGCGCGGCGCGCTGAAGATGTGGACCGGCTGGCCGACGCTGCCGATGGTCTTCGTCAAGGGCAACCTGATCGGCGGCGCCGACAACCTGAAGAAGCTGATCGACAGCGGCGAGCTGAATCGCCTGTTGGGCGAATGAAGCGCGGGGTCGTCGCGCTGCTGGCGGCTCTGCTCCTCGGCGCGGGTGCTGCGCGCGCCGAAGGGCTGACCGACTGCCGCGTGCCCGGCATGCGCAACAGCGTGCAGTGCGGCGTGGTGACGCGCGCGCTCGACCCCGCTCGGCCCGACGGCCCGAAGATCGACGTGCACTACGTCGTCATCCCGGCGATGGCGCGGCGCAAGCTGCCCGACCCGGTGTTCCTGCTCGCTGGCGGCCCGGGCCAGAGCGCGATCGATGTCGGCCCGCAGGCGTTCGCACTGTTCAGCCGGCTCAACAACCGGCGCGACATCGTGCTCGTCGACCAGCGCGGCACGGGCCAAAGTGCGCCGCTCGAATGCCACGACCCCAAGCGCGAATCGCTGGCCGAACAGGCCGGCATCGAGCAGCAGATCAAGCAGTTGATGGACTGCAAGGCCGCGCTGCGGAAGCTGCCCTACATCCGCGCCGAGAGCGACCTCGGCTTCTTCACGACGACGCTGGCGATGCAGGACCTGGACGCGGTCCGCGCGCAGCTCGGCGCCGAGCGCATCGACCTCGTCGGCATCTCGTACGGCACGCGCGCCGCGCTCGAATACATGCGGCTGTTCCCGGCGCACGTGCGGCGCAGCGTGCTCGATTCGGTGGCGCCGCCCGACATGGTGCTGCCCGCGAGTTTCTCGACCGACAGCCAGACCGCGCTCGATGCGATGCTGCTCGCCTGCGAACAGCAGGCGGCGTGCAAGTCGGCCTTCCCGAAGCTGCGCGAAGACTGGGCCGCGCTGCTCGCCAGCCTGCCGCGGCCGGTGAGCGCGGCGCAGGCCCTGACCGGCCGCAGCGAGCGCTTCACGCTGACGCGCGAGATGGTGCTGGGCGCGGTGCGCGGCGCGCTGTACTCGCCGGCCACCGCGGCGGCGCTGCCAGCGGCGATCACCGAGGCGGCGGCGGGCCGCGTCGAGGCACTCGTCGGCGTGGGCGCGTTGCTGGCGTCGCGCAAGGGCATTCAGCTCGCGATGGGCATGCACTTCTCGGTCGTCTGCGCCGAAGACGTGCCGCGTCTCGGGCAGGCGGGCGACACCCCGGGCGCCGACTTCCGCAACGACTACGCGACGCTGTACCAGCGCGTCTGCGCGCAGTGGCCGCGCGGCGCGGTGCCGGCGGGCTTCTACGACGTGCCGGCGAGTCGCACACCGACCCTGCTGTTCAGCGGCGGCATCGATCCGGCCACGCCGCCGCGCCATGGCGCGCGCGTGGCCGCGGCGCTGGGCCGCAGCGCACAGCATGTGGTCGTGCCGCAGGCCGGCCACAGCGTGCTGGCGGTCGGCTGTGCGCGCGACCTGCTCTACCGCTTCATCGACACCGCCGACGACGCGGCGGCGACAGGCATCGACGCGGGCTGCGTGAAGGCCATCCCGCGGCCCGGCGTGTTCGTGCCGATGGACATGGCGGCGGGCACACCCAAATGATCCACATCGAGCATCTCGCGAAGCATTTCAGCGCGCCTGCCGACGGCCGCAAGGGATTGCGCTTGAAGCGCGCCGCGCCGCGCATCGTGCAGGCCGTGCGCGACGTGAACCTGCACGCGCGCGACGGCCACATCACCGGCCTGCTCGGCCCCAACGGCGCCGGCAAGACGACGACGCTGCGCATGCTCGCCGGGCTGATCTCGCCGGACGCGGGGCGCATGGCCGTGGACGACATCGACGTCGCCACACGCCCGCGCGAGGCGCTCGCGCGCATGGGTGTGCTGTCGGACGCGCGCGGGCTCTACCCGCGCCTGAGCGCGCGCGAGAACATCGTCTACTACGGCCGGCTGCAAGGCATGAGCGGCGACGCCGCGAACGCGCGCGCCGAGGCGCTGGCGCAGATGTTCGACATGCGCGCCCTGCTCGATCGCCGCACCGACGGCTTCAGCCAGGGCGAGCGCATGAAGACCGCGCTCGCGCGCGCGCTGGTGCACGACCCGGCCAACATCGTGCTCGACGAACCCACCAACGGTCTGGACGTTCTCGCCACGCGCGCGCTGCGTGAGAGCCTGCGCTGGCTGCGCTCGCCCGAAGGCGGCGCGAAGTGCATCGTGTTCTCGACGCACATCATGCAGGAGGTCGAGCGGCTGTGCGACAGCGTCGTCGTCGTCGCGCACGGCCGCACCGTGGCCACCGGCAGCGTGCCGGAGCTGCTGGCGCAGACGAACGAACAGGATTTCGAGGAGGCGTTCGTGAAGCTCGCGTTTGCCGAAGAAGAACAATCAGAAGAGGCGCAACGAGCATGAGCACGCTGCAGACGGTGATCACCATCTTCCGCAAGGAGATCGTGGATGCGCTGCGCGACCGGCGCACGCTGCTGACGGTGCTGATCTCGTCGGTGCTGATGGGGCCGCTGGTGCTGCTCGCGATCTCGGCGCTGGTGGCGTCGCTGGAGGCGAACGCCGAACAGCGCGAGGTCGTCGTCGCAGGGCTCGAACACGCGCCTTCGCTGCAGAACTACTTCGAGCGCCAGACCTACACGGTGCGTGCCGCACCGGCGGGCTACGAGGCGCTGCTGCACAGCGCCGCACTCGCCGATGCGGTCGTCGTCGTGCCGGACGATTTCGAGGTCGCGCTGCAACGCGGCGATTCCCCGCTGGTCGTCATCGTCTCCGACAGCGCAAACCAGCGTTCGCAGGCCAGCAGCGGCCGCGCGGCGCGATTGCTCGGCGGCTTCAGCCGCGAGCGCGCGACGCTGAACCTCGCGATGCGCGGCGTCTCGCCCGACGTGCTGGAGCCGGTGCAGGTCGACGAACGCGATCTGGCGAGCACGCAGACGCGCGCGACGCAGATCACCGGCATGCTGCCCTTCTTCGTGCTGATGGCCGTGATCACCGGCGCGCTCAACGCGGCTCTGGACACCACCGCCGGCGAGCGCGAGCGCGGCTCGCTCGAACCGCTGCTGATGAACCCTGCCGAGCGCTGGGCGCTGGTGCTGGGCAAGTGGGGCGCGGTGGCCAGTGTGGGCATGCTGATCGCGGTGCTCAGCTGCTTCAGCTTTCTGCCGGGGCAATGGCTGTTGCGCAGCGACACGCTGGCCGCGATGTTCCAGTACGGGTTGCGCGAGGCGATGCTCTTCCTGGTCGTGCTGCTGCCCTTCGCGGCGGCCATCTCCGCGCTGCTTATGGCGGTGGCGATCCGCTGCCGCACCTTCAAGGAGGCGCAGGCGAGCACCACCGTCGTGATGCTCGCGGCGTCGCTGCTGCCGCTGATCAATGTGTTCAGCCTCGGGCAGGAATCGCGTTGGTATCTGTGGGTGCCCGCGCTCGCGCAGAATCTGCTGATGACCAAGGTCTTGAAGGGCGAAGGCTTCGGCGTGGAGCAGCTCGCCGCGCCGCTGTTCGTGTGCGTGCTGATCGCGGCCGGCGGCGTGTGGTTCGTTGCGCGCACCTTGCGCAGCGCGGCGGTGCGCTGATGAGCACGCTCGCCGAGCTGACCTGGCGCTGGTGCCGCTTCGACGAGCTCTCGGTGTTCGAGCTGCAGGCGATCTACATGGCGCGGCAGCAGGTGTTCTCGATCGAGCAGGCCTGCGCCTACCTCGATGCCGACGGCTATGACGAGTTCTCGTGGCATCTCGCGGCGTGGTCGGTCGACCATCGCGTGCCGCTGGCCTATTCGCGCATCGTGCACCCGGGGCAGAAGTACGACGAACCCTCGATGGGCCGGGTCATCACCACGTCGGCGGCGCGCGGCACCGGGCTGGGCCGCGAACTGGTGCGGCGATCGATCGTGCACTGCAGCGCAGTCTTCCCGATGCACGGCATCCGCATCTCGGCGCAGACCCGGCTCGAGAAGTTCTATGCGGAGCAGGGCTTCGTGCCAGTCGGGCCGCCCTACATCGAGGACGGCATTCCGCACACGGAGATGCTGCGGCCGGTTTAGGGTTCAGTCGCGCGGTCGAGCTGCTGGAGCCAGCGCAGCGCGTGCGCCCGGTCGGTGCCGCACATCTCGGTGTCGGCGCGCAGCCCCGCGCAGAACGCCGGGCGCTCGGGACGCCCGAAGATCGCGCAACGCAGATCGTCCTGCAACTGGATACAGCGAACGCCGGCCGGTTTGCCGTTCGGCATGCCGGGTATCGGGCTGGTGATCGAGGGCGCGATACAACACGCGCCGCAGTGGGGTCGGCAATCCATCGGACGGCGAGCGTAGCAAACCCTTGAGGTGACGACACCACACCCAATCTCTACAATCTCGCTCTGCTCAAAAAACAGGCACTCGCCATGTTGTTCCCCAAAGAATTCGATGTGATCGTGGTCGGCGGCGGCCACGCCGGCACCGAGGCCGCGCTGGCCGCGGCGCGCATGGGCGCGAGCACCTTGCTGCTCACCCACAACATCGAGACGCTGGGCCAGATGAGCTGCAACCCGTCGATCGGCGGCATCGGCAAGGGCCACCTCGTCAAGGAGATCGACGCGCTGGGCGGCGCGATGGCGGCCGCAACCGACGAGGCCGGCATCCAGTTTCGAATCCTCAACGGCTCGAAGGGCCCGGCCGTGCGCGCCACGCGCGCGCAGGCCGACCGCATCCTGTACAAGGCGGCGATCCGGAACCGTCTGGAGAACCAGCCCAATCTGTGGCTGTTTCAGGGCGCATGCGATGACCTGATGCTGGAAGGTGACCGCGTGACGGGCGCCATCACGCAAGTGGGCATTCGCTTCAAGGCCAGAGCCGTGGTGCTGACCGCAGGCACCTTCCTCGACGGCAAGATCCATGTCGGTCTGCAAAGCCACAGCGCGGGCCGCGCCGGCGATCCGCCCGCGGTGGCGCTCTCCGCTCGGCTGAAGGAGCTGAAGCTGCCGCAAGGCCGCCTGAAGACCGGGACGCCGCCGCGCCTGGACGGCCGCACCATCGACTTCAGCGTGCTCGCCGAACAGCCCGGTGACCTCGACCCGGTGCCGGTCTTCAGCTTCATGGGCAGCGTTGCGCAGCATCCAAGGCAAGTGCCCTGCTGGGTCACGCACACCAACGCGCGGACCCACGAGATCATCCGCGCCGGCTTCGACCGCAGCCCCATGTTCACCGGCCTGATCGATGGCGTCGGCCCGCGCTATTGCCCCAGCATCGAAGACAAGGTGAATCGGTTCGCCGACAAGGACTCGCACCAGATCTTCCTGGAGCCCGAAGGTCTGACGACGCACGAGTTCTACCCCAACGGCATCTCGACCTCACTGCCCTTCGACGTGCAGCTCGCCGCCGTGCACAGCATGCGCGGGCTGGAGAACGCCCACATCCTGCGCCCCGGCTATGCGATCGAGTACGACTACTTCGACCCGCGCGCGCTGAAGGCCAGCTTCGAGACCAAGGCGATCGGCGGGTTGTTCTTCGCCGGCCAGATCAACGGCACGACTGGCTATGAAGAGGCCGCGGCCCAGGGCTTGTTCGCCGGATTGAATGCGGCGCTGCAGGTTCGCGGCGACGCGCCCTGGCTCCCGCGCCGCGACCAGGCGTATCTCGGGGTGCTCGTCGACGACCTGATCACCAAGGGCGTGACCGAGCCCTACCGCATGTTCACCAGCCGCGCCGAGTTCCGGCTGCAGCTGCGCGAAGACAACGCCGATCTGCGCCTGACGGATGCCGGCCGGCAGATGGGCCTGGTCGACGACGCCCGGTGGGCCGCGTTCAATCGCAAGCGCGATGCGGTCGCACGCGAAACCGAGCGGATGAAGTCGACCTGGGTCCGGCCGGAGACGCTGGCAGCAGCGGATGGTGAACGTCTCCTGGGCAAGGCGATCGAACACGAGTACCGGTTCGCCGACCTGCTCCGCCGCCCCGGGATCGGCTTCGACACCATCACCAGCGTGGGCGAAGCTGCGGGCGTCTTGCCGGTGGTTTCACGTGAAACACTGCACGCCGAGTTCGGCTCAGCCTTGGCCGACGAGGTGATCGAGCAGGTCGAGATCAGCGTCAAGTACGCGGGCTATATCGACAAGCAGAACGACGCGGTCGCCCGCTCGGCCCACTTCGAGGATGTGCGGCTGCCCGACGAGCTCGACTACGCGAAGATCGCAGCGCTGAGCTTCGAGGTGCGGCAGAAGCTGAGCAAGCACCGCCCGGAGACGCTCGGGCAAGCCTCGCGTATCTCGGGCGTGACGCCTGCGGCGGTTTCGCTGCTGTTGGTCCACCTGAAGAAGAGCCGGTCCAAGGGTTTCGCCGCCAATGATGGAAGCGCCGACAGGACGACGGATGTCGCCGCCTGAGGTCGACCAAAACGACGAGGCCAGACGCGCCAAGCTGTTCGACATCGCTCAGCAGCTCGCACTCCCGCTGTCGGACGCACAGGCCGATCAATTGCTCGCCTACCTCGCGCTGCTCCAGCGCTGGAACGCCACCTACAACCTGACGGCAGTCCGCGAGCCGGATCGCATGCTGACCCAGCATCTGGCGGATTGCCTCGCGGTCATCGCACCGCTGCGGCGGCACCTGGGCCCGGAATCGACCAGCCGCCTGCTCGACGTCGGCAGCGGCGGCGGCCTGCCAGGCGCGCTGATCGCAATCCTCGACCCTGGCATCGACGTCACCTGCGTCGACACGGTCGGCAAGAAAGCGGCGTTCATCCAGCAGGTGGCGGCAAGCCTGCGGCTGCGTGGGCTTCACGCGCAGCACGCCCGCGTAGAGCAAATGAAGAGCGCGCCATTCGATGTGATCACCTCAAGGGCTTTCGCATCGCTGCTCGACTTCGTCACCCTCACCCGCCCGCACCTTGCCGACAACGGGCTTTGGATGGCAATGAAGGGCAAGGAGCCGGTCGACGAACTCGCCGCTCTGCCCGGCGACATCGACGTGTTTCACGTGGAACAACTGACGGTTCCAGGCCTCGATGCCGAGCGCTGCATCGTCTGGATGCGCCCCAAGCCCTCTCTATAATCTGCTGCTCTGGCGTGCCATTCGGCGCGTCTTCCCGCGCTGTTCACCTCTCTGCACCCGCCCATGGCCAGAATTTTCTGCATTGCCAACCAGAAGGGCGGCGTCGGCAAGACCACCACCACCGTCAACCTCGCCGCCGGCCTGAGTCAGATCGGCAAGCGCGTGCTGGTGGTCGATCTGGACCCGCAGGGCAACGCGACGATGGGCTCGGGCGTCGACAAGCGCGCGCTCGAACTGACGATCTACGACGTGCTGCTCGAAAACGCCTCGGTCGCCGAGGCGCGTACCATCAGCGACAAAGCGGGCTATCACGTGCTGGGCGCGAACCGTGAACTGGCGGGCGCCGAGGTCGAGCTGGTGGAATTGGAGCGTCGCGACAAACGCCTGAAAGGGGCGCTGCTGGCCGTCGACGCCGAGTACGACTTCGTGCTGATCGACTGCCCTCCTTCGCTCAGCCTGCTCACGCTGAATGGGCTGTGCTGCGCGCACGGCGTGGTGGTGCCGATGCAGTGCGAGTATTTCGCGCTCGAAGGCCTGAGCGACCTGGTCAACACCATCAAGCAGGTCCATGCCAATCTGAACCCGGCGCTCGAGATCATCGGCCTGCTCCGTGTGATGTTCGACCCGCGCATCACCTTGCAGCAGCAGGTCAGCGACCAGCTCAAGGCCCACTTCGGCGACAAGGTGTTCAACACCGTGATCCCGCGCAATGTGCGGCTCGCCGAGGCACCCAGCTACGGCTTGCCGGGTGTGGTGTTCGACCCGGCGTCAAAGGGCGCGCAGGCCTTCGTCGAGTTCGCGAAAGAGATGTCGGCCCGGCTCGGATGATGCCTGGTCGGCGCTGCGGCTCAGAGGCCGAGCGCTTCGTCCAGCCCGAGGTGGACGTTCATCGATTGCACCGCCGCGCCGCTGGCGCCCTTGCCGAGGTTGTCGAGCCGGGCCATCAGGATCAGCTGCGTGTCGCTGGCGAACACGAAGAGGTCGACGCGATTCGTGTCGTTGGCCGCCTGCACATCGAAGTAGACATCTGCCACCGCTGCCGGATCGCGCAGCGGCATCACGCGGATGAAGCGCTCGCCTTCATAGTGGTGGCGGAACACCGCGTGCACGTCTTCAACCGTCGTGCCGGCCTTCAATTGTTGAAGGTGTAAGGGCACACTCACCGACAAGCCCTTGTAGAACGGGCCGACGATGGGCATGAAGATGGGTGCCACGCTGAGCTTGCTGTGCGTCGCCATCTCCGGCACATGCTTGTGCGAGAGCGTCAGGCCGTAGGGGCGCGGCGCGTTCAGGCGCGCATCGCCGGCGGCTTCGTACTGCTCGATCATCTTCTTGCCGCCGCCGGAGTAGCCGGTGATCGAGCTCGCGGTGAGCGGCAGATCGGCCGGCACCAACCCGGCGTCGACCAAAGGCCGCAGCAGCAGGATGAAGGCCGACGCGTGGCAGCCGGGATTGGAGATGCGCTTGCTCTTGCGCAGCAACTCGCGCTGACCCGGCGCCAGTTCGGGCAGGCCGTAGACCCAGCCCGGCGCGGTCCGGTGCGCGGTGCTCGCGTCGATCAGGCAGGTCTTGGGATTGGTGACCAGGGCGGCCGCTTCGCGCGCAGCGACATCGGGCAGGCAGAGAAACGCCACGTCGGCGGCGTTCAGCAGGCGCGCGCGCTCGGTGGCGTCCTTGCGCTTGTCGGCATCGATGCGCAGCACCTCGATGTCGTCTCGCTGCGCGAGATACTCGTGGATGCGCAGGCCGGTCGTGCCTTCCTGGCCGTCTACGAATGCGCGGTAGGTCATCGCCTGTCCCTAACTGTGTCAGCCCCTAAGGATAAACCAGAGCATGCCGGAGCCGTTGCGTTTTATGTTGCTGCCCGGGTGGCTGGATTCCACGCCTGACCACTGGCAAAGCCGTTGGGAAGCGTTGCACGATGCCGAGCGGGTGCAGCAGGACGATTGGCAGTGGCCACGCCGCGGCGACTGGATGGCCAGGCTCGACGAAGCCCTGCTCTCGAACGACCGCCCCGCAGTGCTGATCGCGCACAGCCTCGGTTGCCAGCTGGTGGCCGCATGGGCCGCGCATTCGGCGCACACCGCCCGCGTACGCGCAGCGCTTCTCGTTGCGCCACCCGACACCGAACGCGCCGACATGCCACCCAACCTCTTCAACTGGCGGCCCATCGTGCGCGGCCGGCTGCCGTTCAGGAGCGAAGTGCTGATCAGCAGTGACGATCCGTTCTGCTCGACCGCACGCGCCCGCGAGATGGCGCGCGAGTGGGGCTCGACTGCCACGCTCATCGGCCCACGCGGGCACATCAACGGCGATTCCGGACTGGGCGATTGGCCCGCGGGCTGGGCACACGTTCAGGCTCTGGCCACCGATCGTTGACAATCGCCACCATGGTCACCAAGAAACCCAAAGGCCTCGGCCTCGGCCTCGAAGCATTGCTCGGGCCCCGCGTCAAGGAAGCCGGTGACGCGATCAGCGCACCTGCCGACGCCACCCCGCACGTCCTCAAACTCGCGCTGCTGCGGCCCGGCAAGTACCAGCCGCGCACGCGCATGGACGAAGGCTCGCTCTACGAGTTGGCCGAGAGCATCAAGGCGCAAGGCGTGATGCAACCCGTGCTGGTGCGTCCGGTGGGCGGCGGGCACTACGAGATCATCGCGGGCGAACGCCGCACGCGCGCCGCCAAGCTCGCCGGCCTCGACGAAGTGCCGGTGCTCGTGAAGGACGTGCCCGACGAGTCCGCCGCGGCGATGGCGCTGATCGAGAACATTCAGCGCGAAGACCTCAACCCGCTCGAAGAAGCCCACGGCCTGAAGCGCCTGACCGACGAGTTCGGCCTCACGCACGAGATGGCTGCACAGGCCGTCGGCCGTTCGCGAAGCGCCGCGAGCAACCTGCTTCGATTGCTCAACCTCACCGAGCCGGTCCAGCAGATGCTGATGGCCGGCGACATCGACATGGGGCATGCGCGCGCGCTGCTGCCGCTCGAAGGTGCGCAGCAGATACTGCACGCGACCGAGATCGTCGCGAAGAAACTCTCGGTGCGCGAAGCCGAGCGCCTCGTCGCGCGCGCGAGCGCCAGCGCGGGTCGCCAAGCACCGTTGCTGCGCACCAAGCACGACAAGCCGCGCGATCTGCAACGCATCGAACATGAGTTGTCGGATGCACTGACAGCCAATGTCGAGATACGTGTCAAGAAACGCACCAAGCGCGGCGAACAGGGCGAGGTCGCGATCAGCTTCGGCTCGCTCGACGAGCTCAATGGCCTGCTCACCAAGCTGGGCTTGCCCGCGCACTGAGCGCGTTGCACGGAACTTCGTGCAAGCTGACACGCTCTTTCACTTCTGCGCGTCAACGCAGCCGTCGACGGCACGTTGTTTGCTAAACGCATCAAGTCGATAACGATCACTGAAATGAGTGGTCATCCGCCTTGTACTCGGAGGATCAGCAAGCGCAGAATGATTGAAGCTTGAGTCACGCAAATTGCTGATGAACGGAAAGCTCTGATGGCGCCCCACCGGGTGTCATCAGAACTTCCCCAGGGCGTTGAGGACGCAATCACTCGTCGTCAACGTCTCCTTCCTGCACAGGAGATCAGCATGGATGTGATCAGCAATTTCGCCGCACGCTTCGAGCGCAGCCGCGAAGAAGAACTCTCGATCGAGGAGTACCTCGCCGAGTGCAAGCGCAACCCGATTGCGTACGCCACCGCCGCCGAGCGCATGCTCCAGGCGATCGGCGATCCGAAGATGGTCGACACGCGCAACGACCCTCGCATGTCGCGCCTGTTCGCGAACAAGGTCATCAAGATCTATCCCGCGTTCGCCGAGTTCTACGGCATGGAAGACGCGATCGAACAGGTCGTCTCCTACTTCCGCCACGCCGCGCAAGGCCTCGAAGAAAAGAAGCAGATCCTGTACTTGCTCGGCCCGGTGGGCGGCGGCAAGAGCTCCATCGCCGAACGGCTCAAGCTGCTGATGGAGCACGTGCCCTTCTACGCGATCAAGGGCTCGCCGGTGAACGAATCGCCGCTGGGTCTGTTCGACCCGCTCGAAGACGGCCCGCTGCTCGAGAAGGAATACGGCATCCCGCGGCGCTACCTGAACCGCATCATGAGCCCGTGGGCCGTGAAGCGGCTCGAAGAGTTCGGCGGCGACATCCGCAAGTTCAAGATCGTCAAGCGCCTGCCCAGCGTGCTCAAGCAAGTGGGTGTGTCCAAGACCGAGCCGGGCGACGAGAACAACCAGGACATCTCGGCGCTTGTCGGCAAGGTCGACATCCGCAAGCTCGAGACTTACGCGCAGGACGACCCTGACGCCTACAGCTTCTCCGGCGGCCTGTGCCTGGCGAACCAGGGCCTGCTTGAGTTCGTCGAGATGTTCAAGGCGCCGATCAAGGTGCTGCACCCGCTGCTCACGGCCACGCAGGAAGGCAACTTCAAGGGCACCGAAGGCTTCGGCGCGATCCCGTTCGATGGCATCGTGCTGGCGCACAGCAACGAGAGCGAGTGGAAGACCTTCCGCAACAACAAGAACAACGAGGCCTTCCTCGACCGCATCTACATCGTCAAGGTGCCGTACTGCCTGCGCGTCAGCGAAGAGGTCAAGATCTACGAGAAGCTGCTGCGCGGCTCGTCGCTGGCCGAGGCCAAGTGCGCGCCCGGCACGCTGAAGATGATGAGCCAGTTCGCGATGCTCACGCGCCTGAAGGAGCCCGAGAACTCGTCGCTGTATTCGAAGATGCAGATCTACGACGGCGAGAACCTGAAGGACACCGACCCGCGCGCCAAGAGCTACCAGGAGTACCGCGACTACGCCGGCGTGGACGAAGGCATGAGCGGCGTCTCGACGCGCTTCGCGTTCAAGATCCTCTCCAAGGTCTTCAACTTCGATCCCGCCGAAGTGGCCGCCAATCCGGTGCACCTGATGTATGTGCTGGAGCAGCAGATCGAGCGCGAGCAGTTCCCGGCCGAGACCGAGCAGAAGTACCTCGGCTTCATCAAGGAACATCTGTCGGCGCGCTACGCGGAGTTCATCGGCAAGGAGATCCAGACGGCGTATCTGGAGAGCTACAGCGAGTACGGCCAGAACATCTTCGATCGCTACGTGACCTACGCCGACTACTGGATCCAGGACCAGGAATACCGCGACACCGACACCGGCGAAGTCTTCGATCGGTCGTCGTTGAACGCCGAGCTCGAGAAGATCGAGAAGCCTGCAGGCATCAGCAACCCGAAGGACTTCCGCAACGAGATCGTCAACTTCGTGCTGCGTGCGCGCGCCAACAACGCCGGCAAGAACCCGCTGTGGACCAGCTACGAGAAGCTGCGCACCGTGATCGAGAAGAAGATGTTCTCGAACACCGAGGAGTTGCTGCCGGTGATCAGCTTCAATGCGAAGGCGAGCGCCGACGAGGCCAAGAAGCACGAGAACTTCGTGAACCGCATGGTCGAGAAGGGCTACACCGCGAAGCAGGTTCGGCTCTTGTGCGAGTGGTACTTGAGGGTGCGCAAGAGCAGCTGAGCCACGCGTTGCCCTGACAAGGAATTTCATGCTTCAGCAGATCATCGATCGCAGACTCGCGGGCAAGAACAAGTCCATCGGCAACCGCGAGCGCTTCCTGCGGCGCCACCAGGACCAGGTCCGCGACGCGGTGCGTCGCGCCGTCGACGGCCGCGGCATCCGCGACATGGAGCGCGGCGAAGACATCCACATCCCCAAGCGCGACATCAGCGAGCCGGCCTTCGGCCACGGCAGCGGCGGCAAGCGCGAGATGGTCCACCCGGGCAATCAGGAGTACGTGACCGGCGACCAGATCGAGCGGCCCAAGGGCGGTGGCGGCAAAGGCAGCGGCAAGGGCGAGGCGGCCGACTCCGGTGAGGGCGAGGACGACTTCGTTTTCCACCTCACCAAAGAAGAGTTCATGCAGATATTCTTCGACGACCTCGCGTTGCCGCGCATGACGCAGACGCAGCTCGCCGAAACGCCCGAGTGGAAGAGCCACCGCGCCGGTTTCGTCAGCGACGGCACGCCGAGCAACCTCAGCGTCGTGCGCTCGATGCGCGGCGCGATCGGCCGGCGCCTGGCGATCGGCGCGGGGTCGCGCGGCGAGTTGCGCGAGCTGGAGGAGCAACTCGTGCAGGTGCTCGCGCGGCCGGCCGACATCCGTCGCGAAGCCGAGCGCCTCGATCTCGAGGAGCGCATCTCGGCGCTGAAGAATCGGCTCTCGCGCATCCCCTACCTCGACCCGATCGACCTGCGCTTTCGCAGCCGCGTCAAGGTGCCGGTGCCCAGCACCAAGGCGGTGATGTTCTGCCTGATGGATGTGTCGGGCTCGATGGACGAGGCGCGCAAGGAGTTGTCCAAGCGCTTCTTCATCCTGCTGTACCTCTTCCTCACGCGGCACTACGACAAGATCGATCTGGTCTTCATCCGCCACCACACGCAGGCGCAGGAGGTCGACGAAGAGAACTTCTTCCATGCGCGCGAAACCGGCGGCACCGTGGTGTCGAGCGCGCTGGTGCTGATGGACGAGATCATCAAGGCGCGCTACTCGCCCACCGAGTGGAACATCTACGGCGCACAGGCCAGCGACGGCGACAACTGGCACCACGACAGCGGCCGCTGCCGCGAGCTGCTGACCGAAAGCCTGCTGCCGGTGTGCCGCTACTTCGCCTACGTGCAGGTCGCCGAGGAAGAGCAGAACCTGTGGGAGGAATACACCCGGCTGCAGGAGACGCACCCGCAATTCGCGATGCGCAAGGTGAGCTCGGCCTCGCAGATCTATCCGGTGTTCCGTGAGTTGTTCAAGAAGGAAGGGGCGGCGGCATGAGCGGCTTTCCAGGGGAACGTCGGGTCAGCGTCGCGGCGCCCGAGGCTTATCCGAACGACCGACGCAAGGCCGAGCGCGGTCCGTTGCTCGCGCCCAGGCCTGCCGGCCCGCGCCCGAGCGAGCCGCTGCCCGATCCGAGCGACTGGACCTTCGAGCTGATCGAGCAGTACCACGACACGATCCGCGCCACGGCGCAGCGCTTCGGCCTGGACACCTATCCGAACCAGCTCGAGATCATCACGGCCGAGCAGATGATGGACGCGTATGCCTCGGTCGGCATGCCGGTGAACTACCGCCACTGGAGCTACGGCAAGGAGTTCATCTCGAACGAGAAGAACTACAAGCGCGGGCAGATGGGCCTGGCCTACGAGATCGTCATCAACTCCGACCCCTGCATCAGCTACCTGATGGAGGAGAACACCACCGCGATGCAGGCGCTGGTGATCGCGCATGCGGCCTACGGCCACAACAGCTTCTTCAAGGGCAACTACCTCTTCAAGCTGTGGACCGATGCGTCGAGCATCATCGACTACCTCGTCTACTCGAAGAACTACATCGCCGAGTGCGAGGAGCGCTACGGCATGCAGCAGGTCGAGGAACTGCTCGACAGCTGCCATGCGCTGCAGAACTACGGCGTCGACCGCTATCGCCGCCCGAGCAAGCTCTCGTTCGCCGAAGAAACCGCGCGCCGCAAGGAGCGGCTCGAACACGCGCAGTCGCAGGTCAACGACATCTGGCGCACGCTGCCCAAGAAGGCCGAGAAGGCCGACGAGGTGGCGGACGCCAAACGCTTCCCGGCCGAGCTGCAGGAGAACATCCTGTACTTCATCGAGAAGAACGCGCCGCTGCTCGAACCGTGGCAGCGCGAGATCGTGCGCATCGTGCGCAAGATCGCGCAGTACTTCTATCCGCAGCGCCAGACGCAGGTGATGAACGAAGGCTGGGCCACGTTCTGGCACCACCACCTGCTCAACACGATGTACGACGACGGCTACCTCACCGACGGCGTGATGATCGAGTGGCTGAAGTCGCACACCAACGTCGTGTACCAGCCGCCGGTGGGCCACCGCGCGTACAGCGGCATCAACCCGTACGCGCTGGGCTTCGCGATGTACACCGACATCAAGCGCATCTGCGAGAACCCGACCGACGAAGACCGGGAGTGGTTCCCCAACTTCGCCGGCCAGCCGTGGCTGCCCACGCTCGACCACGCGATGCGCAACTTCAAGGACGAGAGCTTCGTCGGCCAGTACCTGAGCCCGAAGCTGATGCGCGACCTGCGCCTGTTCGCGATCGTCGACGACGACAAGGCCGAGAACCTGCACGTCTCGGCCATCCACGACCCGACCGGCTTCAGGCGGCTGCGCGAAGCGCTCTCACGCCAGTACGACCTGAGCTCGCGCGAGCCCGACATCCAGGTCTGGAACGTGAACCTGCGCGGCGATCGCTCGCTCACGCTGCGCCACACGCAGCACAACAACCGGCCGCTGCACGAGAGCTCGCAGGAAGTGCTGAAGCACGCCGCGCGGCTGTGGGGCTTCGGGGTTCACCTCGAAAGCATCGACAGCACCGGCGCGGTCGCCAAGACCTGGTCGGTGCCGGCACCGCAGAACTGACGGAGCCACGCAACAGCGGCACACCGATGGCGCGCCGCTCGCCGTCAGAGCGTGAAGATCTTGCCCGGGTTCATGATGTTCTTCGGGTCGAGCGCGCGCTTGAGCGTGCGCATCATGTCGACCGCGCCCACGCCCGCCTCGGTCACGAGGAAATCCATCTTGTGCAGCCCGATGCCGTGCTCGCCGCTGCAGGTGCCCTGCGCTTCGATGGCGCGCTGCACGACCTCGTGATTGAGCCGCTCGGCGGTCTCGCGCTCGGCGGGAATCTTCGGGTCGACAAGGTAGGCGATGTGGAAATTGCCATCGCCCACATGGCCGACGATGTAGTGCGTCATGCCCGCGGCCGTGGCCGCTTCGGACGCCTGCGTCACGCACTCGGCCAGGCGCGAGATGGGCACGCAGGTGTCGGTGGTGACCGTGCGGCTGCCGGCTTTTAGTTGCAGGCCCGCGAAGTAGGCATGGTGGCGCGCCGTCCAGAGCTTGGTGCGCGCCTCGGGCGTGATCGCCCACTCGAAGCCGGCGCCGCCGCACTCGGCCGCGATTTCCTGCACCGTGGCGGCCTGCTCGGCCACGCTGGCCTCGCTGCCGTGGAACTCCATCAGCAGCATCGGCGCTTCGGTCAGCGTGAGCTTGTCGTGGCGATTGACTGCGCGCACCGCGTGCGTGTCGAGCAGCTCGCAGCGCGCGATCGGGATGCCCATCTGGATGATCTGGATCGTGGTGCGCACCGCGGCATCGATGCTCGGGAAGGTGCAGGTCGCGGCCGAGATCGCCTCGGGCAGCGGATAGACCCGCAGCGTGACTTCGGTGATCACGCCCAGCGTGCCTTCGCTGCCCACCATCAGGCGCGTGAGGTCGTAGCCGGCCGATGACTTGCGCGCGCGCGTGCCGGTGTGGATCACCTCGCCCTGCGGCGTGACGACCGTCAGGCCCAGCACGTTCTCGCGCATCGTGCCGTAGCGGACTGCGTTGGTGCCGCTGGCGCGCGTCGCGCACATGCCGCCCAGGCTGGCGTCGGCGCCCGGATCGATCGGAAAGAACAGGCCGGTGTGGCGGATCTCGGTGTTCAGCTGCATGCGCGTGACGCCGGCCTGCACCGTCACGGTCAGGTCTTCGGGCTGGATCGCCAGCAGCTTGTTCATGCGCGAGAGATCGATGCTCACGCCGCCCTGCACCGCCAGCAGATGGCCTTCGAGCGACGAGCCCACGCCGAACGGAATCACCGGCACCGCGTATTGATCGGCCAGCTTGACGACCGCGGCCACGTCTTCGGTGCTCTCGCAATAGACCACCGCTTCGGGGGGCGGCGCGTCGATCGGGGATTCGTCGCGGCCGTGCTGCTCGCGCACCGCGAGCGCGGTCGAGCAGCGGTCGCCGAAGCGCGCCTTCAACGCGTCCAGCATCGCGGCGGGAACCGCACGCGGCGCGAGTTGCGGCAGCAGGTGGGCAGGCAGGGGTGCGTTCATCTCGGCGTCTCCATCAATCGCTCCATTGTGCCAAGGCGCTAGCATGCGCACCATGGCCAATCGACTCTCCCAGATCGCGACCCGCACCGGCGACGACGGCACCACCGGCCTCGGCGACGGCACGCGCGTGCCCAAGGACCACCTGCGCGTGCAGGCCATGGGCGATGTCGACGAGCTCAACTCGCAGCTCGGCGTGCTGCTCGCCGAGCCGCTGCCCGACGACGTGCGCGAGCTGCTCGTCGTGATCCAGCACGAGCTGTTCAACCTCGGCGGCGAACTCTCGATCCCCGGCTACGAGCTGCTGAAGGCGGACGCGGTGCTGCGGCTGGACGAGGCCCTCGCCCACTACAACGGCGCGCTGCCGCGGCTCAAGGAGTTCATCCTGCCGGCCGGCACGCGCAGCGCAGCGCTCGCGCATGTGGGCCGCACGATCGCGCGGCGTGCGGAGCGCGCGGTGGTCGCGCTGACCGCGGTCGACGCGGTGCGCGCCGAACCGCGCCACTATCTGAATCGACTCTCCGACCTGCTGTTCGTGCTCGCCCGCGTGCTCAACCGCGCCAACCTCGACGGGCTGGGCGGCGACGACGTTTACTGGAAGAGCGAGCGGCTCGCACGCGACCTGTGAGGCCCAGCCACCGGGGACGGTGACTGCGCGACCGACTAACCGCGCCGCGCCTTCACGGCCTCGCTGAGCACGTCCAGCACCTCGAGCGAGTGGTCCCAGCCGATGCACGCATCGGTGATGCTCTTGCCGTATTCGAGTTGGCTCGGGTCGTCCTTGCCGGCGCTGAACTTCTGCGCGCCGGCCTGCAGGTGGCTCTCGACCATCACGCCGAAGATGCAGCGGCTGCCGTTCTTCAACTGCTCGGCCACGTCGCGCGCCACGTCGACCTGGCGTTCGTGCTGCTTGCTGCTGTTGGCGTGGCTGCAGTCGACCATCAGCGTGCACTCGAGCTTCGCCGCCTCGATCTCCTTGCAGGCCGCCGCCACGTGCGTCGCGTCGTAGTTCGGCGCCTTGCCGCCGCGCAGGATCACGTGGCAGTCCTTGTTGCCGCGCGTCTCGACGATCGCGACCTGGCCGTTCTTGTGCACCGACAGGAAGTGGTGCGGCCGCGCTGCGGCCTGGATCGCATCGATCGCTATTCTGATATTGCCGTCGGTGCCGTTCTTGAAGCCGATGGGCGCGCTCAGGCCCGAGGCCAGCTCTCGGTGCACCTGGCTCTCGGTGGTGCGCGCGCCGATCGCGCCCCACGAGATCAGGTCGCCGATGTACTGCGGCGAGATCACGTCGAGGAACTCGCTGCCGGCCGGCATGCCGGCGCGGTTGATCTCCAGCAGCAGCTGGCGCGCGATGCGCAGGCCCTCGTCGATGCGGTAGCTCTCGTCGAGATACGGGTCGTTGATCAGGCCCTTCCAGCCGACCGTGGTGCGCGGCTTCTCGAAGTACACGCGCATCACGATCTCCAGCGTGTCGCGGTACTTCTCGCGCTGCACCAGCAGCTTGCGCGCGTACTCGGCCGCGGCCACCGGATCGTGGATGGAGCACGGGCCCATGATCACGAGCAGCCGGTCGTCCTTCCTCTGCATGATGTTGCGGATCGCGTGGCGCGTGTTGCCGATCAGCGTCTCGACCGGCGTGCCGGCGATCGGGAAGAAGCGGATCAGGTGCTCCGGCGGCGGCAGCGGCGTCACGTCCTCGATCCGCTGGTCGTCGGTCTGGCTGGTGCGTTCGGAGTGCGCATACCAGCCTTCGGCGGCGGCGTTGCTGGATTTGGTCGTCATGGCGAAAGCTCCTGAAAGGTCGGTTCGAGTTCGTGCGGGCGAAAAAAAACCGCCGGGGGTG
>Ga0307510_10000128_pt1 | contig 60868 bp, 51 predicted proteins | sample 12_EM_MG_FD_207224 | JGI IMG/M metagenome (GOLD analysis project Ga0307510, IMG submission 207224) | Populus trichocarpa ectomycorrhiza microbial communities from riparian zone in the Pacific Northwest, United States - 12_EM | ecosystem: Host-associated > Plants > Roots > Unclassified | place... | reverse complement strand
CATCCGTTATGTGGCCGACAACCGCCTGCAAACGGCGACGCCGGTCCCTACGACGCAAAAACCGGTCGAAAGACGACAGGTCTTAACCAAAGAAAGGTTCCTGTAATACTGTGGCAATCCTTCCGCTTCAGGGTCCCGCACGACTTAAGCACAACGGGACGCTCGAACCATGCTCATTGACTCACCACTCAGGCCCAGCACTGGCCGCGCGGCACTGCGGCGCGGGTTAGCCTATCTCCTACTTCCCACCGCGCTCGCTATATCCGGCTGCACCTCCGTGCCGTTGAAAGAGGGCGGAACCCTGAGCTCGTATAGTCAGCTTGGACCTGTGAAAGGCAATTTCACCAAATCGCGCACCTACGTGGACGGGGCAGCCTTGGCTGCATCGAGGTCCGTCAGTATCGTTCCGACGACCTTCGCATTTGCTGCCTCATCACGTGTGAAGAAGGACGAAGACCGTTTCCTGGTGTCGAATGCGCTCGATCGAGCTGTTTGTGTTGCGCTTAGCGATAAATTTCAAGTCGTCCCGGCCGGACAACCAGCGGATTTGACAGTTCATGCCGTTGTCACTGACCTCGTCCCGACGAACAAGGCCATGGCAGGCGTTTCAACGGCCGTTTCGCTTGGAAGTAGTGCTGTATTGCCCGTCGGGATACCGCGTCTCCCAGCCGGCCTCGGAGGTCTTGCTGTGGAAGCGGAAGCGGTCGATCAAAATGGCGTTCAGCGTGCCGCGGTTGTCTGGTCAAAGGGCGCAAATTCCATCACAAACAACGCACGCGTATCCGAAGTCGGCGATGCCTACAGTCTTGCCTCCAATTTTGGAGACTATTTCTCGCGCTTGCTCATCAAGGGCAAGGAACCCCAGGGGCTGCAAATCGCATTGCCTTCCGGCCAACGCATGAAATCGGCACTCGGCGGCAAGCCAAAATACGCGGCCTGCGAAACGTTCGGTCGCGGGCGAGGCCTTACCGGAATGGTCGCCGACAAATTTGGAGCGCCACCGGAGTGGACCGACAAGCGCCCGAAGTCAGTCCCACAACAATGATCGACACTTGGACCCGCGGGTAGTGCGAAAGCCCGCCCGTCGGTCGACGACAATCGGTGTCCAATACGGGCCCGGCTTTCCAAGAAGCACAGCACACACACATGAAGGCCTTCTTATGCCTCCCAAGCAACCGAAGGAAGACCAAGCAATCCGCCTGCTACCGCAATATGCAGGCTGATCGGACGGACGAGGCAGATTACCGGCACGCCCCCCCTGCCAATGGTATCTTTCCGTCCGTCCGTTAGGTTTTTGTTGGCACGAGTATCGGACTCGATCAGTTTGCCCCTTGCCGTCGCCGACCCGACATTGCCCCCGATGTCCCCAAGCGATGATTTTGCCCGACCTGCACCTTAGCGCATATCATAGATACATCGTGAGCTTCGTTCCCGCCGGCTTGCTCGCAATGGCAACACGGCCACCGTGGTTCGTGACGATTTGCCGAACCAGGCTCAGCCCCAGGCCGGCACCAGTGCTGCGTGGGGTGACGCGGTAGAATGGCTCGAATACCAGTTCCTGTTGATCCAAAGGTATGCCTGGCCCCTGGTCCTCGACGGCAATCTGGCCGCCGCCGGAAACGGAAACCGAAATCAAGCCCGCATTTCCGCCGTGCTCGATCGCATTGCGAACGAGATTATTGAGCGCTCTTTCCAAGGCCGAAAAACTGCCGCGGCGAAAGAGACGATCAACCTCGCTTTGAAACGCGATTTCATAACCCGCGGCGATCGCGACGGGAGCAAGATCCGCAACGACGGTTTTTGTGAGTTCGACGAGATCGACCATCTCATATAGGTCCGTGGTTTGATCGTTTCGTTCGAAATCGAGAAGTTGCTCCGCTGCCTGGGCCAGTCGAGCAATATCCTTCAGAAGGCGTTCGCGCTCCTCACCTTCAAGCGTAGCCTCGATCCGAGTCTGCATGATGGTTATCGGCGTCCTGAGCTCATGGGCCGCATCGATCAGGAAGCGCTGCCTTTTCTGGAATTCATGCTCCAGACGCTCAAGCACGCCGTTGAAGGCCACCACCAACGGCAGGACCTCCTTGGGGACCCCGCGGGTCGGAAGACGGCTCCCTTGCTGGCGCGGTTCTATCTCCGTTGCCTTTTGAACAACATTGTTCAACCCCGCAAGTGCGTGCCGCACCATGCGCGGGACGGCGAGGAAAATCGCAGGGAGCGCGAGGGCCAACAGCGGCACATAGATCGGATACATCCCTGTCATGACGGCAAGGAAAGGCGAGTATCTTCCCGAATTGCCGCCATAGATGATTTTGACGTTGCCGATCGATGTCGCGACGGTTTCGATAGAGGCGATCTCATCGGTGTCGACAGAGCCGCGGATGTCTGCTTCCTGAAAACGATGAACGTGCTGGGCAATCTCGGCATAGGGGGCAGGGATCGTGCCATAGGATACCGACGACGCTCCATCGGCGGTCATCACGACGTACCACAATCTACTGTTCTCATTCTTGAGGGCCATCAGGCGCGACGTGTCGCGGACTTGAAGCTTTCCCTGGGGATCACGCCCGACGGCCTCCGCCATGGCATGCTCAATCTTGTGCTCAATACCGACATTGGGTGACAGGATAAAGGCGCCGTAGACACACAGGCCGATGATTACCGAAGCAACCACGGTGATGAAGACGAGGCTGAGCTGCCAGCTCAGCTTCCATTTGATCGACGTGTTTCCTTCCGGCATTATTCTTCCTTCAAGAGATATCCGACGCCTCTGATGTTGTGAATCGCGACGCCGGCCCGGGCATCCAGCAAACGCTTGCGAAGTCGCGAGATATGCGCATCAAGGGCGTTCGACTGGATTTCCTCCTCGTAATTATAGACGGCGGCCTCTAAGATCGAGCGGACAACCGTTTTTCCACGCCGTTTCGCAAGAGCGACCAGCACCAGAAGCTCCCGCCTTGGCAGATCGAGCGGATCTAACGCGACGGTTACACTCAAATGCAGGGGGTCGATGGTCATGCGGCCAATCACAATTTGCTGCTCGACCAGATTGGCCGGCCTGCGCAAGACTGCGCGCAAGCGCGCCATCAATTCGTCGATCAAGAATGGTTTGCCCAGATAGTCATCGGCGCCGGTGTCCAATCCTTCGATACGCTCCTTCGGCTCGTTATGTGCGGTGAGCACAATGATCGGCGTATCGGTACCGGCCGCTCTCAGCTTTGGAATGAAGCTCAACCCCTCTCCGTCCGGCAGGCGGCGATCGAGCAATATCGCGTCGTAGTTGTGCTGGCGCGACAACTCGAGCGCATCACCCAGCAGCATGGTGTGGTCGATGACGATGCCTTGCTTGCTCAGCGCCGTCGACAGCGCATCCGCCAGCTCCTTTTCGTCCTCGATCAGCAAAATTCTCATGGTTGCCGCGTCCTTTCTTCTTTCCCTTATCGCCAGCTACCGTTGCGGCAACATTGCGGGATTCGCAGGGCAGCCCGGTAATGCTGCCGCAATGGAAGATTCGTACCAATGGCATACCCACTCGCCAAAGGTCGCGCACGACGGACCGGTCTCGGCGAGCAAGAGTTCCCTAGTTGGAATAGAAGGACCATGCCCATGTCTCGGAAATGGACGGGAAAGCTCACCGCGGCGGGGTTGCTGCTCGGTGGCGCCTGTATCAGCATCATTTATATCGGTTCTGCGCAGGGGTCCAACGATACAAACGAACGGGTCAAGCAAATCGTTGAAGCAAGGAGCAAAAGCGGCAAGCCGCGTCCCCTGGAGCTCGCACCGGTCGAGGTCACGAAGATCGAGCCTACATCGATGACAGAACGCCTGCGCGTGAGCGGCGAGCTTCAGCCCGTCAGACGGGCCGTGCTCAAAGCGAAAATCGCGGGAAAGATCCTGGATGTCATCCCTCGCGAGGGGCAGTCGATCAAGACAGGTGACGTGCTTGTCCGATTTGAAACCGAGGATCTGCAATCCACACTCAGACAGCGCGAGAGCGACCTCGAAGCCGCATACGCCGAGCTTCTTCTAACCATGCAGACGCAGAACCGGCTTGAGCAACTCGCTGCCAACAAGGTTTCGACACAGGAGCAACTCGACAAGGCGAAGAGCGACGTAGCGACAGCCAAGGCGAGAAGCCAGGGGCTGCTCTCGCAAGCAGACATTGCCCGCACGGCTTTGCGCGATGCCGAGGTGACGGCTCCCTTCGACGGCGCCGTTGCAAGCCGCGCCGTCGATCCAGGATCAAGCGTCAGCGCCGACGCCGAACTGCTCACTGTGGTCGACATCAGTGTTCTTGAGGCAAGGGTCCTTGTTTCTACCCGCGATGTCACCCGTCTTCATGTCGATCAAATCGCTGAGCTTCAGATCGATGGGCACGATGGTCAGTCGATCGATGGATCTATCGATCGCATTAATCCAGCCGCCAATGAAGGCTCGCGCTTCGTTACCGTGCACATCCGCATAGAGAATGCGGGAAAACGACTTTGGGGCGGCATGTTTGCGACGGGTTCAATCCTTGTGCGTGAACGCAAGGATATCTTCGTCCTCCCGGTTTCAGCATTGCGTGAGGATGGGGCAGGGGAGTTCGTGCTTAAGCTCGATGGCGGAAAATTGGTGCGCCAATCCGTTCAAGTCGGCGCACGCTGGAATGGCGGCGAGGCGGTCGAGATCGCAAACGGCGTGAAAACGGGCGACACCATCGTGACCGCACCTCTACCGGCGCTGGTGCCTGAAACACCAGCAATGATTTCGCAAGCAGGCTGACATGTTTCTGACCCGCATCTCCGTCAATCATCCCGTTTTCGCCACCATGATGATGGTGGTATTGCTGGTCTTCGGACTGTTTTCCTTCCAGCGGCTGGGTCTTGATCAATATCCGAATGTGGATGTTCCGATTGTCGTCGTGGCTTCGACCTATCCCGGTGCCTCCCCGGAAACCGTCGAGACGGACGTCACACGCCCGATCGAACAGGCCTTGAACGCGATCAGCGGCCTCGACCGCCTCACCTCGATTTCCTATGAGGGTCGTTCTGTCGTGACCGCCAAATTCAAGCTCGAGGTTGAAGGCGCAACAGCTGCGCAAGATGTCAGAGACAAGGTCGCCGCCCTCGAGGCAGCTTTCCCAGATGGTGTCGATAAACCTATCGTCTCACGGTTCAACCCTTCCGATCAGCCGATCCTGTCGGTTGCCGTGAGCTCGCCCTCCCTTGGCGTGCCAGAGCTGACCGCAATCGCCGACCGGCTCGTCGTCCGGCAGCTGACGACCGTTTCCGGCGTCGGACAGGTCACGCTGGTCGGCGGCCAGAAGCGACAGGTCGACATCGGTATCGACGAAACACGCATGCGCGCGCTGAGTATTGGCGTTGATGAGGTCATCAATGCTCTGCGGTCCGGCAATCAGGATCGCCCCGCCGGCAGCATCATCACTGACTTCAGTGAACGTACCATCCAGGTGCAGGGTCGCATCGCGCGACCCGAAGACCTCCTCGATATGATCGTTGCGCGTCGCAGCGGTGGGCCGGTCTATCTGCGCGACATCGCCACCGTCAATGTTGGAGCGGCCGATGCGGAGAGCCGCGCAGTCTACAACGGCGAGACGGCCCTGGCGATCGACATCGTTAAGGTCCAAGACGCCAACACCGTCCAGGTCGTCAGGGATGTGAGGAAACGACTCGAAGAGCTCAACACCGAATTGACACCGCAGGACGTGCAACTTCGTGTCGTTACCGACGCCTCGGTCGCCATTCAGGAGTCTGTGGACCAGGTACAGACAACGCTCATCGAAGGCGCGGTTCTCGCCGTCGCTATTGTCTTCCTGTTTCTCAATTCCTGGAGAAGCACGGTGATCACTGGTTTGACGCTTCCGATCGCCATGATCGGTACTCTAGCCGTTATCCATTTTCTCGGCTTCACGCTGAATACGCTGAGCCTGCTTGCGTTGACGTTGTCGATCGGCGTTCTTGTCGATGACGCGATCGTTGTGCGCGAGAACATCACGCGCCATCTTCACATGGGAAAATCGCATCGCCGGGCGGCCCTCGACGGGACGAACGAGATCGGACTAGCCGTCATGGCGACCACAGCCACGATTGTCGCAGTCTTCCTGCCAGTCGCCTTTATGGAAGGCATTGTCGGGCGCTTCTTCTACGAGTTTGGCGTCACGGTCTCGGCGGCGGTACTGATTTCACTTTTCGTGGCATTTACGCTCGACCCGATGCTTTCGAGCGTATGGCACGATCCCGACGCGCAGGCCGATGCAAAGCGTGGGCCGATCGGGCGCCTCATCGCCCGCTTCGACCATCGCTTCGAAAGATTGGCCGACAGCTATCGCCACCTGATCAGGTGGACGCTGCGCCATCGCTTCATAACGCTAATGACAACGATTGGTGTCTTCGTCTGCAGTATTTTCATGGTTCCACTGGTTGGCACCGAGTTCGTGCCCAATGCGGACGAAGGCCGTTTCCAGATCAACGTGACGACACCCGTCGGCTCATCGCTCGACTATACCAGCGCGAAAGTCCGACAGGTCGAAAAGGCACTGCGGGAGCTGCCAGAGGTATCGGCAACCTATTCGACGATCAACACCGGCAGCACCACGGGCAAACACCGCGCGGCCATCCTCGTCAGATTGCTGCCGCCAGACCAGCGCACGCGCACGCCTGCAATGTTGGCCGGCCCCATCCGCCAACGGCTTGCGGCGATCCCGGGCATCGAAATCGCCATCGTCCAGGAAGGACTTGGTGGTGGCGACAGTCCGATCCAGTTGAGCATCCTGGGTGACGATCGAGCTGTGCTGGAAAAGATCGCAACAGATCTCACGGCCGACATGCGCGCAATTCCCGGCATGGTCGACGTCGCCTCCAGCGCAAAGGAAAGGACGGCGATACTTTCAGTACGCCTAAAACGCGAAGCGGCAAGCGACCTGGGTATCGGGATATCCGAATTGGTCGGAATGCTGAAGCCGCTTCTCGGTGGCCAGGACGTCACGGACTGGACAGACCCATTGGGCGAGACCTATGCGGCCGTGGTGCGCCTGCCGCAGAATCAGCGGACTGATGTGGCTGACATCGGCGAACTGATGATGACGACCGGGCGGACAGGCGGGAACAACACGCCGGTGATGGTGCGTCTTGATCAAGTTGCCGAGATCGGCACGATGCGGGCTGCTTCCGAGATCCGCCGCCTCGGCATGTCGCGCGAAGTTCTCGTCTCGGCCGACGTGTCGGGACGGCCGCTGGGCGACGTTACAAAGGAGCTGCAGGCGCTGATCGCGGAGCGCAACCTACCATTGGGCTATCATATCCGCTTCGGAGGCGACTCCGAAAACATGCAGGAGACGGCGGGCAACATGGCCAAGGCTCTGATCATGGCGGTGATCTTCATCTATGTCGTGCTTGCCTCGCAATTCGGCAGCTTCACCCAACCGATCGCCATCATGGCCGCGCTTCCGCTATCGCTGGTCGGCGTCCTCGCCGGCCTCTTGGTCGCCGGGAGCACGATCAATATGTTCTCGATGATCGGCTTCATCATGCTCATGGGTCTCGTCACCAAGAACGGTATTCTGCTGGTGGATTTCGCCAATAGGGAAACGAAGCGAGGCCTGTCGCTCGATGAAGCGCTGGTCAACGCCGGCGCCATCCGCTTCCGTCCGATCGTCATGACGACATTGGCCATGATTTTCGGCATGATACCGCTCGCCATGGCCGTCGGCGGAGGTGGAGCGCAACGCGCGCCGATGGCGCATGCGGTCATCGGAGGCCTGATCAGCTCGACGATGCTGACGTTGATCATCGTACCGGTGATCCTTTCCTATGTGGAAAGCCTTTCTGCGGTCGTCGCCACATTCTTCAAGGCTGGCAATGGTCAAAGCTCATCGGAGAAAGCTGCGGTAGCCGCCGACGATCCGCTTTGAATGCTCAATTGGTGGGTAACTCGGATATCGAAGTTTCCCCGGCTAAGGAAATATGCGCGGGCACTCCGTAGAGCCTGCGGCGCTCGCCGACGATCTCGGAACGGAACCTGTTGGTTCATATCGAGCAATCAGACGGAACTCCGACTATCCGTTGCTGGATCGCCTGGATCGCAATGGACCCTCAAACGGCTTCGGCGGCTCCTATATGCCCGCCGATGTCAGGAACAAGGTTTGATTCTCTGCGTCGTCATCGAACTTGCAATGGAAAGCGCCGGCTCGAGACGCTTGAAGATTGCGCCCCACCGCCGGCCCACAATCTTATCGCAGGTCGACGCGCCCATGCCATGAAGCACTCGGGCGGCAAGGCTGGCGAGTATCGACGTCATGATGGCTCATCGCCTTTGATGGATGATCCAGAGAATGGCCATCGGTCCGGCCAAGAAGGTGCCAAGGAATATCAGCGTCTGAATATAGCCGGCCATCTTGTGAAGCAGAACCTGGCGGCGTCTGTGTCTGCTCATTCCATTCTCCTAAGACAAAATCGGCAAGCGAGCTAACACTGCGCATGTCGCATTGCGGCAGCATTACCGGCTGGAAGCGTTGCCAAAACCGATCAAGATTGCCGCATAAGAAGCGTGTGGACGCGGCGAATTCGCGGGAGCCGACGGCCAAAGAGCACTCGATTGAGCGTTTTCTGACTGGGTCTCCAGTTCAACAGCCCGACGAAGGACCTCACTCATGTTCTGTTTACGGCTAGGAATTTGAAACCTGGCGTTTCCAATGATGAAACCTAGCGGTCGTTGATCCCTACGCGTTTCAAGTCGACAATAAGCATCAGACGCGGTTTCAACGGTCGAAGGCGATGGGGTTCTCGCATGTCACAGACGAAGGGCTTTGCTGTCCAGATCGATCACTACGGACCGCCTGAAGGCCTAGTGTACCGTGAGATCGATCTCCTGCCGCTCGCGCCGCGGGAGGTCCGCGTCCAGACACTGATGGCAGCCGTCAATCACACCGATCTGGAGATCCGAGCGGGAAACTGGCCGGTGCGGAAGCAAAATCCCTTCCCTTATGTTCCGGGTGTCGAAGTTGTGGGCACCGTGGTCGAGATGGGGTCGGCGGTCTCGGAATGGACCGTCGGCGAGACCGTGATCACAATGATGCAGGGCCTGGGTGGGGTTAAGGCAGAGCGGGATGGAGGCTATGCCGAGTTTGTCACGGTGGGCGCCGACACGCTGGCACTCGTACCTCCCCCGGTCAATGTCGCAGAACTCGCAGCATTGGGGCTTGTCGGCGTAACGGCTTATGAAGGTCTGAAGCGCCTTGGCCCGCTTGAGGGGAGGCGGGTACTTATAACCGGGGCGGCCGGCGGCGTCGGATCAGCGGCCACTGCAATCGCCAAGGCAATGGGCGCCTCGGTTACAGGTCTCGTATCGCGTTCGGAGCAAATGGATTACGTCCGCGGGCTCGGAGCCGAGCGGGTAGAGGTTGCAAGAGGTGGCCCGCTTCCATTTCCGTCGGGAAGTTATGACGGCGTCCTGGACGTGGTCGGCGGAGATCTCTTCGGCCCTTGCGTGAATGCACTCCGCGACGGGGGAGTTTTCTCGCTTGTGGGGGCCGTTGGCGGCGGTCGCGTCACTTTCGACGCCTGGCACCTCATCCGACCCGTGACGCTCACCGGCTATTCAACTGAAAGTCTCGATGGCGCAGGTCTTCGTCACGCGATCTCCGATCTTTGCGATTGGCTGGCAAGTGGCGAAGTTTGCTCACCCAAATATCGCATCATCTCGATGCAGGATGCCTCGAAGGCTCACGAAACGCTTGAGCGCGGAGGCGTCGAGGGGCGACTGCTTCTGGCTCCCACAATCATTCAGACCTCCTAAGCCGTCCAGAATCGTCAACGGGGCCGACGCTTCGCCATAAAATGCGAGGCGGCGATGCCGACGGATCGGCCCGATCCCCGACGGACCGTGGAAGGCGAGTGACTGGTTAGAGCTTGGGCGTTTGCGCGGTCGTCGATCGACCCCACAGAGAATTAACTTTAGCGCATGAGGTGACAGATGGAAGCAGCAGCGCAACGGGCAACGACAGCGGAGACCAGCCAACCTAAAGAAATATCGAGAGGCTCGATGGTGATCGCAGCCTTCTCTACAATCGTCGAGTGGTATGACTTCACGTTGTACCTCTATTTCGCGACGGTCCTGTCTCGCGTTTTCTTCGGCGGCGGCGATGCGGCGCTCATGACGACACTGGCGGGTTTTGCGGTCGCCTACCTTATGCGGCCATTCGGGGCCGTCCTGTTTGGCCATATTGGCGACCGTTTCGGGCGAAGAAAAATGCTCCTCCTGTCCGTGGCGCTGATGACCTTCATGATGCTTTCCATCGGCCTCCTGCCGACCTATGCGCAAGCCGGAGCGGCCTCTGCTTGGCTATTGCTGCTTTTCCGATCCGTCATGGCCTTTTCAGTCGGCGGAGAATACAGCGGAGTGACTGCCTATCTCATGGAGGGAGCACGACCGTCCAGACGGGGCCTGATCACATCGCTGGCTTCTGCGGCCAGCGAAATCGGAGCTTTGCTTGCAGTCGGCGTGTCGGCTCTGACAGTCGCCCTTCTGGATCAGGCAAGCCTGGATTCCTGGGGTTGGAGGATACCATTCCTGGTGGGCGCTGTGCTGGCCGGCAGTGTCTGGCTTGCCCGTTCGACCATGGAGGAATCACCCGAATTCGAGCAACAAAAGCGTTCCGGATCAGTGCCCTCGCACCCGCTTCGCCATATTCTCGTTCATCATCGTGGAGCCCTTTACCGCGCATTTGCAATCTCGGCCCTGGCGTCGGTAACCTATTACGTCGGCATCATCTATGTGCCGACTTATCTCACATCCGCAGGCACGCTCAACGAAGCTGACGCACTTTGGCTGTCCACAATAGCGGCGGTAGCGGTGATCGCGGTAACGCCTTTGGTGGGCGCCTTGACCGATCATTTCGGTCGCAAGCCTGTTTTGATTGTCCTCGCTCTGTCCAGCATCGTCCTACCCCTGGCGATGTTCCCGATCATGGCCGGGAGTTCGCAGCCGCAAGTGCTTGCCGCTGCAATCGTCCTTGCTTGTCTGGCTGGCGGAATAAGCGCGGCAGGTCCAGTCGCGATAGCCGAGCAATTCCCCGGCGAGGGCCGCCTTAGCGGACTGGCCATCGGGGCTACGATCGCAACCACGATCTTCGGCGGGCTCGCGCCGCTTGTCGCCCAGATCGTTGTGGAACGCAGTGCCTCACCCATAGGACCTGGTGCAATCATCGCGGTCGTGGCCGTATTTGTGCTTCCGATGCTGTTGTTCTTTAGCGAAACCGCTCCGGGGAAAACGCAGAAGCCGACCTTGTCCTAAAACTCCCTCTGTCGCTGACCTGTTGTGGCAAGCGCCGTCGTGCGAACCAATCGCGGATCGAATGATCGCGGACGTACTCGACACTGCCGGAATCGCAATTTCACTGGCTATCGGAGCGCGCCGTCGCGCTAGTTTTAGAGGCACGCCGTGACGACACATTTTCTGTATTGTAAAAATGATTGCATAAAACAAAAAAGAATGTAGCGTTGGACATGCCGGCTCTGGAGGAGACGAGCGTGACAATTTGCTGGCTTGCCGGGCGTTTCTCGCGAAGGTTTTTCGATCTTCCGCGAACGGAAGAGCGCGGACATAGCTGCGATCTAAGGGGATGAAGGAGGAGTACTTTGGACACCTATCTCTACATTGACAACAAGGAGCAGGCATCTGCTACGGGGGCGACCTTTGAGCGGCGCAATCCCGCATCCGACGCCGTCATTAGCCGTGGCGCAGCGGCCAGCGTTGAAGACGCCGTTCGAGCCGTTGCCTCTGCTGAGAAAGCATTTGCGGAGTGGTCGAAGTCTGGCCCGACGCAGCGAAGGGCGCTATTGCTCAAGGCAGCAGACGAAATCGAAGCGAGAGCGGATGCATTCGTCGAGGCAATGAGCCTTGAAGTCGGTGCCAACGAGCTTTGGGCACGCTTCAACGTCATGCTGGCTGGAAATCTATTTAGGGAAGCGGCGGGCCTTGCCACGCAGCTCCAAGGCGAGACGATTCCCTCCGATAGGCCGGGCTCTCTCTCCATGACCATCCGGCAGCCGGTCGGCGTCATCTTGAGCATCGTACCATGGAACGGACCGGTTGTTCTGGCAGCTCGCGCGATCGCATATCCACTTGTCTGCGGAAATACCGTGGTTTTCCGTGCCTCCGAAACAAGCCCACGCACTCACGAGCTGATAGCACAGGCCGTTCTTGCCGCCGGCTTTCCCGCAGGTGCATTGAATTTCATAACGAATGATCCCAAGGACGCGCCCCAGGTTATCGACGTTCTCATCGCACATCCGGCAGTTCGGCGCATCAATTTTACAGGCTCCACGCATGTCGGCCGGATTATCGCCGAGAAGGCGGGCCGGCAACTCAAGCGTTGCATCCTGGAGCTGGGCGACAAATCCCCCTTGGTCGTGCTTGAAGACGCCAACGTCGACCATGCGGTTGCCGCCGGCATCTTCGGGGCGTTCCTCTACCAGGGCCAGATCTGCATGTCGACGGAACGCATCATTGTCGATGAGAAGATCGCCGACGAATATGTAGCGAAATTCGCTGAACGCGCTACGGCGTTGCCGGTCGGCGATCCCTCAAAGGGCGCCTGCATATTGGGTCCGGTGATCAGCAACGCAGCTGCATCGCGGCTCAAAGATCTTCTGGACGATGCGGTTTCCAAGGGCGCCAAACTGGTCGCCGGGGGGACAGCGACGGGTGCCATGCTGTCGGCAACGGTGCTGGATGGCGTGAACCCGAGCATGCGCATCTATAGCGAAGAAACCTTCGGGCCGATCGTGTCTATCATCCGGGCGAAGGATACCGAAGACGCGGTTCGCATTGCGAACGATACCGAATTCGGCCTTTCGGCGGGCGTGTTCGGCACGGATATTTCCCGCGCGCTCGATGTGGCCCAGCGTATCGATACGGGATCGGTGCACATCAATGGAGCAACCGTCAACAACGAGGCTCAGGCACCATATGGCGGCACCAAGGCCAGTGGTTTCGGCCGTTTCGATGGCAGGGCCGTCATCGACGAATTCACCGAGCTCAAGTGGATTACGATCGAAACCAGCGGGCAGGGCTACCCATTTTAGAGCGCTGGACGGCGCACCTTAAAAGGTGCGGCCGCAGTCGCTAAGCCGCGGCGGCATCCTGGGGCAATGCTTGGAGGAGCGTTGTTCCGGGTCGTCGGTGCCTGGTGGAATATCGATCCTAAAAACTCGCGAAACGAAGTTGCTTGTTGCCTTCCGACCTGCGGAGGGCAGGCAACAAGCTATGCATTGCCAAAGAGGAGGAGAACAATGGAAACTGATAAGGGCAGGCAGCTCCAGCATCTGGAGTATTCACTCATTACCGGTCGCATCAATCGCCGCACCTTCATGCTCGCGACTGTCGCCATGGGCCTGACAGCTGGAAGCAGTGTCGACGCGCTTGCAGAAGAACTCGATGCCATCAGAGCGAACCAGGACAAGCGACGTTCATCACTGGCCAAGGGTTATGACTACATCGTGGTGGGCGCCGGCAGTGCCGGCTGCTCGCTCGTGGGGACGCTGGCAAAGGACAAGAATGCCAGGATTCTCGTGATCGAGGCAGGTGATTGGGACACGGCACCGTCCATACAAGACCCCCGCCTGTGGTTCACCAATCTTGGCACCGAACGCGATTGGGGCGATGTTGCCATTCCAAGCCCGAGCGTGAACAATCGCGGCGTTCCTGAACATACAGGCCGAGTGGTCGGTGGTGGCAGCAGCATCAACGCCACGATTTGGTCACGCCCATTTAAGGCGGATCTTGACCATTGGGCGACGGAGTCGGGCGATCCCATGTGGGGTTACGCGCACGGCCTCGAAATCTTCAAGCGTGTCGAAAACTGGCAGGGCAAACCGAACGCGAAGTATCGCGGCGTCGGTGGTCCCGTCTGGGTTCAGCCGGCAGCCGACCCGTTGCCACTTGCAGCCAAAGCGCTTGACGGTTGCCGTGAAGTTGGTTTGCCGGTGGTCGAAGACCTGAACGGTGAACGAGAGGAAACCGGAAACGGCTTCGGCTTCATGAACCAGATCATCAAGGATGGGAAGCGCCAGAACATGGCCCGCGCATTCCTGTACCCGGTGCTTGCCCAGGACAATGTTACACTCCTGGTGAACACCCAGGTTAACCGCGTGGTCATCGAAGGCGATCGCGCCGTCGGCATCGAGTTGATCCACGGCGGTCAGAAAGTCACAATCTCCGCCGGGCGCGAAATCATACTTTCGGCCGGTGGTTTCAACACACCCAAGATCCTGATGTTGAGCGGTATCGGTGACGAGGCGGAACTTAAGGCGGTCGACCTGAAGACGCTGGTACACTCTCCGCAGGTGGGCAAGAACGTTCAGGACCATGTCCTGCATGGTGGCTGTCTCTTCGAAGCGCCGGCGGCATTCGAATACCGCAATAGCGCTGCGAATGTCTCGGGATACTACAAGACCCAATCGGCCCTGGAGCTGCCAGACGTCAGCATAGTTCAGATCGAGCTTCCCTATGCCAGCGAAACGATCGGTAAGAAATACGCGCCTCCGCCGACAAGCTGGGCCCTTTGCGGCGGTTTGGTAGCACCCAAGAGCCGTGGAAGCCTCAAGCTGAAGTCGACCAATCCCGCGGACCGACCGATCGTCGACATGCGATTTCTGAGCCATCCCGACGATGTAAAGGCATTGTCGACCAGCATCGAGATCGCCCGCTCGATCGCGAATTCCAAGGCAATGAAGGAATTTGTCGTGCGCGAGGTGGCTCCCGGGAAGAAGCTCGAAGGCAAGGACCTGGAGAACTTTGTGCGTGATGGAGCAACGACATATTTTCACTCAGCCGGCGCTTGCCGCATGGGCAAGGACGACAAAGCCGTCGTCGATGGCAAGTTGCGCGTAAACGGGGTCCGCAATCTGCGTATCGCCGACAGCACGATCATGCCGCGGATCGTGGCGGTACCGACCATGCCGGCTTGCGTCTTTATCGGACAAAGAATGGCGGAGATCCTCCAGGCCTGAACTCCAACAGGTAAAAGATCCGCAAGCAGGCGCCGGCACTTTGCTCGTTGACAAAGTGCCGGCGGGTCAGATCGAACGGGCCGCCGACCGAAAAATCATCGCTCGCTGCGCGAAATGGCCGGAAAATTGAGAAGATGGAAATATGGGGCTCCGAAGCACCGCGCGCAGCGCTTCAGAGGAGCGGCAAAGGATCGCCGGAAACCACGGGGAGACCGCGAAGCGAACCCGGGATGTCGCTGGAGCGACCGCCGGCATCAAGTTGGATAGCGCAATTCCAGAGCCGGATTGCCCGAATCTTCGGCGTCGCGCTGACAGCCAGCCGCTTTCCGTTTCTATCTTCCGCCCAACCGCTCCAGTCGTCGTCCGCCAGGTCGCGCCATTCGACATTGAGGTGAACTTCCGAATGGGCGAAAAGATTGCGCAATGCCTGGCATGGCAATGTCGCTGCCAATGCGATCTCCTGCTGATCGACCGCAAGATCGAAAGGCAGGTGGTGCGAGGAATTGCTTCGGACCCAGGCGACGGCTTCTGCAAGCATTCTCGCCTGCAGTCCTATCGCTGCAACGAGCCAGCGGCGGTCCACGCCGGCGATCTTCGACGGGCCGGCAAGGGCGCCATCGCTAAGATTCATCAGGAGGCGGGCGAAGTATGCCGTTCCCCGCCGCGCCCAATCCAACTCATTAGCCGGCGCCGTCGGTGCGTCGTAGCGCGCGCCCGCGCCCTGACGGGCACGCAGGGCGGCGCGAGCCTCCTCTTCGTGCTGGCTCACCGGTCCTCTCCCTCGACAAGGGTCCTTGCAAAATTCAGACGCTCCATGATTGGAGCATCGGAGAAGCGGAAAAGGTCGAACTGGGTCTCTGCCCGCAAGGACCATTGAACCCAAGACGGAATCACGAAGATATCCCCAATATCCAGCTTCTGCTCATGGCCATTGATGACTGCGCTGCCACGGCCATCGAATACCTGGAAGATCGTGGATCCAACTTCACGTCGAGGAGCAGTGATCGCGCCTGCACGCAAGCGGTGGAATTCGCAGCGTATCGTCGACATGACGTCGCCGCCAGTGGTCGGGTTGACATAGCGAATTGCCGCATGACCCTGCTCGACAGTAGCCGGCTGCCCTTCCTCCTCTAGCAGTAGCTGCTCTGTCAGGGCACGATCGGTATGCTCCCAACGATATGCCCCGATCGGTGAATTGGCCGTGTCTTGAAGGCCGGACAGGGGCCGCAGGCCCGGGTGGCCCCAAAGCCGTTCCGAGCGCGAGAACCGTGGGGTTGCGTAGTCGGTCACTCGCTCCGCGCCGAATTCGAAAAAGCCGACGTCATTTTGGTAGGAGAAGGGGATATCCAGGCCGTCAATCCACGCCATCGGATAGTCGGTGTCATTGTGATGACCGTGAAAGAACCAGCCAGGCGTCAACAGCAGATCGCCACGGCTCATGCGTACCGGATCTCCGTTCACGACGGTCCATACGCCTTCGCCCTCAACGACAAAACGGAAAGCATTCTGGGAATGGCGATGTTCCGGCGCCGTCTCCCGCGGGCCGAGATACTGGATCGCGCACCAGAGGGTTGGACTGATATAGGCATTGCCACCCAGTCCGGGATTGGCAAGGCCTAGCGCACGCCGTTCCCCCCCGCGTCCAACGGGGATCAGATCTCCGGATTTTTGCGCCAAAGGCAGGATGTCCGCCCATTTCCAAACATGTGCCACCGCCTGTGACATCGGATGACGTGGCATCAGGTTGCCGATCTGGGTCCACAGCGGCTTGATGTGCTGTCGATCGAAACCGGCATAAAGTTCCCGCAATTCCGGCGTCTCTTCAGGCTGCATCGAGTGGGGTTTGGGTGTTGCCGTCGCGTTCTCCATGAGATCCTCCTCGTTTCTCCAAATGCAGTCGCTGTTATGAGGCGTCGGGCTGAAACGGTGGCGCCGCGGAATGAAAGGCTGGAATCGCATCAAGAGCGGAAAAAATGCGCGCGATTGTCGGCCATGTGGACAGTTCGATATCGAAGCGGCGGTTGTTCCAGGCCTGAGCGTAAAGACATATGTCGGCCAGGCTGGGCTGATTGCCATGACAAAACCTGCCCGTGGAAGCGTCACTGGCAAGCGTCGTCTCAAGCGCATCAAAGGTCGCATTCACCCAGTGCACAAACCATGCTCGCTGGGCTTCCTCATCCGCTCCGAACGTATCGGCCAGATAACCGAGCACACGCAGGTTGTTGAGCGGATGAACCTCGCAGGCGATCATGTAGGAGAGCGCACGGACCCGCGCCCGTCCGTCGGCATCTTGCGGCAGCAGGGGAGGCTGCGGATGAGTTTCCTCGAGCCACTCGATAATCGCGAGCGACTGATTCATGAAGGTGCCGTCCTCTCGCTCAAGAACGGGAACAAGGCCGGCCGGGTTCATCTTCAGATACTCGCTCGTGCGTGTATCCCCCCGGCGCAGGACATATGGCACATAGTCGTAGGGGAGCGCCTTGACGTTCAGGGCCGCCCGCAAGCGCGTCGATGTCGATGAGCGGAAAAAATTGTGAAGCTTGAACATCGTCCTACTGCCTCGGCTCAGCCACGCGCGTAGCGATCTCTCCGAGCCCCTCGATACTGACGGTGCAGACATCTCCCGGTGCAAGCGGACCAACGCCTGCGGGCGTACCGGTCATGATCAGGTCGCCTGGCTTGAGCGTGAAGGAGTGGGACAGGATCGATATGATCTCCGGAACGGACCAAATCAGGTCCCGAAGATCGGCGTCTTGTTTAAGCTCGCCGTTCACGGTCAGGCGAATGGAGCCTGCCTTGGGATGTCCGATTGTCTCAACGCTATGGATCGGTCCCACGACCGCAGACCGGTCGAAGGCTTTGCCTTCATCCCACGGGCGTCCCTTGTCACGTGCCTCAAGTTGGACGTCTCTTCGCGTGAGATCGTTTCCCACGGCATAACCCCAGACATAGTCGAGCGCCGAATCCGTGCCGACGTTCACGGCCTCTTTTCCAATCGCCACGACCAGTTCCGCTTCATAGTGGAAATTGCTGGTCCGTGGTGGGTAATCAACTGCTTCTCCATTGTCGACCACTGCATCGGCCGGCTTGGTGAAGAAAAACGGAAACTCACGTTCCGGATCCTTGCCCATTTCACGGGCATGAGCCGCATAATTGCGACCAACGCAGAAGATGCGCCGGACGGGAAACCGGCTGTCGGAATTGGCGACAGCGGCCGATGGCTGGGGCGGCGGTGGAAAAACAAACGTCACGAAACTATCTCCTCGTTGCGCAAAAGTCGCATTTGCGGCCTGTGGCGGACCGAATTACACCTGTGCGAGTGTTGGCGAGCCAAACAGTCGGGCACTCCTTCCGGCTGAGCGGCATTGTCGGTTGTGTCGGCGCGATCAGGCGTGAGATGCTGCCGGCAGGAGCGCCTGGCGGTCTATCTTGCCCGTCCCGGTTTTCGGTATCTCCGCGACATATTCGATGATGCGGGGATATTTGTGCGGCTGCAGTCGCGTCTTCACATAGTCGCAAAGCAGCTTGGAGCAGACATCGCCACCGTCTACGCCGATGCGCAGCCTTACAACCGCCCTGAGCGTCATCCGTTGATCCGGCAATTTGTGCGCCATGACGGCGCATTCCTGCACGTCCGGATGCTCGTTCAGGCAGCGCTCCACCTCGAGCGGCCACACCCATTGGCCCGACACCTTGATGAGATCATCGGCTCTACCTTGAAAGTAGTAATGTCCGTCCCGCTCGATGAACCGGTCGCCCGTGTAGAGCCAGTCGCCACGCATGGTATCGGCGGTCTTGTCCGGTCGGTTCCAGTAACAGGGCGCGGACGAATGTCCTCGTACAAACATCACGCCCTCCTCACCAGGGCCGGCGGGGCTGCCGTCGGGAGTTTCCAATCTGATTTCATAGCCGGGGACACGCGCGCCGGCCGATCCGATCCTGTGGTCGTCCAACCGATTTGACAGATAGATATGCAGCATTTCTGTCGAGCCGAGCCCTTCGGTGGGGCCATGTCCTGTGAGGCTTTCCCATGCGGTGTACACTTCTTGGGAAAGCACTTCCGCTGCCGACATGGACATTCGAAGCGACGACAGCTCACGCTTCTCGACGCCATCGCAATGGATCAAAGCAGTGTAGAGGGTCGGCAGGCCGAACAGCACCGTCGGACGATAAGTTTCTATCGCATCGAGAACGACGTCTGGGCGCGGCTGCCCCGGCACCAGAAGCGTGGTTGCGCCGGCCGAGAAGGGGAAGAGCAGGGAATTGCCGAATCCATAGGCAAAATAGGCTTTCGGGACCGAAAAACCGATATCGTCGGCTCGCAGCTTCAAAAGCTGGTCTCCAAACGCGGCCTGGCTATAGGCCATGTCGTGATGCAGATGGACGATCCCCTTGGGGCGGCCGGTCGACCCGGATGAATACATCCAAAAGGCCATGTCATCCGGCCCTGTGTCGGCACAATCAAGTTCCTCCCCAGCGTTACGGAGAAAATCCTCGGAGTTCTCATGCCCGGCCAAGCCGGCCGCGCCGTTGACGATTATGGTCCGCTCGAGAAGAGTACCGCTAACTGCCTGCCCGTCGAAGCTCGACGCCAAGGACGCTTCACAGAGCGCGATCCGCGCGCCGGTATCCCGCAGGAAGAAATTGAGGACATCCGTCTTCGTTTGGATGTTCAAAAGGACCGGTACGAACCCGGCGCGCACCGCACCGAAGAAGGCCGCCGGAAAAGACGGCGTATCGTCGAGGAAGAACGGGATGCGTTCGCCGCGCTTGAGCCCCGCAGCCTTGAAGGCGTTCCCCCATTTGGCGGCATCTCGAATAAGCTCTGAATATGTGCGTGAACCCGCCGGGCCGATCACTGCGAGCTTGTCTGGGTTTCGTTGCAGATTATCCCACAGGATCACCGAGCAGTTCTTATGGTCTTCCTTGCAAAACCCGATTTCCGCGGCACCGGCGGTTGCGTCGCCGACCGGATCGGAAATCGCCCCTGAACGCATTCTGTGGTCTTCTTCATAGCGCGACATGAATTCGGGCGCCAATTGCCGCAGGCGATCCATATCCACGCGACCCGAGCGCGTCATATAGTCGAACGCAAAGTCGAGCGGAGCCAACTGCATTTTGTCCGCAAAATGCTCATACCAGGTTGCAGAGGTGTTGGCGGCGTCGACGATCTTCTTTGCGATTGGCCGACGCTCCATCTGGTAAGCGGCAAGCGCCTCATCGACGTCCGGATGAGAGGAGAGGCATGTGACTAGGGCGATCGCATCCTCGAGTGCTAGCCGCGTCCCCGAACCGATAGAAAAATGCGCGGTATGGGCTGCGTCGCCCAACAGCACCTTGCGGCCGGCGACCCAGGAATTGCACCACAACTTCGGGAACTGCCGCCACAGCGATTTGTTGGTGACAAGCGAGGCGCCCTCCAGAACATGATCGAATAGATCCGCGCAGATCTGTGCGCTCTCCCCTTCGCTCTTCGCTGCGAAGCCGTTGCGCTGGAAGGTCTCGTCGTCGCATTCGACTATGAATGTGCTGCGATCGGGCGAGAACCTGTAATGGTGCGCATTGAACGCCCCAAGCTCAGTTTCAACGAATGTCTGGGTGAGAGTGGTGAACGGACGATTGGCTCCGAACCATGCGAAATGGTTCGTAAAGTTGTCCATCTTCACACCGAACGCTGATTCCGACGAGCGGCGAACCAATGAGTTCAAGCCGTCGGCACCGATGATGAGATCAGCGTCCAGTTCATCCACCGACCCGACTTGATGGGAGAAACGGGTGTCGATCCCAAGCGACTGCGCGTGGAGCCTGAGCATTTCGATGAGCTCAAGCCTTCCGATGGCCGCAAAACCCACACCGTCAAGGATGACGCTTCCACCTGGGAGATTGAGCGTCATGTTCTTCCAACGCTCCATCTGCGGCGTCACCAGGCTGTGGAATGCCGGGTCCGATGCTTTCAGGAAGTCCAATGCCTGATCGGAAAATACGACGCCGAATCCAAAGGTCGCGCCAGCCGGATTTTGTTCCGTTACGCGAAGCCTCACCTCCGGCATCAGGCGACGGATTAGGATTGCGGTGTAAAGGCCGGCAGGGCCGCCGCCAAGTATCTCAACGCTTCGAAGCCGCGCCATCTCTCCTCCTTGGATCGCTCGACAATCTATTGCGATAAGGCTAGCTTCTTTTCTGAAATATGCAATTCATTTTTTATAGTGGAAAATCTTGGGAGTGAGGAATGACGCAGATCCAGGTGAGCTTCGGCGATTGCGATCCCGCAGGAATCGCATTTTATCCGAATATTTTCAGATGGTTGGACAAGGCATTTCACGACTGGCTGCGACCGAGAGGCGGTCACGCTGATCTGTGTGCAAGACTCGACGCCATCGGCATTGGCCTGATCGAAGCCAAAGCACAATTTCGACGACCAATCGTGGACGGCGATACGCTCGTGGTTGACCTCACCGTGAAGGAGTGGGGACGAAAAACGGTGACTTTGGAGTACGAAGGTCGCGTTGACGGCGTGCTTGCTTTTCAAGCGCAGGAAATCAGGGGGCTTTTCAAGCGCAACAACGGTGATACTTTCGCCGCAGAAATTATGGCGCTTGAGGAGCTAGTGAAAACAGTTGGCGAAACGTGAGGGCGAAGCCCGGCAGAGTATTGGCATCCAGTCGCTTGATGCCGCATTGAGATTGCTGAACACCGTGATCGAATATCAGGAGCCTGTGACGTTATCGGAGCTTGCCCGGACATGTCGGATGCCGCCGAGCAAGGTCCACCGGTATCTTTCGTCTTTCCTCAAGGCGGGACTTATCGCCCAGACCGGACGTTCCGGGAGATATCTGCTTGGTCCAGGCGCCCTACAGTTGGGACTCGCGGCTATCGGCCGTCACGACTTTGTGAATTTCGCCGCGGATGGCCTGGCTGATTTATGCGCCGATACCGGCATGACCGCTCTTCTTTGCGTCTGGGGCAATGGCGGTGCCACGGTTGTCAGATGGGAACGGGCAGTCTCCCCGACGGTGACCTCGATGGGCCTGGGCACGACCCTTCCATTGCTGAACTCAGCGTCCGGTCGTGCCTTCCTGGCATGGGCGCCCTCGGCTTCCATCAAGTCGGCGCGTGATGCCGAATTGCGCCGCGTGAAGAAAAATCCCTCAATTGCGCCGGATCTGGTTCCCACCGCCGAAGGGATCGTCCTTCTGGCGAAGAAAACGCGTGAACTCGGCTATGCGTCTGTGGAAGGCAAGTTTATTCCCGGGCTGGTAGCAATAGCTGCTCCAATTCTTGATTGGCAGTTCGAAGCACAGGCCGTGGTCACGTTGATTGGGACGGATACGGAAGCAATCAAACCGGATTCGATGCCTGTGCGACGCCTGATTGATTTCTGCAAGGAGAAATCCGTGGTGCCTCCCGACAAGGCTCAAACGGGGTAATGCGCAAGCCGCTGAGCATGCTCCGGCCTTTTTCGTTGAGCGCAACAACGATCAGTCTTGGCCGACCTCGCTGACGAAGCGCTTGATCACGTCTACGAGGCGCTTCTCATCTTCTCGATGCGGCACATGTCCGACGTCCGCCATGATATGTACCCTGCCCCGATCCTCTGCGATCCGTTTGGGATGCTCCAACGAGCCATATTCGTCCCGGTCTCCGTGGATAGCGAGCACAGGACACTTGATCTCGGCAAGGGTGGCGTCGAGGCTCCAGTTTCTGAATTCGGGCGCAAGCCAGGTCTTCGTCCACGCATCCACGACCCACTCAGCCTTGTCGCCATGAGATCTGGCAAGCTTGGCCTTGATTTCAGGTGACCGCATTTCCCGTTCTGCCGACGTCACGCCTTCGATGGTCCTTGCTTCCACGAATGCTTGCGCAGAAATGGTCACGACAGCGGGGACTATGTTCTGGAGCCAGGCGGCTGTCTCGATCGCCATGCCGCCACCGACGCTGTGCCCGCATACGATAAATTTCGAGATATTCAAGTGAGCGAGCACTTGCGGGACGACGAGTCTTGCCTCTTCTTGGATGAATCCCAATCCCAACTTACCCGGATGGGCGTCGGACCGCCCGAAGCCAATGCGGTCATATGCAACCACACGCCGGCCGGTGGCGGACGCAAGGCGCGACGGGAAACTCCGCCACAAGGCTATACACCCAAGCGAGTCATGCAGCAGCAGGATTGGAGGCGCCTCGCAATTCCCATTTTCCGGCATCCACGTTTTTGTGAAAATTCGAGCCTGGTCGAGTGCAACCCACTGCTCCTCTTCTTCGACCGTCACTGCATCGGATTGGGACATTGAAAGTCGCTCTTTCGTTTCTTTTTAAGTCAACTTGTTCCCGGAGCAGGACCAATGGAATCGCGGCGGACCAGCCCGGTCTTTACCTGCCTGCGAAGCAGGGGACCGTCGGTGTCGAGTGACGTGGCAATCTCGACGACGGCACGCGCTATCGATTCATAGGGTTGCGCAATTGAGGTGAGGGCAGGGGCTAGAAAGCGAGCAAGCGAATCGTCGTAGCCAACCAAGGAGCAGTCGTGCGGGATTCTGACGCCTCGCTCGTAAAGCGCCTGAAGAATTCCCGCGGCAAGAATATCCGACCCTGCAATGATCGCTGTCACCGGGAGCACGCCTCCCGCGCCCAGCAATTGGTTCGCGAGTTCATAGCCAGGAAGGCGCTCGTCAGTTGCCGGGGGAACGTAGTCTCCGAGCAGGATTGGACACTCGCCAACATCGAGCCCCATTTCAGACGCGACCGCAAGAAACGTTTCCGCTCTCTCACGCTCGGTCAACGTCGGGGCAATCAAGCGATTTTTTCCAAGGTCGTTGCCGCCAAGAAAGGCGACCCGCCTATGCCCGCCGGCGACGAGATCCGACAATGCCTCCTGAAGTCCGGGACGCGGATTTATGGTCACGAGATGGGTTTGGGGGACAACTTCTCTTTCGATCTGAATAATGGGGATGCCGTTTTCCACAATGGGCGTAAAGTTGCCGGGGTTAAATGCGTGACACGCGACAACCGCCTCGACCTGATGTTCCAGGAACTGCCGCACACCGTCCGCCTCGGTTTCGGCCGAATGACTGTGGTTGACCGTGAGCATGGAGTAGCCTGCCGACCTCGCCGTTGTCCGCAACGCGTGAGACAACTTGGCAAAAAATGGATTCTCGCGCGCAGACGACAGCACAAGCCCGAGGGTGAAGCTGCGCTGGGTGCGCAAGGAACGCGCTTGCAGGTTTGGGCGATAACTTAGCGTTTCGACCGCTGCCAGAACCCGTGTGCGGTTCTCTTTACTGACATATCCATTGCCGTGGACCACCCGTGCCGCCGTCGTCGGTGAGACGTTGGCCACGCGAGCCACGTCCGCCATCGTCGGCTTTCCATTTTGCATTTGTCTTCTCCAATTCCAGATTTTTCCACTTGCATGAAAGATTGAGAGATGCAATGTGGTGACGTCACCATATGGGAATAATGACCCATACAGGAGAGTGGTGACGTCACCATATGAAATTTTTACCCTGAACTGATGGGTAGGCGTTGGTCGTGGCATCGGGGGTGCAAGGAGGTATCTGCACGCCCAATCGGAGGAGAACAAATGAACTTCAGAGCAAAGGGCCTTGCGGCCCTGACCGTTGTTGCGTGCCTTCTAAGCGTCGGTGCCGCGCAAGCCCAGACACCCATCGAGCTCCAGTTCTGGGATCAGAACTGGGGGCCCGCGGAATATCCCGTTCGGGCATCCGCCCTGGTCGACGAATTCAATAAAAGCCAAAACGAGATCCGGGTGACCTATCGGTCCGTGCCTTGGACCAGTTGGTACGAGACATATGTCACCGCCGTCGCATCCGGTTCTGCGCCCGACATTTCGACCGGAGCCGCGTTCCAGGCGGCGCAGTTCTTCTCGATGGACGCGATCTACCCGGTTGACGAACTGGTCGACGCCATGAAGGCGGATGGCACGCTTGCGGATTTCGATCCCGCATCAATGGAAGCGGTACGGTACGACGGCCACTATGTCGCGCTTCCCTGGGCGATCGATATCCGCGCCTTGCACTACCGCAAGGATATACTCGAGGCTAAAGGCGTTCCAGTACCAAAGACCTGGGACGAGCTTCGCGCAGCCGCGAAGGCTGTCACCGGCAACGGGACATACGGCCTGGTTTCCTCCGGCGATCCGTCCGGCATGCATTGGACGCTGGCCGCGATGATCAATAATGGTGGTGGCTTGTTCGATCGGGATCGCAAGCCGGCGCTGACCTCTGCCAGATCCATCGAGGCCCTTTCTTTTCTTTCGGCGCTTGTGGCCGATGGGTCGGTCAACCCGGCATCCGCCGGTTACACCAGCGACGACGCACGCGGTGCGTTTCTCGCCGGCAAGGCGGCCTTTCTCCTTTCAAACCCTAACATAGGAGCAAGCGCGGGGGACCAAGCCGAAAAGATCGGTGTGATGCCGCCCCTAGCGGGGCCCCACGGCGACAAGGGGACGATCGCGTGGGTCAACAATATCATGATCTACAAGCAAACCAAGCATCCGAAGGAAACTATGAAGTTCCTCAGGTGGTGGTCGGAACATGAGTTGCCTCTGTTTACGGAAGGGCATGCCTACCCCATGCCGGCGCGCCTGTCTTTTCAGAACGACCGGTTCTTCACCAGCGAACCACATGTTCGGCAGGTGATCGAACAATATCTTCCGGTCGCCAAGGGGATGGCATCCACGGCCAGCGGCACCTTCCCCGAGCTGAACGAGATCGACGGCGACGGCTTCCTGATGAGTATGGTTCAGCAGATCTGGCAGGGGGTACCTACCGCGGACGCCGTTGCGCCGGCACAGGCTCACCTCGAAGAGATCATGGCCAAATGACCACCTACCTTTCTGCTGCCCCCGTTGCGACGGCCGGTGTCGTGCGAAGAAGCGTTCGACGCCTGGCAACGCCTGAACTGCGAACCACCGTGCTGCTGCTGGCGCCGTCGGTCATCCTCATTCTCATCGTCATAGCCTGGCCGATGGCGAAGGGCCTGTGGTTTAGTTTCACCGACGGTTCCCTTTTGAAACCCGGGCATTTCATCGGCTGGGACAACTACGTCAAACTGTTCCAGAGCCCGGCGTTCTGGCATTCGCTCAGGTTTTCGCTCCTCTTTGCAGTTTGCAATATCATCGGCTGCTATGGTCTGGGATTGGGTTTGGCGCTGCTTCTGCATCAGGACTTTCCGGGACGGAATGCTCTGCGAGTGGTGTTCCTACTGCCCTGGATCGTACCGTCGCTTGTCGCCATCGTGTCGTGGCGCTGGTTGATGAATGATGAGCACGCGCTTTTCAATCAGATCATCACTCTGTTCGGTGGCAATCCCGTCTTCTTTCTCTCGAATAGCAACTGGGCGGTCGTCATGGTCATCTTGATCAAGATCTGGCGCTCATTCCCTTTCATGCTCCTCTCTATTCTCGCCGCGCTCCAGACAATCGACCGGACGCTCTATGAGGCTGCCGAAATCGATGGAGCAACCTCATGGCAGTCATTCTGGCACGTCACCATGCCCGCGATCCGGGGGATATCGGTCGTCCTTTGTCTCCTGATGACAATCTGGACCGTCAACGATTTTGATACCCCCTGGTTGCTGGCGCAAGGTGGTCCAGCCAACGCCACAGAGAATCTGGTCGTCCTCGCCTATCGATACACATTCGCGCGGAACGACGTCGGCATGGGAGCCACGGTAAGCTTCGTCACGCTCGCTATCCTCATGACGATCTTCATCGCCGTTCTTTGGCTGCAGAGGGGGAAACGTTGATGGCAAAGACAACGACCAACCGCTGGGGGCTGACGGTTCTGATGTGCGGGCTTGGCATCCTAGTGAACCTGCCGATCATACTGATGATGCTGAATTCACTCCAGCCGACCCAGGCGATCTTGGCGCGGGAGCATTTCATCCCGCCTGATCCAAACCTCGACAACTACCGCAAACTGCTGTTGACCACTCCCTATCTGACCTATCTCAAGAACTCGCTCATAACGGCGGCGGGTTCGACGGTCTTCTCGTTGACCTGCGCGGTCTTTGCCGGATACGCCCTGTCGCGCTTTCGCAACCGGCTCATGGATATCTACGCGACAGGCCTGTTCGCGGTGCAGATGTTCCCGATCATTCTCGCGCTCATCCCGCTTTTCCTGTTGTTTCGGCCTCTTGGCCTCATCGATCATCCGCTTTCCGTCATCATCGTCTACGCAGTGCTCAATCTACCCTTTGTCACATGGATGGCCCGGAGCTATTTCGATACGATTCCGCGTGAGCTCGAAGAGGCCGCGCTGATCGATGGTTGCGGCCATTTCGGCGCCTTCTTCAAGGTCGTCCTTCCTCTGTCAGGCCCCGGGCTCGCGGCGGTGTCGATCTTCGCTTTCCTGCTGGCATACAACGAGTTTTTCGTCGCCAACGTATTCTTGCGCTCTACCCAAGCGATGACGCTTCCAGTTGGCATCCAGATGTTTCTTCAACAATTCTCCACGGATTGGGGCGGGCTGACGTCAGCGGCGACACTGACCATGATTCCGACCCTGATCCTTTTCCTTTTTGTCCAGAAATACATCACCCACGGCGCCATTGCAGGAGGTGTGAAGGGATGAGAAAGGCGACATCAATTGCAGTGCTCAATATCGGAATTATCGGCTGCGGCGAAGCCACTCAGATCCTCCACATACCGACATTGAAACAACTCAACGACTACTTCGTGATCGGCGCCGTGCACGATGCGTCCCCATCGGTAACAACGCAGCTCTCTGCTTCGTTACCCGGCACCAAGGCATATGCGGATATGGAGGCGTTGCTGAGCGACGAGACCATCGACGCCGTTCTCGTCGCCGGGCCGAATGCGCTGCATGCATCCCATGCCATTTCGGCAATGCGTTCGGGAAAGCACGTGCTGATAGAAAAGCCGATGTGCATGACATTGGCTGAAGCGGACGCCATCGCTGAAGAACAGATCAAGACAGATCGGGTCGTCCAGGTTGGTTACATGCGCCGGCACGCGGCGGCGTTTGAAAAGGCTGTCGAACTGATTGCTCCACTCCTCGGAACCATCAATTTTGCACGCGTCCACGACATTATCGGCCCCAATTCCGCGTTCATCGAACCGACATCAAAGGTGATAAGGGGCGACGATGTCCCCTTGGATGTCAAGGCGGCCAACGCGGCCGCCGATGCGCAGGCCGTTCGTTCCATGGTTGGCACCGACGAAGGACCGCGCGCGTTTGTCTACAAGCTGCTTTTGGGGTTGTCCTCCCATGACGTCTCCGCGATGCGGGAAATGCTGGGCATGCCGAAAGCCGTTCTATCTGCCCATTTTCGGCGCGAGGGTTGGTTCGTGACCATCCAATTCGATTACGGGGATTTCATATGCCAGTTCGAAACCGGTGTCGATCGGATCGCCCGTTTCGGTGCACATATTGAAGTCTATACGCCGGAAAAGATGGTGCGGGTCGACTATGACACTCCTTACATACGCCACCAACCCGCAACGCTGACGGTCACTTCGGCGGACGGTCCCCATGGTGTGACCGTTTCTCGGGGGCATAACAGCCGGCAAGATAGTTTCGTTGCGGAATGGCGGCGGTTCCATGCGGCGATCACGCAGGGCGCGACCATCAAGACCGATGTCGTCGACGCACGTCTCGATCTGGAACTCTTTGCGCAGATCATGCAGAAACTCGGGGGTTAAGATGGCTTCAGTCACGGTCTCAGACGTCGTCAAGGAATACGGCAGTTTCCGCGTCATGCACGGCGTCAATCTCGAAATCCAGGATGGCGAGTTCGTCATCCTCGTCGGCCCGTCCGGCTGTGGAAAATCGACGCTCCTGCGCATGATTGCCGGGCTTGAACCGATCTCCGGTGGTGCCGTCGACATTGGCGGTCGGGTCGTCAACGACGTCGCGCCGAAGGATCGAAACATCGCCATGGTCTTTCAATCCTACGCGCTCTATCCGCATAAGACCGTGGCCGAAAACATGGGCTTCTCCCTGAAGCTATCGGGCCGTCCGAAGGCGGAGATCGAGGCAAAGGTTCGCTCGGCGGCCGAAATCCTCAACCTTTCCGATCTTCTTGATCGATATCCCAAGGCACTGTCCGGCGGACAGCGACAACGGGTGGCGATGGGGCGCGCCATTGTGCGCGACCCCCAGGTTTTTCTCTTCGACGAGCCGCTTTCAAACCTTGACGCCAAGCTGCGCGTGCAGATGCGAACGGAAATCAAGGCTCTGCATAAACGACTGAAGACCACGACCATCTACGTCACCCATGATCAAGTCGAAGCAATGACGATGGCCGATCGGATTGTGGTCATGAACGGTGGACGCATTGAACAGGTCGGAGCGCCGCTTCATCTCTATGATTATCCCGCAAACCTATTCGTCGCCGGCTTTCTCGGCTCGCCCGCGATGAATCTGCTTGCGGGCCGGGCCGAAGGCACGCGCTTCATAACGAAAGGCGGCGTTTCCTTCGACCTGCCTGAGCGCATTGCAGCGATCGCGCAAGGACGGGATCTTCTGGCCGGAATCCGCCCCGAGCACATCGTTCTTTCCGATGGCGGCATGAAAGGCCGCATCATCGTCGATGAACCGACAGGGGCCGAGACGGTGCTCGCACTGTCCCTGGGGTCCGAAACGATCCACGCCTCCTTCCGTGAGCGCTTGTCGATCGGCGCCAACGAAACCCTCGGCATCTCCTTTCCCAAAGACAGTATCCATGTCTTTGATCCGTCCACGGGTATCCGCCTTACACATTGAGGATAACATGCACACTCTCGTACAGCTTTTCTCGGCCCGCGATTTTCTGCCGTGGGAGAACGTGCTCGACCAGATTACCCATCTTGGCTTCAACGGCGTGGAGGGTTTTTTCCAGAACTTCGAAGATCCCGAGGGCTTCCGTGCAGCACTTGATGCCCGCGGCCTGAAAATGCCGCAGGCCCATGTCCCCCTGCAGTTGCTCGAAGGCGATTTCGACAAAGCGGTCCAAATTGCACGCAAGCTGGGCGTCCACATGCTGATCGGCCCCTGGTTGCCGCCGGAAGAACGGCCCTCGACCTCGGATGGCTGGAGGGCGCTCGGTATCCGCCTGAACACGATCGAGAGCAAATTGCGTCAGCTCGGACTGCGCTTTGCCTGGCACAATCACGATTTCGAAATGGTGACGCTGAGCGACGGTGCCGTGCCAATGGAGATTCTTCTCGAACAGGCGCCGGGGATGGACTGGGAAGTCGACATTGGCTGGATCCTGCGTGCGGGACTCGATCCGATTGCATGGCTGACGAAATGGTCGGGGCGCATTGTCTCGGTTCATCTCAAAGATCTCCAGCCGAACCTTGCCACGGCACCGGAGGGCGGCTGGGCCGATCTTGGCCACGGCACGTCAGATTGGCGTCCAATCTTCGCGACGCTGTCCACACTTCCGCGCCTCGCGGTCCATGTCGCCGAACACGATGCACCGGCTGATCTCAGCCGGTTCCTTTCGCGGTGGAAGACAGCGCACGAAAGGTTGAGTTCGTTTAAGGCCGGCAATCTCTTCGAGGGATATACGCATGTGACGCTCATGGTCCGCGACATCGAGAAGGAGCTCGATTTCTACACTCGTGTCATCGGCCTGCCGGAGATGTTTCGATTGCTCCGCGACGACGGTTCGCTTTTCATCGTCTATCTGAGACTGAACGATCGACAGTATCTCGAGCTTTTCCCATGGGGCGTCGGAGACGAGCCAGCTGCCCCCAACGCGCGTGGTATGCATCACATGTGCCTCGAGGTCGCGGATCTCGACTACACCGTCACCACTCTGATGCAACGAGGGGCGACGATGAGCCAATGGCGCTCCGACGCGACCGCGCTGGACGAGGTCGAGGGGCCGGCAATAAGGGTTGGCCTCGATGGCAATCGGCAGTCCTGGATGAAGGACCCGGAAGGAAACCGCATCGAGCTCATGGAAATGGCGACTGATAGTATGCAGTATCAAGCCATTGCGCGCTTGCGCCGATTGTAGAAGTACCGCCTTTGCGGGTGCGCGCAATCTCAGGCACCCGCGCCCTACCGGAATTCGCCACAAGACGGGCTTACTCAGTGTCGGTGGTCCCGCAGCTGCTGCAGCCTCGAGCGAAGCTATAGTCATCGCCCATTTCACATCACGGTGCTCGGCACGACCATTGCGCAGGCCGATGATCGCGTGCGGAATGCCGTTGCGTTGAGATTTTGCAGCAGTCTTAAGAGTCTTGTAATGCTGCGGCAATTGTTCGCCGGCACTGTCAGCGCCAGGATATACCATGGTGGGGACCAGAAGACGGGGCGCAACAGCTATAAGCTGTATCAATTCTCCTGTTCGTTGGATCAATCGCCACTGGTGACAGATGGGTCAACCTGGTTCCCGGGTTTGCGCCTTCCGTTCCGCTGCGAGGAAAGAATGAGCTTTTCTTTCGCCGATCAAAGTTAGGAGTATGATTTGCTGACCCAAAATATTCGACATCGTCAGGAAAACGGATGTCACACGACGGCGTCGAAAGGCCTCCCGGCCTCCTTTGAAACCAAAAGAACACGTAAGATTGGAGCTCAGATCACGGCATTGGCCGCTGCCTGGGTATTCTTTCCGCTAACCACCCTTGCGGCGGACCTTGGAGCAAGCGATGCGCCGATCGCCCCTTCCGAGCAATTCGATACCGGACAGTACGGCGGTTTTCGAGGCAAGCTTCACGACTGGAACGTGACGATGGGCGCCGGGGCAATCTACATGCCGGAATATGAAGGGTCGGACAAATTTGAAATTAAGCCCTTTCCCATTTTCTCCGCCGATTTCGGGGAGAGGGTCCATGTCAACGTCGAGGGCGTCACCGTTGACCTTTTTGAGCGGGACGGCTTCCGTGTCGGCGTGACAGGCGGATATGATCTCGGCCGCAAAGAGGATGATTCTCACTATCTGCGGGGCTTGGGCGATATCGAGGCCGGCGGCGTTGTTGGTGGGATCGTCAGCTACGAAAAAGGGCCGTTCGAGGTGTATGCGACACTGGACAAGACGATCGGCGGCAGCGAGGGGTTGACCGGCACCTTTGGGGCCAAAGCCTCTCATCGATATGAACGCTTCATTTTTTCGGCAGAAGCATCCGCGACCTGGGCAGATGACAAATATATGGCCGCATATTTCGGTGTGACCCCAGATCAATCTGCCCGTTCTGGCTTGGCGCAATACGACGCAAAGGCGGGGATCAAGCGCGTCGATCTGAAGGGATCGGTAACCTACATGCTGACGCAGAGCTGGTTGGTCACTGGTGCTACCGGTGTTGGTTTCCTGATGGGGGACGCGAAGGACAGCCCAATTGTTAAAAACGACGTCCAGCCATTTGCGATGCTGGGAGTGGGATACCGGTTCTGACACTGTTAAGATGGCGCGCTCAGGATCTGGGCGCGCCAACCCAAGCATACGGTAGAGAACCTCGATGCTGCTTAAATGGAACAGCATCAATGTCCGTCTGAGGAGCACTCATTCGGCCCTTCATTCATCGGGCGCATCCAACCGGACATTCGACAACTGAAGCCAGGGCGGATTGTCTGCGTACATTTCACGAATGAGCTGTTTGATCTGCTCGATCCTGCCGTTGGCCTCGTTGCTGCGATAGCTCATGATGATGGGTGAGGTCGCCTGCTCGTCGGCGATCATGCGGTAGCAAACGTCGTCAGGGCGTTGACGCTGGGAGGCGGCGGGAATGACGCAGACGCCGGTACCGGCGGCGACCATTCCGAGTGCTGTCTGGATTTCGCGAACCTCCTCGACATGGGCGAAACCGATACTGAGTTCACCGAACAAATTGAGAATTTCGTCGGCGAAGCTCGGCCTGGGTGTCGATGGGTAGACGATCAAGGATTCACCCTGCAATTCGCTGAGCATTATGGGATCCTTCGCCGTCGATTTCGGGTGCCCCTTTGGGAAAGCGACGACCAATCTCTCTTCGCGCAGGGTCAGGCGCTCGACTTCCCTGTCGTTGAACCTAACCCTTCCGAAACCAAGATCGATCTGCCTCTCCTTGAGGGCGGTGACCTGCTCGGTCGACATCATTTCCCTGATCTCGATGTCCAGATCCGGCCAGCGCTCGCGCATCCGGCGGACGAGATCCGGTGTGCCGCCGTAGAGCGTCGAGCCTACACAGCCAATGATGTAGCGCTCGCGCTTTGACAAGCCGATCTTGCGTGTCTGCTCACGCACGTGCTCGGTCCGCGCGATGATCTGTGCAGCCTGCTCGTAGAGGAAGCGCCCCGCCTCGGTGAGATAGAGGGGGCGGCTCGACCGGTCGATGAGCAACACGCCCAGCTCGTCCTCCAACTGCTGGATCTGTCGGCTGAGGGGCGGCTGGGCGATGTGCAGGATTTCAGCTGCACGCGAGAAGTTTCGCTCACGAGCGACGGCGAGGAAATAGCGTAGCTGCCGCAACTCCATGATTATACCTCCAAGGTATCGAATCCAACTTTTATAGTTTTGGACGAATTTCAAACAGAACGATAGCGTCCCTGCAATCAGCGGAGGAAGAGCGGTGTCTGCGGAAAGCCGGATCTCGACGATCGAGACCATTATACTCGATTTGCCCACCATACGGCCGCATCGCCTGTCGATGGTCACCATGAACCGGCAGAGCATGACGATCGTCCGTGTTCGCTGTTCCGATGGTGTTGAGGGTCTGGGTGAGGGGACAACCATCGGCGGACTCGCCTATGGCCCTGAAAGTCCCGAAGGCATGAAGCTGACGATCGACGCCTATATCACGCCGCTTTTGATCGGCCGGGATGCCGCGCGCGTTCAATTGGCAATGGATGCTGTTGCCAAGGCGGTCAAGGGTAATCATTTCGCAAAATGCGCGGTCGAGGCCGCCTTGCTCGATTGCCATGCGCGACGCCTCGGCCTGCCGTTGTCGGAATTGCTCGGAGGTCGGCGTCGCGACAGCCTGCCAATCGTCTGGACGCTTGCTTCTGGCGACACGGTCAATGACGTCGACGAGGCTCAGGCGATGATCGATCGGCGTCGCCACAAAGACTTCAAGCTAAAGATCGGCGTCAAGTCGATCGACGAGGATATTCGTCACGTGGCTGCAATCCGCAAGGCGCTGCCGGACATGGCGTCCATCCGCGTCGACGTGAACATGGCTTGGCGGGAGCGAGAGGCGCGCAAGGCAATCGCGGCACTTGCTGATGTCGGTTGCGTGCTCGTCGAACAGCCAGTGCAGGGCATCGCGGAGCTTGCCCGCCTGACGCGCGCATCCCCGATCGCTATCATGGCGGACGAGGTCCTGGTCGGGCCCGAAAGCGCACTCGAGGCAGTCAACGCTCGGGCTGCTGACGTTTTCTCCATCAAGATCGAACAAGCGGGAGGCCTTTTTGCCGCCGCCAAGGTGATCGCGATCGCCGAGACTGCCGGCGTCAGCATCTATGGTGGCACCATGCTGGAAGGGCCGATCGGCACGATTGCCGCGTCACATCTCATGGCTGGCGTCAAGGATCTGGAATGGGGCACGGAGTTCTTCGGTCCATTGCTTTTGACCGAGGAGATACTCGAGGAGCCGTTGCGCTTTGACAACTTCGAGCTGCAGCTGCCGAGCGGCCCAGGGCTCGGGGTGATGCTATGCGAAAGCGCTGTCGAGCGCTTTCGCAGGGATGGCAACCCTTCCTCGACTTTGCGTGTGGTGGGGTGAGGCGATGCTTTTTCATGTCGAGATGACGGTCAATCTGCCGCACGATCTTTCTGCAGACGTCGCGGCGGAGCTCAAGGCTACTGAGCGAGAACGGGCGCAGGAGCTGCAGCGGTCCGGCACGTGGCGCCATCTTTGGCGCATCGCCGGCCGGTATGCGAATGTCAGCATTTTCGATGTCAGCGGGCCGGCCGAGTTGCACGAAATTTTATCAAGCTTACCTCTGTTTCCCTTCATGGACGTCAAGGTCGTGCCGCTCTGTCGGCATCCTTCGTCGATCCATCACGACGACGACTGAGAAAGCATGTTCCCGCCCGGGAGAGGCGAGGACCAATGATGACGGACGGCGCAAGACGGCCGTCCATGCCAAAGGAGGATGTCATGGCAAAGAATCTTATCGACAGGATCGTCATTCACGACCTGGCGCGTCGCGCCAGCGGAATTGATGTGGAAGGCGGTGACCGACGACTAAAGGAGGTCGTCAACCGCCTTCTGGCGGATCTGTTCCAGGCAATCGACGATCTCGACATCAGCATGAACGAGGTTTGGAATGCTGTCGCCTATCTCGGTGCAGCTGGCCGCAGCAACGAACTTGGTCTAATTGCGCCTGGCATCGGGCTCGAACATTTCCTCGATCTCAGACTTGATGAGGAAGAGCGGCGCGCGGGGCTTGCCGGGGGTACCTCGCGCACAATCGAAGGTCCGCTCTATATCGCCGGAGCGCCAAAATCAGCGGGGTTTGCCCGCCTTGACGACGGGTCAGACAAGGGCGAGGTGCTTTTCATGCAGGGCCAGGTTCGCGACCAGGAGGGTAGACCGGTCGCTGGCGCGATTGTCGACGTGTGGCATGCCGATACCCGCGGAAACTATTCACATTTCGATCCTCACCAGGCGGCATATAACCTCCGCCGCCGCATCATAACCGACGACGATGGCCGCTATCGCTTCCGCAGCATCATGCCGAGCGGCTATTCCACCCCTCCGGGCGGCAACACCGAGAAGCTCCTCTTTGCTGTCGGTCGCCATGGCAATCGACCGGCTCATATCCACTTCTTCATCGAGGCGAAGGGTTTCCGGCATCTGACGACCCAGATCAACATCGAGGACGATCCCTACCTCTTCGATGATTTCGCCTTCGGCACGCGCGAGGATCTGATCCCGCCGATTACACGCATCAGCGACCCAAAGTTGATGGCTGAAAACCAGGTGCAGGAACCGTATGCCTCGATCGACTTCGACTTTGTCCTGATACCGGCCGTCGAGGGAGTGGCAGATACGATTGTCGAGCGCGAGCGCGCTCAGGCAGCCTGAGGCCGCTTGGTAAAGTCTGGAGAGTGCGGGGTGTACCCGCACTCTCGTTTCAAGGGAGGAGAAACCATGCTGGACGTCACCGTCGATCCCCGTGTCGAAAACAGACTCGAAGCTTCGGTTGTCGAGGACAGCATTGCCGGCACCTATCGCTGCCGCCGGGACATCTTTACCGATCCAGACCTGTTCGAACTGGAAATGAAGCATATCTGGGAGGGCAACTGGATCTATCTCGCCCATGAGAGCCAGGTCCCAAACCCGAACGACTTCCTGACCGGCTTTATCGGCCGTCAACCGATCGTGATCTCGCGCGACAAGAACGGCGAGCTGCATTGCTTCCTGAATGCCTGTTCCCATCGCGGCGCCATGGTCTGCCGCCACAGGCGCGGGAACAAGTCGACCTATACATGCCCCTTTCACGGCTGGTCGTTCTCCAACACGGGCAAGCTGTTGAAAGCGAAGGAGCCGAATGGCGCCGGATACCCGGAGCAATTCAACAAGAACGGTTCGCATGATCTGACCAAAGTCGCGCGTTTTGAAAATTATCGCGGCTTCCTGTTTGGAAGCCTGAATGCGGACGTGCTGCCGCTGGAAGAGCATCTGGGCGAGGCAAGCAAGATCATCGACATGGTAGTCGATCAATCACCGGATGGACTCGAGGTGCTCCGGGGCAGCTCAACTTATGTCTACGACGGAAACTGGAAGCTGCAGACGGAAAATGGTGCCGACGGCTATCACGTTTCTTCCGTCCACTGGAACTATGCCGCCACCACCCAGCATCGCAAGGAAGCAATTGCGGCCGCCAACAAGGAAGACATGACCCGCGCCATGGATGCCGGCGGTTGGGCCAAGCAGGGTGGCGGCTTCTATTCCTTCGACCATGGCCATCTTCTGCTTTGGACACGGTGGGCCAATCCGGAGGATCGTCCACTGTATGAGCGACGCCACGAGCTGACCGAAAAGTTCGGCCAGCCCTGGGCGGACTGGATGATCGACCGCTCGCGCAATCTCTGCCTCTATCCGAACGTCTACCTGATGGATCAGTTCTCGTCGCAGATCCGCATGTATCGTCCGATTGCCGTTGACAAGACCGAGGTGACGATCTTTTGCATCGCCCCCAAGGGCGAGAGCGCGCAGGCGCGGGCGCGCCGCATCCGCCAGTATGAGGACTTCTTCAACGCCAGCGGCATGGCGACACCGGATGATCTCGAGGAGTTCCGCTCCTGCCAGATCGGCTATCAGGCACGCCATGCGCAATGGAACGACCTGAGCCGCGGCGCCACGCACTGGATTGAGGGGCCCGACGAGGGCGCGGCCGCGATCGGCCTCAAGCCGATCCTGTCGGGCGCCAAGACAGAAGACGAGGGGCTGTTTGTCGTCCAGCACGGTTACTGGAAGAGGGCCTTGCAGAAAGCCGTCGGGCGCGACCCGACGAGCTGAGCAACAGCAACGAATTGCGCAAGTGCGCTTTAGGGCCGCGCTTGCCTGGGAAATTACCCGCTCGAGGATGCGGGAGGAGAAACCATGACAATTTCACGCCAAGAGGTCGAAGAATTCCTTTATCGCGAGGCCCGCTATCTGGACGACCGCGACTGGGGCAACTGGCTCGCACTCTATGCTCCGAATGTGGAGTTCTGGATGCCTGCCTGGGATGACGACGACCGCCTGACGGAAGATCCACAAACCGAAATCTCGTTGATGTATTACCCCAGCAAACAAGGGCTGGAGGATCGCATCTTCCGCATCCGCACCGATCGGTCCAGCGCCACCAGCCTGCCCGAGCCGCGCACGCTGCACCACATTTCGAATGTTGAGATCTTGACGCAGAGCGATGACAAGCTCGAGATCCGCTTCAACTGGACGACCCAGAACTTTCGCTACAAGACGACGGATACGCATTACGGCGTGAACGTCTACACGCTGGACGTCTCCGGCGGTCAGATGTTGATTTCGCGCAAAAAGATCATGCTGGTCAACGACTATATCCACCACGTCATCGACATTTACCACGTCTGATCGGGGAGGGGAAACCATGCCGAGAATAGCCCTGAATTTCGAGGATGGCGTAACCCGTTTCCTCGATTGCAGCGCCAACGAAGTGCTTGTCGATGCAGCCTATCGCGCACGGCTAAACATTCCCATGGACTGCCGTGATGGCGTTTGCGGCACATGCAAGTGCAAGGTCGAAGCAGGCTCCTTCGAGCTTGGCGATTACATCGAGGACGCGCTTTCCAATGACGAGCGCGAGCAGGGCTTTGTCCTGACTTGCCAGATGCGACCGAAGAGCGATTGCGTGATTTCGGTGCCGGCCACCTCCGCCATGTGCAAGAGCGGCCCGGCGGAATTTGGCGCAGTGCTTGCGGAGGTGCGGCTATTGTCCGAAACCACTATCGGCTTTTCCGTGGCGCTCGATGAGCCTGAAGCCTTGAACTTCCTGCCGGGGCAATATGTTCAGGTTTCCGTCCCGGAGACCCAAGCCAGCCGCGCCTATTCCTTCTCGTCGATCCTGTCTGAAGGCCGGGTGGAATTCCTGGTTCGTAATATTCCGGGCGGCCTGATGTCGGGCTATCTGTCGGATCGCGCCAGGCCGGGTGATCACCTGACGATCAAGGGTCCATCAGGTGCCTTCTATCTGCGCGAAATTGCTCGTCCGACGCTGTTCCTCGCCGGCGGCACGGGTCTCGCGCCTTTCCTCGCGATGCTCGGACACCTGGCCGAGGAGGACAGGATCGTTCCCCCCATCCGCCTGCTCTATGGCGTGACGCGTGATGTCGACCGCGTGGAAGTGGAAAAATTGAGAGCCTTTACCGAAACCATTCCGGGCTTCAGCTTCGACGTGTGCGTGTCCGACCAGGAAAGCGCCGCGTCGATGAAGGGCTTCGTCACCGACCATTTCGATGCCGATGACCTCAATGGCGGCGACTGCGATGTCTATCTCTGCGGTCCACCGCTCATGGTGGAGGCGGTACGCAGGCATTTCGACACGATCGGCGTCAAACCGGCCGTCTTCCACTACGAGAAGTTCAATCCGTCGGAGACCGCGCAATGAGCCGCGGGCGTTTTATCGGCAAGGTGATGGTGGTGACGGGCGCGGCCCAGGGCATCGGTCACGAAGTCGCCATTCGCGCCGCACGGGAAGGGGCCGAAGTGGCCCTCGTCGATCGGTCTGAACTGGTTTATGAGGCGGCGGCCGAGATCATGGCTTCCGGCGGCAAGGCATTCGCCATCACGGCCGATCTTGAGAGCTGGAGCGGAGCTGAAACGGCCATCGCCGCGGCCCGTGACCGGGCAGGCGGGCTCGACATCCTCGTCAACAATGTCGGCGGCGCGATCTGGATGCGCCCTTTTGAAGCCTTCAGCGAGGCGCAAATTGCAGCGGAGATCAACCGGTCCCTTTACCCGACCATGTGGTGTTGCCGCGCGGCTCTGCCGATCATGATCGCGGCCGGTCAAGGGGTGATCGTCAATGTTTCGTCGATCGCCACGCGCGGCATCAACCGCGTACCCTATTCAGCCGCCAAGGGGGCGGTGAATGCGCTCACAGTGTCACTCGCCATGGAAAATGCCACACGCGGCATTCGGGTGAACGCCGTGGCGCCCGGCGGCACCGAAGCGCCCGCCCGGCGCGTTCCACGCAATGCGCAAGAGCAATCCGAGGACGACCGCCGCTGGATGGCCGAGGTCGTCGCGCAAACCAAGCAATCGAGCTTCATGAAGCGATATGGGACGCTGGAGGAACAGGCGCAGGCGATCCTGTTCATGGCATCCGATGAGGCATCCTACCTCACGGGCACGATCCTGCCCGTCGGAGGCGGTGATGGCGGCTGACCTACCATTTCAAAAGGCCGGTGCGTAGAACCGGTTCGACATTCAATCCGCGAATGGCAGCGGACAGTTCCGCTCTGCCCCCCACAAGACCAACGGGTGCCGAGCGGGCTTCGTCAGGGGCAGCGAGAACGACAGTTCCATCAGGTCTTGCTCGATCGCGGCCCGAGCCGCCGTAGCATTGTTTGAACGAGGGATGGATTGAATAGTTGGACAGGATCCGTGGCCGCGGCTCTATGGAGCGCGCACGGCACTGGCTGAGAAACGGTCAAGCCGGTTTCGAGCCGCTTGGGCGAGACGTGGCGTTCGTTCGGAAGGGCCAGTCGTGGCGCACGCCCCGCACGCCGTCATACGGTCAGGTGCGATTTGGTGAGAGGGCCGGGCGGTGCCTTTGTGACAAATGCCAGGACAACGAGCCCAGCTGCAGCAGCCCAGAATGTAACCCAGAAGCCATCGATGAAGGACAAAACATTTGCCTGCCGTTGGACCGCCTGGCCAAGAATACCTGTGCCGCGAAGTTGCGCAGTGACCTGCCCAAGAGGAGCGAGGCGCCTCGTCAGGCCTGAAAGCGCTGCCACTGGGAGGTCGCCGCCCTTCTCCACGTTCAATCCGATGAGAAACGAGTATAGTTGTTCGCGCTTGCGGAGAAATGTCGTCATCAGGGCCTGTGCGGTCTCGGTGCCGAGCAGGCGAACGACCTGGATGTAGGCGGCAAGGGCCGTTGCATTGCGCGGGCTTGCATTGCCGATTGTCAGGACGATGATCGGCAGGAATGTCAGAATATGGCCGGCCCCCTGAAGCACGCACATCGTGCGAAAATTATCGCCGCTCCAGTCGCCCGTCAGGCTCGTTCCCAAAAGTGCCGCCGACGCGAAGCAGGATAGTCCGATGAGAAGAACCCATCGACCGTCTATCCGGTGCATCGCCCAGACCGCCATGGGCGTCAGCATGAACAGGGGAATACAGCACCAGATAACAAGGGTTTGACCAATCTGTTCGGGACGAAGCTGCGGCAAAGTGGAGAGGTAGTTCGATATAAGGCTGGTGTTCGAAAGTGCACTGAGCAAATACAGAAGCGCGATCGATAGAAGCAAAGCGATGTTGCGCGCACCCACGACCCGGATGTTCGCCCATGGCTTTTTGACGACGGCCTCATTCACGAAAAACGCCACTACGAGCACACATCCGCCGACAATAGCCGCCGTCACAAAGCCGTTTTCGAACCAGTCCAGCCGATTGCCTTGATCTATGGCGACGAAAAGCAAACCCAGACCGAAACCAAGCAACAGCATTCCTCCCCAGTCGGCATCATGTACTAGATCCTGGTCGACCTCCTCATGCGGAGCACCAAACAGGGCCAGAATGGCCATGACGGGAGCAAGAGCAACATCCTGCCAGTAGAGGTATTGCCAGCCCAAGTGCTGAACGTAGAAATCCAAGAGGGCGGTCCCGGCATTCGCCGTGAATGCAGATCTGAACGCGTAGATCGCGATCGCCGAGACCCACCATCTGACCGGAAGGTTTCGAAAGATGATAAGCAGGGTAGCCGGGACGAAGACACCAAGTAGCGTGCCGTGTATTACGTGTAGAAGTGCCAGAAGTTCGAACTGTCGAACGAATGGGATGGCGAGAGACAGCAATGCATACAACAGGGCAGGGATGACCGTCACGCGCCGTACCCCGAAGGTTGCGGCCAACCATGCCACGCAAGGGGCAAGCACGATCTGCGGTGCAGTTGAGAGTGTGTTCAGCCAAGCTGATTCATCGACACCCAATCCAAAGGCAGCTCTAAGATCGACCAATCCGATCCCAAAAAGGCGGCTATGGAAGCCGACAATAAATGGGCCAAGGAGAACGGCACAAACCGCCAGGATCGGATGATGCGTCGGGCGCGCCGTTCCTCGCGGCGGCAACCGAAGAATATTGCGCATCGGTCATTCTCCTGCGACGCGGACGGAAACGACGGCAGACATGCCGGGGCGCAATTGCCCAAGGTCGATGTTTTTGTCGAAATCGATCCGAACCGGCACGCGCTGCACGACTTTGGTAAAATTCCCCGTCGCGTTGTCCGCCGGAAGCAGCGCGAATTGTGATCCGGCACCTGGGGAGAGGCGGCTGAGCCGACCCTTGAACGTCTGATCCGGAAGAGCGTCGACGGTCAACGTCACGGGTTGCTGCTCTTTCATCCTCGAAAGCTGCGTTTCCTTGAAATTGGCGATGACATAGACTTGGGGCAGGGGAATGATGGTGATGGCGTTGGATCCAACGGTGACATAATCGCCCACATGAACCTGCCGTTCGCTGACCACGCCATCGAACGGGGCCGTAATTTTGGTGTACTCTACGGACAAGTCTGCGGTCTGCAGCTGCGCCTTTGCCGAATCTGCGTTCGCCACGAGTTGCGCCTCTTGACCCGTGATAACCTCCAATTGAGCTTTGGCCGAGTTGACGGCTGCATCAGCCGCCTCGGCTGTTGCGGTGGTCGATCTTGCCTGGGTCTGAGCCTGATCGTTCTTTTGTTGGGTGCCGCTACCCGATCTCAGGAGGGCGGCCTGCCGATCCGCCTCCTGCTTGGCGAGTGCGGCATTTTCGTCGGCGACCGTCTTTTGGGCTTCTGCTTGCCTTATAGCGGCCCTTTGAAGCTCTTTTTGGTTGGCAAGGTTCACCAACTGCGCGACGGCATAATCGAGTGCAGCCCGCGCTTGCATTTGCTTGGCACGATAATCCGCCGGCTCAATCTCAACCAGCAACTGGCCCTTCTTCACTCTATCAAAATCATCGACAGCCACTCTACTGACGTTGCCTGCCACACGAGCGCTCAGACGGCTAAGCTCGGCTCTGATATAGGCGTTGTCCGTGGTCTGCACGTTCGCACCCGCTTGCCAGAGATCCCAACGCGCCGAACTGATCGCGACCAGTACACCAACGACTCCGACGACCGCCATGGGAACGAAGAGCTTGCTGTAGCCCCGCGTCCGCGCTGAGGATTGCTTTTCATTGTCGGTTTGAACTGCGTGTTGGTGCGGGAGTGGTGGCGTGTGGTGAAGCATTTGTGTCGTCCTTTCGAGCGACAAATTGCATAACCTCGTCTATCATTGCCAATAGCTATTGCTTCGTTATTAATCAGTGGAAATGATCAGATGGATGTAGCGAACAGTCGGCGCACCGCGATCGAGCTCAGGCATTTCCGGTATTTCACCGTGCTTGCAGAGGAACTCCATTTCAGCCGTGCGGCAGACCGGCTACATATTGTGCAACCGGCATTGACGGCACAGATCAAGGCCCTTGAGGAAATCCTGGGCGCGCAACTGCTTGCCCGCACCAAGCGGCGCGTTGAGTTGACCGAGGCGGGACGTCAGTTTTTGAAAGAAAGTTACCTGACGCTGTCTCAGGTAGATACCGCAGTGCGCACAACAAGGGACGTGGCGCGGGGTGCGGTCGGACGACTTCGGATAGGCTACGGGGCAAATGCCGCCGTTGCCGGTGTTATGCAGTCGTCGATACGCAGATTTCAGGCGATCTGGCCAGACGTTGCCATCAGCCTCGAAGAGATGGCCAGCAGTGAGGTCATCGCAGCACTGCGACTTGACGAGTTGGACGTGGGCTACGCGGCGGCAACGAAGGTCATCGAATATAATGACATTGCCGTAAAACGTATTGGCACCTGGCCATGGCTTTTGGCGGTCTCCGGAGACCATCGATTCACGTCGTTGCAATCTGTGTCCGTCGAAGACATATCTGCCGAGAGCCTGGCTGTATATGCGGAGGCGGGAGCGCACCTGGACATTTCCAGCGTCATGGCGGCTGTTCCGGATCTCGTGTCCGAACATGTTCATCAAAGCAGTCACATCATGTCGCTGATGACCTATGTCGCATCAGGCCTTGCCGTCGCGTTCGTTCCCGAGCCGATCGGTCGATTGGCCTTCCCAGGCATTAAATTTGTCAAGGTCGCCGGAGCAATTCCCCCGATGGAAATGAACCTGATCTGGCCGGCCGCAGTCCGCTCCCCCATCGTCGCCAACTTCCTTGCCTCGTTGGACGAGTAGCTGGACGGCACTCAAATCGTAACCGTAGTTGTTCGCAGTCTGGCGCGGTCGTGTATCGACAGACTTGCCGGAGTTTGGTCAATCCCCCCGGTTGTCGAAATTGGTTCACAGGCTGCGGCTGTGGCCCGCTCCGAAAGACCACGGGTTTGAGAATGAACGATCGACAGCGGGCACGCTAAGGTATCAATCACCGCGTTTGGTGGCGTTACACCGTGTTGTATCACGCATTGAGAGACCGTCCGGGCACATTCAGCACTGGGAAAAAAGCAAATCGAATTGTTGCGGTCTCACCAGCGCGGATTGGCGACCAGCAATTCAAGCCTGAAAAATCGCCATGAAGCGCATCCTGGATCGTTCGATATGGTCGCGCATTGCGCTTTCGGCGGCGACCGGATCCCTGTTTTTGATAGCAGCAATGATGAAGGCGTGTTCGTTGTTTGCGTCGCTGGTTGCGCGTGCATGGAAATACAGGCGGAAGAGATGGACATGGATGTGCAGGCGTGCAAGCGTTTCATGAACGAGCGCGTTGCCGCTTGAAAGCGCGATCAGGTCATGAAACCGTCCGTCACTTTGCGCGAACTCACCATAGGCCAGCCTGGAATCTTCGTGCCTTATCGATCGCATCTCGGCATCTATGGCCTCAAGCTCCGCCACGGCGTCATCTGACATCAGTTCGGCTGCTCGTGCCGCGGCAAATGGCTCTAAAAGCAGACGAATCTCATAGTGCTGCTGTAGCTTCGGCTTATCCAACTGCGGTGCGGCGCTATAGCCTATCAAGTGGGTTTTGTTCACCAGACCTTGCGCCTCGAGACGGGACATCGCCTCGCGGATTGGTGTCTGCGAGACGCCGAGTTCGCGCACGAGATTGTCGACGGCTATCCTGCCGCCGGGCGGGATCTTCAGCGACATGAGCTGCGCGTAGATCACATTATAGACCTCGTCTCCAAGCCGCTGCGGGCGCCGCAATATAGCCGTTTCTCCGAAGCTCTGGTTTTTCGAGTCTTTTGTCATTTCTAGATTCGCTCCTTGACGCCCCCACTTCTTAGCAGCATAGTGGCCGCACAGCAATCATATATCCGATCGGATTTGATATTATGCCACTCGTTGAAGCATCGAAGCTGAGAAGGCTGGCGGAACACGCGCTGGAGCATACGGGCGTTCGGCCCGACCATTGCGTCTTGCAGGTGGACCTCCTGATGGAAGCTGAGCTACGGAGCGTGCCTTCGCACGGGTTGCTGCGACTGGATCGCATCATTCGTCGCATCAAGAACGGTGTTGTCGATCCGGAGGCCACGGGCAGCCACAACTGGCGCGGGACTGGCTTTCTTGCGGTCGACGGACAACGCGGTCTTGGCCCCGTTGTCGCCTGCTCGGCGCTGGATGCGTTGAAGGCGAGGGCGCGGGAAAACGGGATTGCGCTGGCAGCGATCCGCAATTCCAACCATATCGGGATGCTCGGTTGGTATGCGGAGCGGGTCGCTGAGGAGGGATTTACGATCATTGCGCTGTCGACGAGCGAGGCGCTCGTGCATCCGTGGGGCGCGCGCAAGGCAATGCTTGGAACCAATCCCATAGCCATCGCAGTTCCGACCACTGGAGAGCCGTTCATGATGGATACGGCGACCGGTCTGGTCTCTATGGGGGAGATCCACGATTACGCTAGCCGCGGACAGGCAATTCCACCCGACTGGGCACTTGACGCCGACGGAAATCCGACAACCGATCCCGACGCTGCTAAAAAGGGCGCTATCGCCCCTTTCGGTCAGGCAAAGGGTTACGCGCTGGGCCTTGCCTTCGAACTCATCGTGAGCAGCCTTTCGGGTGCCGCGATCGGGACAGAGGTTCGTGGAACGCTCGATGATACGGATGTCTGCAACAAGGGCGACGTGTTCATCGTCATCGATGGCCCAAGGCGCGACCTGCAGGTCTATCTGGAGGAGATCCGCAGCCTGCCGCCTGCCGCCGGCTTTTCGAACGTCCTGATCCCCGGCGAGCGGGGAAGAGCCTGCCGCGCCAGACGATTGAAAGAGGGGATTCCAATATCCGACGAGGTTTGGGCTCGCCTGCAGGCGCTCGCCTCTTCTGAAGCAGCAGCCTAGTCACATAAGGGGAGGAAGAAGATCTTGTCACTGTTTGGAGCCTTGCGTACGCCACGCAATCTCGTTTTCGGAGCGGGACAGCGCCGGGCGCTTTCCGGTTACGCGGCCACTCTCGGGCGCAGGGCACTGGTGGTGACCGATGCGCGACTGAGCGGAGACGGCGATTTTCGCGAAATCATCGATGGCCTGAGAAATGCAGGCATCGAAACCAAGGTCTTCGACGAGACGATTGCGGAACTGCCGCTAGATTGCATTTCCCGCGCCATTGAGGCGGGAGCGGCCTTTGGAGCCGATCAAGTGATCGGCATCGGCGGTGGCAGTTGCCTCGATGCCGCAAAGGTGACAGCGCTTCTGCTCACCCATGGCGGCCGTGCATCGGACTATTATGGTGAGTTCAAGGTTCCCGGCCCCGTTCTACCACTTGTTCTTGTTCCGACCACGGCCGGCACCGGATCCGAGGTGACACCTGTTGCAGTTATCACCGATCCCGATCGCGCCGTGAAGGTCGGCATCGCAAGCCCGCACCTGATCAGCCACACCGCCATATGCGACCCCGAACTGACCTATTCCTGCCCCCCGGGCCTGACGGCCGTGTCCGGCGCCGATGCTCTTACACATGCGATCGAAGCATTCACGACCATTCGCCGTCACCCAACAGGCAGCATCGTGCACGAGCATGTCTTTCTCGGGAAAAATACGCTCAGCGATCACTATGCACTCCTGGCCATTTCGCATATCGCGGCAAGCCTGAAGCGTGCCTATGACAAGGGCGATGATTTCGAGGCCAGGGAAAGGTTGATGCTTGGCGCTACCGCCGCCGGTCTGGCCTTTGGCACGGCAGGAACGGCAGCGGCACACGCCGTCCAGTATCCGGTGGGCGCGATGACGCATACCGCGCACGGTGCGGGCGTCGCCGTCATGATGCCCTATGTCATGGAATTCAACCGTAATCACTGCGAGGCCGAGATCGGTGAGATCGGACAGGCCATGGGGCTCGATCTCGCGGACAGGTCCGCACAGCAGCGTGCAGACGCAACGATTGACGCGGTTGCAAGCCTTTTTGCCTCGATCGCTATTCCAAAGACCATAGCCGATCTCGGCATTGTGAAGGCTCAACTGCCTCAGGTGGCCGAACAGGCCATGGGCAGTGTGCGGCTCATCAAGAACAACCCTCGGCCTCTCGACCCTGCGTCCATGGCGATCCTCGTCGATGTCGCCTTCAGTGGCGACCGCAAAAGTCTCAGAGCCGATGCAATCGCAAGAAAGGCAGGCTGACCGTATGAGCATTATCCAGAAAATCACCTCCCAGATCAGCTTCGACATCGGCGCGCTGCCGACAAAGCTGTTTATTGGCGGCAAGTGGCGAGACGGCAGCACCGGCAAGCGGCTCGATGTCATCGATCCCTCGACCGGATCCGTGATTGCGGCAGTCGCCGATGCGTCGATCGACGATGCGCTGGAGGCCGTCGCCGCCGCTTACAAAGCTTTGCCTGCATGGGCGGCGACGGCGCCGCGCAGGCGATCGGAGATCCTTCGTCGCTGCTTCGAGTTGATGATCGAACGCAAGGACAAGCTTGCCGAACTCATCAGTCTTGAGAACGGCAAGGCGCTTGGTGACGCGCACGGCGAGGTTGCCTATGCGGCCGAATTCTTCCGCTGGTTCTCCGAAGAGGCCGTTCGTCTGAACGGCGAGATATCGACGGCGCCCTCCGGCGCAAACAAGATCATCGTCCAGCATCAGCCGATCGGCGTTGCGGTTCTGGTGACGCCCTGGAATTTCCCGGCGGCCATGGCGACGCGAAAGATCGCACCGGCACTTGCGGCTGGCTGCACCTGCGTCCTCAAACCCGCAACCGAAACGCCGCTTACCGCCTACGCACTTGCCGAACTCTATGCCGAGGCGGGTGTGCCGGACGGCGTCGTCAACGTCATCACGACTGAAAAATCAGGACCCGTGGTCAGCAGGATGCTGCATGATCGGCGTGTCCGAAAATTGTCTTTCACCGGCTCGACGGAGGTCGGCCGAAAGCTGCTGCATGAGGCGGCCGACACGGTAATCTCCTGCTCGATGGAGCTCGGCGGCAATGCGCCCTTCATCGTCTTTGACGACGCCGATCTCGATGCGGCAATCGAAGGCGCCATGGTCGCCAAGATGCGCAATGGCGGAGAGGCCTGCACGGCCGCCAACCGCTTCTATGTCCAGGACGGAATTATTGAGGCCTTCGCCAACAAACTTGCCGAACGGATGGGCGCGATGACCGTGGGGGCAGGATATGCCAAGACCACCCAATGCGGTCCGGTCATCAACAGAAGTGCGCTTGAGCGGATCAGCGGTCTTGTTGCCGACGCAACCAGACGCGGTGCCAAGGTGTTGACGGGCGGCAAGCAGCTTGACGGCGACGGCTTCTATTTTCCGCCCACCGTTCTCATTGGCGTATCCGCGGAAGCGGCGATCACCGGCGAGGAAATCTTCGGTCCGGTCGCGGCGCTGACGCCCTTCAAGACGGAGGACGAGGTCATCGCGGCCGCCAACGACACCGAATTCGGGCTGATCTCCTATGTCTACACCCGCGATCTCGCACGCGGGTTGCGCGTTTCCGAAAAGCTTGAGGCCGGAATGGTCGGGCTCAACCGCGGCCTGGTCTCCGATCCGGCCGCTCCGTTCGGAGGTGTCAAGCAGAGCGGTCTCGGCCGAGAGGGTGCTCATCACGGAATATTGGAGTTTTCGGAGACCAAATACATTGCCGTCACCTGGTGACATCTGAATTGGGAGGAATACGCGTTGAAGATCACCAAAATTGAGCCATTCCAGCTTTCACTGGGTGATGGTCCAAATGGCGCAAAGAGCGCCTTCGTCCGCATCGAGACCGAAGACGGGGAGTTCGGCCTTGGAGAAGCCTCGCCGATGCAGGGCGGCTACGCCTCACTCGTCGTCATTGCTCGGGACATGGCGCCGTTCCTGATCGGCAAGGACGTGCTCGATCATGCCGTGCTTCTCGACGAACTCTTCCATCGCTGTGTGAAGCTTGGACCGGAGGGGATTGCGACGGCAGCGCTTGCGGCACTCGATATCGCGCTTTGGGACCTGAAAGGCAAACTGTTCAAGCAGCCGGTCTACAAGCTCCTAGGCGGTGCGTGGAAGACCAGCCTCACCTGCTATTCGTCCGTCGGCGGCAACGCAGCCCGGACCGTAGACGAGGTCGTGCGCGTCGTCGAGCGGCGTGTTGCGAAGGAAAATCCGGCGGCGGTCAAGATCCGCTGGGATGGCGATCGCAGCCGCCAGGACGTCGATATTCTCGGTGACATCGCCAAGGCGAAGGCGGTGCGAAAGCTTCTCGGCGACGACTTCGTGCTCGGTTTCGATGCCAATAATGGCTATTCGGTCGGCGGCGCCATGCGTGTCGGGCGCGCACTGGAAGAGCTCGGCTACACTTGGTTCGAGGAGCCGGTTCAGCACTATAATGTGCGCGCCATGGGAGAGGTGGCGCAGCGTCTCGACATCACGGTTTCGGCCGGCGAGCAGACCTATACGTTGCAGGCTCTTCGCGATCTGATCGACGCGGGCGTGAGAATGGTGCAGCCCGACATCATCAAGATGGGTGGGATCACCGGAATGATGAAATGCGTTGCACTTGCGCAGGCGGCCGGCGTCGAGCTCGTGCCGCATCAGACCCAGCCAACGGTCGGTCATCTCGCAAATATTCATGTGCTCAGCACCATCATGCATTTGGCGAAGCCTGTTGAGCTGGCGGACAATTGGGAAAGAGGTTCGTCCGTGTTCGTCAATCCGTCCGAGCCCAGGAACGGGCGGTTCGAACTACCGACGGCGCCGGGCCTCGGCATGGTGTTTGACACCGCCGAAATGGAGAGCCGCAGGATCGCGATCCAGTTCTGACGTCTAACTACAAAACCTTTGGGAGGAGGGAACATGAGCGTTTCACGCAGAGAATTTCTGATGCAATCCGGACTGGCGGCAGCGACCATGGCTGTCGGGTCGAACCTGGGCTTCGCCCCGGCGCAAGCTGCAGATAATGACACGATTACCATCGCGCTTGCCTCGCGCGCACCGGTCGGCCTCAACCCGCAGCAGACGGGCCTCAATGGCGGTGACAACTGGGCGGTCGACCAACTATACGACACGCTCGTCAAATCACCCGACGGCCGTTGGGCGGTCAAACCGGACGAGTTTTTGCCAAGCATAGCGGAGAGCTGGGAGTCTTCAGGGGACGCAAAGACCTGGACCTATAAGATCCGCAAGGGCGTCAAGTTTCACAAGAACTACGGTGAGGTTACCGCAGACGACGTCGTCTTCACCTTCGGGCGGCAAATCGATCCGAAACTGGTGACCTCGAACAAAGTGTTCTACGCAAACATTGCGACCTGCGAGGCTGTCGATCCGATGACGGTTCGTTTCACGCTCAAGAACCCCGACCCCTTGTTCAACGGCAGCTGCGCCTCGACGCTCAGCGTGTCGATCCTGTCCAGAAAGGCACTTGAAGAAAAGGGCGAAGGCTTCAATACCGATCCGATCGGCACCGGGCCTTACCAATTGCAATCCTTCAGCCCAACCAATGGCGTGCATCTTGTTGCCTTCCCGGATCATTTTGATGGATCGCCGGCGACACCCAATCTTCGCATTACCTTCATTGCCGATACGACGGCGCGGACCCTTGCATTCGCTTCGGGCCAAGTCGACATGGTCGAGGGCGTGCGATCACCCGGCTGGATCAACGCCATGAAGCAGCGTTCGCCAACCACGATCTTCGACGCGACAGCGCCAGGCAGTCACAACACGCTGAACATCAATCTGACCCGCAAGCCGCTCGATAACCTGAAGGTACGACAGGCAATCCGCTACGGCATCGACAATGCGCAGATCGCGGCCGCCTTCCAGGGCATTGCAAGCCCGATGGTCGGCGTCATCGCCTCGCAGTTCGCTGGCTCCATCAAGATCGAGGACCTGCCACCGGAGCTGCAGTACAAGCCAGACCCCGAGAAGGCGAAGGCGCTGCTGGCGGAGGCCGGCTTTCCGAGTGGTATCACCATTCCCTGCTTTGTCAGCCAGCGCGAAGATTATACCTCGATCATGTTGATGGTTCAGGAGCAGTTGCGTGCATCCAACATCAATCTCGATCTGAAAATCATCGATCACACCACGTTTCACTCCGACAATCGCCAGGACAAGAATGCGCTTCCGCTTCTCTCATCAAGCTATCCGCCGGTGCCGACACTGACGCTGTCGTCGCAGTTGGCAGCGTCCGCCGAAGTCAAGGCCGATGGCAAGGGGCAGGGAAACTTCAGCCATTACGGCGTCGCTATTCCCGGCATCGATGACCTTCTCGCCAAAGCGCAGGCCGAGCCTGACTTCGACAAGCGCATTGCCATCATCCAGGAAGCCGAAAAGAAGGTCCTCACCGACCTGCCGTTGCTTGGCGTCATCGCACTCTCCTACGTGGTTGCGAGAAACCCGCGCATCGATATCGGCTATAAGGTCGAATCCGGTCCGGCCTATTGGTCGCTCGCAAAAGCCAAGCGCGTAGCCTAAGCGGAGATCATCATGCCTGGTATTATTTCCGTCAAACTACTCGATGCCATACCGACGATCTTTCTGGTCCTGACGCTTGTCTTTGTAGCCTTGAGAATATTGCCCGGTGATCCGGCGCTTGTCGCGCTCGGCGACTATGCAACGCCAGAGCAACTTGCGCTCTTCCGGTCGCAGACAGGTCTCGATGCCCCGATCTGGCAGCAGTATCTTTCATTCCTCTGGGACATGATCCGCCTGAATTTCGGGTCGTCCCTGATGCAGCATAGGCCGGTGGCCGACATCATCGCCGAGAACCTCCCCTATACGATCGAGCTCACGATCTTTGCGACGCTGATCGGCGTTGTCTTCGGCCTGCCATTTGGGGTGATGGCCGCGGTCAAGCGTAACCGCTTGCCCGATTCCGGCATGCGGATCTTCTCCCTCATTGGCTACGCCATTCCGGACTTCTATTTGGGCGCGCTGCTTCTGATCGCCTTTTCGCTCAATCTCGGCTGGTTTCCGATCAATGGAGGCGGGGAGGGGTTCATCGATCGCCTCTACCATCTGGTGCTACCGGCCGTGACACTCGCCATGGTCAAGATCGCCTTTCTCGGCCGTCTGACGCGCACTTCTTTGCTCGAGGTCCTGTCGAAAGACTATATGCGCACCGCCAAGGCGAAGGGCGTGTCCAGACGCAACATCATCTACAAGCACGGATTGCGCAATGCGCTTTTGCCCGTCGTGACCGGCCTTGGCCTTAGTCTGCTTTCGACGCTTTCCGGTTCCGTCGCGATCGAGCTCGTGTTTAACCGGCCCGGTATCGGCGAAACGCTGATCAGCGCGATCTCGACCCGCGACTATCCGCTGATCCAGGGGGGTGTCGTCGTCTTCGCCTTATCGGTCGTCCTGATCAATCTCCTCGTCGACGTCATCTACACGCTCGTCGACCCGCGTATCAGGGGATAAGAAACATGGCTCTTGCTGACAATACACCTATAGTCGTTCTCGAGACGAGCTACCTCGAGATTATCCGGCGCGCAATTTTCTCCAAGCCATCAACGATCTGTGCTTCGCTTGTGATTGTGCTGTTCTGTGCGGTTGCTATCTTCGCGCCCTTGGTCGCGCCTTACGATCCGTTGAAGCAGAGCTATTTTGCGATCGGCGCCTATCCCTCCTGGCAATATTGGCTGGGGACCGATCAGTTCGGCCGGGATGTCCTTTCGCGACTGATCTACGGCTCGCGCAATTCTCTGACTTTTGGTCTGCTCGCCCCAGCGCTTGCGGCGGTGATCGGAACAACTCTTGGAGTCATGGCCGGCTATTTCGGAGGCGTCACCGATCGCATCATTACCCGGCTCATCGATCTGCTGATGGCCTTTCCCGAACTTCTACTCGCCATCATCATCTCCGCAGCCCTTGGCGGCGGCTTCTGGAATCTGCTCGGCGTGCTGACCATCGCATTCGTGCCCGGATTTGCCCGGGTGTCTCGCGCCTCGACACTTTCGATCAAGCAGGAGCCGTATATCGAATCCGCGATCGCGATTGGTGTGAAGACGCCGGTCATTCTGCTGCGGCATATCATGCCGAACATAGCGGCGCCAATTGTCCTGTTGCTGACGCTCTGGATTGCGTCCGCCATCCGGCTGGAGGCGGCTTTAAGTTTCCTCGGTATCGGAACCCAGCCGCCGCAGGCAAGCTGGGGCAACATCATTCGCGATGGGCTCAGCAACGTTTTCGGCTCTCCATGGTCGATTATCGGCGCAGGTTTGGCCATCACCGTCGTGGTTCTGGCATTCAACGTGATCGGGGATTCCGTGCGTGACGCGCTCGATCCGGAAGCGGCCGAATAATGGCAAAGGGTATTGAGAGGCAGGAAATGGTGAGCACGATGACTGCACCGGAGGCCAGTATGCTCCGATCCAATGGTGGAACCGATGTCGACGCGGAGCCTGTGCTTGCCGTGGAGAAGCTGAAAACGTCTTTTTTGACCGCCAACAGCTGGAGCGAGGTCGTCAAGGGCGTCTCATTCGAGGTTCGCGCCGGCGAGACGGTCGCGATCGTCGGCGAGTCTGGATCAGGCAAGAGCGTGACGGCCTTTTCCATCATGCGACTGCTGTCGGAGGAAAAGGCAAGAATAGAAGGATCGGTGCGCTTCAACGGAAGAGAGCTTCTCTCTCTGTCCGAGGACGAAATGCGACGCGTACGTGGCAACGCCATTTCGATGATCTTCCAGGAGGCAATGACAAGTCTTAATCCTGTCTTCACAATCGGACAACAGATTGTCGAGGCGCTGACAATTCATCGCTCTCTCACAGGCGCTGAAGCTCAGGCCGAAGCGATCAGGCTTCTGGATCGCGTCAAGATTCCGGCCGCAGCTAAGCGTTTCAACGACTACCCGCATAATTTCTCCGGTGGCATGCGCCAGCGCGCGATGATTGCGATGGCGCTCGCCTGCCGGCCAAAGCTTTTGATTGCCGATGAGCCGACGACCGCGCTCGACGTCACGATCCAGGCGGAAATCCTGAGCCTTATCAAAGAGCTGCAGAACGAGGAACGGATGGCCGTCATGTTCATCACCCATGATATGGGCGTGGTGGCGGAAATAGCCGAACGCACCGTGGTCATGTTACGCGGAGAGGCAGTTGAGACCGGGACGACGGAGACGATCTTCCGCAACGCGAGGCATCCCTATACGCGCGCGCTCCTCCATGCGGTTCCATTGCTTGGTTCGATGAACGGTGAACGGGCACCCAAGCCCTTTCTGATCATCGATCCACAGACGGGCGAAGCACAGACTATGCCTGCCGCGGCAAGCAATGCCGGCGCGCCCGGCGCTCCCGTTCTCGCGGTCAAGAACCTGACGACGCGGTTCGACATTCGCTCGGGCTTCTTTGGCAGGGTATCGAACCGCATTCATGCCGTGGAAAATGTTTCCTTCGAGTTGCGGGACGGTGAAACCCTGTCGCTGGTCGGCGAATCCGGCTGCGGTAAGTCGACGGTCGGACGGTCGATCATGCGTTTGGTCGAACCAAAGGGCGGTTCTGTGCACATTTTAGGCGAGGACATAACGACAATGTCCGCAGATCGATTGCGTGCGGCACGGCGCAACATTCAGATGATTTTTCAGGACCCATTTGCCAGCCTCAGCCCGCGCCGGACGGTTGGACAGGCGATTGCCGAACCCTTTCTCACCCATGGCCTCGGGACAAGAGCCGACGCAGAGCGCAAGGTGGCCGAATTGCTTGAAAAAGTGGGGCTACAGCCATCCATGGCAAGCCGTCTGCCGCATCAGTTCTCCGGCGGGCAGCGGCAGCGCATCTGTATTGCACGTGCGCTTGCGCTTGCACCAAAGATCATCGTTGCGGATGAATCCGTCTCGGCACTGGATGTTTCCATCAAGGCTCAGGTGATCAACCTGATGATGGAGCTTCAAGCGAGCCTCGGACTTTCCTATGTCTTCATTTCGCACGACATGGCTGTCGTTGAGCGCATCAGCCATCGCGTTGCCGTTCTATATCTCGGGGAGATCGTCGAGATCGGATCACGCGAAGAGATTTTTACCAATCCGCAACACTCCTACACCAGGCGCCTTCTTGAGGCCGTCCCCTTGCCCGATCCCGAAAGGCGTTTGAACAAGCGTCAGCTCACCTCCCATGAGATCAAGAATCCAATACGGCCGGCGGATTACAGTCCTCCGACCCGGGAGTACCGCGTCCTGTCGGATACGCATTGTGTCATGGTGTGAGCGGAGCAATTCGTCGCTGACCGAGGGTTTCCGCCTTTGGTCGGCCATGCTGACCAATCGGGATAATGAGGCTCACGTGAAAGTTCCATAAATATGCTTATGGAACTTTGGCTTATTTCTCAGATGCTAATCCGTTGGCGAAGGGCATCGATTCTGACTTAGTCTGTGAGCTACGCGTACGGTAGGGCCGCTATTTCGTTCTTCCGGATCGCCAAAGTGTCGCTCTCGACAACTAGGTTGACGACTCCTCCTATTTGTCACTATATTTGTTATATACAAATAAGTTTGTCATATGCGCTTTTCTGTCAATCGAAAAAACGAGAGTCGATGTCAAATCATCAGCACTCTGAATGCTTGATCTCTGAAGTGATTACGAAACAAACGCGCGAAAATGCATATGAGCATTAAGATGTATTAGCGTAACGTTGATGAAAGTAAGCATCTATAAGAGTATCAACATAGTTGTCTTCAGACTCTATTGAGGTTTACCTATAGGAATTGCCTATATCACTGACAACAACGTATTTCTCCTATCCTCAGGCCGAGGCTATATGATCGCTCCAAATTATTGGAGAACAATATGACTGCTGCAAAAGTAGCCGACTTTCTCATTGCCGAGGGGAACGATCCAGTCGAGCTCGCTGCTACGCTTTCGCTCCCAACTGTGAAGTTAACTGCCAGGCCCGTCAACAAAACTGGCATATTGTACAAATGTCGATTTACAAACGCCGGTGCGTTATCCATTGGCCTTAATCGCTACCAAGGACAGTTCTCCATAACACGAGAGGGCGTGAGCGACCTTTGCCTGATTTTCCTTCCACGGTACGGCAACGCTGTCTTCCATGCGGGTGGCAAAGAAATTGTTAGCTCGGGGCGACAGGGGGTTATTGCTGACTGTGCGCAGTACGAGAGCACTTTATTTCTAGGGGCTCGAGAACATTTCGTCATCATCATTGACCGAAATACCCTAAGCAACGGGCTGAGCGATATGCTTGAGATACCGATTTCCGGAAGCCTCAATTTCCGGCCGGAAATCGATTTGACGGCGGGAGCGGGTGTCGCGATTACGCGTATAGCGGCCACACTTCAAGCGGGGTTGGTTTTAAACGACGGGCCTTTGCGTAGCGCGCCGCTCGCACTTGCCAGCTTAACTGACGCGCTGACCCAGATGATCCTTGAGACCTTACCTCATCGCTTTTCCGAGGAATTACACCGTCCCTTTTACCCGTTGCCGCGACATGTGAAGAGGGCAATTGAGTTCATGGAAGCAAACCTCTCAAAACCTTTGAGCATTCAGGACATCGCCGGGGGCTGTGGTGTCAGCGTGCGGACATTGCACCAGGGTTTCCGACAGTTCAAGGTAACAACACCGATAGCCCATCTCCAGCATCTGAGGCTTGAGGCTGTACACAAGGAGCTTCGTTACGCGGAGCCCGGCCAGACCGTCGCCGAAATTGCACTAAAATGGGGTTTTACACATATGGGCCGATTTGCATCAGACTATCGCAAGCGCTTCGGGCAACTCCCATCCGCAACATTGCGCTCCTAATTGTCCATTGAGGCAACAGTTCCTCACCGCCGTTGTTGCGCGAGCGATGATACTTTGGACCGCACTGATCGGAAACCATGCCGAGCCCCGGGCTCGCCCGCCTCGATAAATCGGGCGAAATGCGCTTTCGCTCTGTCCAATGTCCTCAGCGTTTTCCGATCCAGCACGTGTCCCGTTAGCGCCAGGGAGTAGTTATCCGATCGGACCAGCGCAGAGCCTGATCGCCGGGTGCCGGAATTCTTGGAGATGCCGTGCAAGGCTGTTAAATTCATCGGTGCGCGGATCCGATCGCCGCCAAACAAGCACAATGGTTCGAGAATAGTCTGACGCGGGCAACGGTACATATTGCAATCCGTTGGTTTGGGTCGCGGCCAACGCCGGTAACAACGTGCATCCCTCGCCGGCTGCGACCATATATTTCAGGGTCTCGAGGCTGGTCGCATGTCGGCTTTTCACGTCGATCTCGGCGCATGCGGCAATTGCCTGATCGCGGAGGCAATGTCCTTCCTCAAGCAACAACCGCTCGCGAGGCTGCAAGCCGACCCATCCTGTTCCATTGGGAGTGGCGGCGGAATGTCCGGTTGGGCACGCCATGACAAAAGGCTCGCGGAACAACGGCATCTCGATCAGGGTCGGTTCACTGACCGGCGCCGACATGAGGACGGCGTCAAGTTCACCTAGAAGCAACAACGCTACTAGATCATCTGTCGTGCCCTCGCCGAGAATTAGCGATAGATCTGGATATTGAGTGCGTAGGTTCTGCAGAACATGAGGAAAGTAATAAGGTCCGAGCGTCGCTATCGCAGACAGCCGGAGCGCGCCGCCAAATGGCTCCGACGAGCGCCGAGAGAGGTTGAGCAGCGTGCGAGCCTCAAGGATAATCTTACGCATTTGATCGACGAATTGCAGGCCGTCCGGCGTAACGATCAGCCGTCTGGTAGTTCGCTCGAAAATCGGTCTCCCTAGCCGCGCTTCGAGTTTGCTGACCTGGACAGATAGCGACGGTTGGGAAACGCCGCATCGTTCGGCTGCCTTCACAAAGCTGCCGAGCTCCGCAACAGTGACGACATATTCCAAGTCGCGAAGTGTAAGGCCTGAAAGGTTCATCGCGGCAACATATAGGACATAACTATGAAAACCTCAAATTAATTAAGCCATGCCTATCTTTGTAAGCGTGGCAAATCTCATCTGTCGCTCGCTCCACGCGTTGGTAAGAAGAGTGCGGCACCAGCGTTCAGCAAGGCTTCCGCCATCCGCCCGCCAAAGGCCTGGGCCGGTTCGTTGTCAAGAACGTCTAGCGCCACGGCGACGCTGTTAGTGCCGTCCAACTGATAGACCGACGCCGAGAACCGCCACCTCCCGTCGGCCCTGGCGCAAAGTCCAGCGATCGCCGAGTGACAATCTCCGTCCAAGAGCCTTAAGCAGGTGCGTTCGGCGACGGCTGCGTATTGCGCGTCGGGGTCGTTAGCCGCTTCGCAGATGGCGCGCACCTCCGTGTCATGCGCAAGACATTGCAAAGCCAAGGTACCCTGGCCGATGGCAGGAAGGAAAGTTTCCGGGGTAAGGCGGTGACCATTGAACGCTGTCTCCCCTACCCGGTTCAAACCAGCCGCAGCCAGTAGGGTCGCATCGACCTGACCGTCGCGAACCTTCTGGATGCGAGTATCGATACTGCCCCGGAACTCGCCGTCGATCTCCAGATCGGGGCGCATCGCGCGCAACAGTGCGGCGCGGCGCGGCGAAGATGTCCCAACCCGAGCCCCAGGAGGAAGGTCGGCGATGGAGGCGTACCGAGTTGAGATGAAGACATCCGCTGGATCCTCGCGTGGCAGGAAGCCGGCGATTATCAATTCGTCACTCTCTATCTCATTGCCCGGCATGTCTTTGAGACAATGAATCGCCAAATTGGCCGCGTCCGACACCAAAGCTGCTTCGACCTCGCGGACGAAGTGCCCCTTGCCGCCGGCGCGCGCCAAGCTACCGGCGATACGGTCACCGCTCGTTTCGAAGCCGACCAGTCTGAAGCTAACGCCCGGCGAGCGCGAGCAGATATAAGCCCCAGCCTGCTCAGTTTGTATGGTGGCTAGACGGCTTTTTCGGCAACCAATACGTAATTCGACCATTTTAGGATTTCGCAAGCACAGCCGCGATCCGCTGCGCGTCTAAAACATCACGGCGGCATCAAGATTGAGCGACATCGATGCGGTTGAGAGGCGCCTTCCCCACCAAATTTGGGTGTGGGGAAGGCTAGTCAGATCAGACAAGATCGAAACGATCGGCGTTCATCACTTTGCTCCATGCGGCAACGAAGTCTTGCACGAACTTTGCCTTGTTGTCGTCCTGGGCATAGATTTCAGCATAAGCGCGCAGGATCGAGTTCGAGCCAAACACCAGATCGACCCGGGACGCCGTCCACTTCACCGCGCCCGATTTACGGTCCACGATGTCATAGAGGTTAGCCCCCTTCGGCAGCCATTTGTAAGCCATGTCGGTCAAGTTGACGAAGAAGTCGGTAGTCAGCGCACCCACACGGTCTGTGAAGACGCCATGCTTCGTTCCACCGTGGTTAGTGCCAATGACGCGCATCCCGCCGACCAATGCCGTCATCTCATGCGCGGTTAGCCCCATCAACTGGGTGCGATCCAGCATCAGTTCTTCGGCGCTGACAACATAGTCTTTCTTCAGCCAGTTGCGATAGCCGTCGGCTACTGGTTCCAGCACGTCGAAAGACGCGGCATCTGTCTGTTCTTGCGAAGCGTCACCCCTTCCTGGCGAAAACGGCACGTTGATGTCGAAACCGGCCGCTTTGGCTGCCTGTTCAACGCCGTAGTTCCCTGCCAGAACGATGACATCGGCGATACTTGCGCCGGTCTCGGTGGCGATTGGTTCAAGAACCGATAGCGCCCGCGCAAGTCGGGTCGGTTCATTACCTTCCCAGTCCTTCTGCGGGGCTAAACGGATACGTGCGCCATTGGCGCCGCCACGCATGTCGGAGCCGCGGAAAGTCCGGGCGCTATCCCATGCGGTGGCGACCATGTCGGGGACACTCAGTCCGCTGGCCGCGATCTTCGCCTTCACGACAGCCACGTCGTAGTCCTTGCGGCCCGCTGGAACTGGATCTTGCCAGATAAGGTCTTCGGCCGGAACGTCCGGTCCGATGTAGCGCACCTTCGGTCCCATGTCGCGGTGGGTTAGCTTGAACCAGGCGCGGGCAAAGACTTCCGAGAAGTAGTCGGGATTGTTGTAGAACCGTTCCGAGATTTCCCGATAGGCTGGGTCCATCTTCATAGCCATGTCGGCATCGGTCATCATCGGATTATAGCGGATCGACGGATCCTCGACGTCAACCGGCTTGTCTTCTTCCTTGATGTCGATCGGCTCCCACTGCCAAGCGCCGGCCGGGGATTTTTTCAGCTCCCAGTCGTAGGTCAGGAGCAGGTAGAAGTAGCCGTTGTCCCACTTGGTCGGATACGTGGTCCAGGCGCCTTCGATGCCCGAGGTCACGGTGTCACGGCCAATGCTACGAGTCTTGTGGTTCATCCAACCAAGACCCTGCTCCACAACGTCCGCGCCTTCCGGGTCGTGGCCCAGATTGGCGGCACTGCCATTGCCGTGTGCCTTGCCCACGGTGTGGCCGCCTGCGGTCAGCGCAACGGTTTCTTCATCATTCATCGCCATGCGGGCGAAGGTGACGCGTACGTCCTGCGCAGTGCGCAGCGGGTCTGGCTTGCCGTTTACCCCTTCGGGGTTGACGTAGATCAGGCCCATCACCACCGCTGCCAGCGGGTTTTCCAGTGAGGCCCGGTCATCGTCGCTATTGTAGCGGGTGCTGCTCAGCCACTCCTTTTCCGACCCCCAATAGACATCCTTCTCGGGATGCCAGATGTCCGCGCGGCCGAAGCCGAAGCCGAAGGTCTTCAAGCCCATCGATTCGTAGGCAATGGTGCCCGCAAGGATGATCAGGTCTGCCCAGCTGATTTTGTTGCCGTATTTCTTCTTGATCGGCCACAGCAGACGGCGGGCCTTGTCGAGGTTGGCGTTGTCCGGCCACGAGTTCAGCGGTGCGAAACGCTGGTTGCCAGTGCCGCCCCCGCCACG
>Ga0307510_10000127_pt1 | contig 60917 bp, 36 predicted proteins | sample 12_EM_MG_FD_207224 | JGI IMG/M metagenome (GOLD analysis project Ga0307510, IMG submission 207224) | Populus trichocarpa ectomycorrhiza microbial communities from riparian zone in the Pacific Northwest, United States - 12_EM | ecosystem: Host-associated > Plants > Roots > Unclassified | place... | reverse complement strand
ACTCAAATATTAGACATTCTCCTTTCATTTTCTTGCATGATCACCTCACCCTTCTCAAAAATGTATTCTTTTAAACAAAAACAACGATCACCTGGAAATTTAACAAGGGGTTGAATTATGTCAGAATTTTTTTTTTTGTTAATAATGATCGATTTCATCAGGCTAGCTAGTGGGTAGGGAAAATGTCATTCAATTATGTCCAAAATTACTCCAACTGATGATTTATTCGTTACTGGGGATTGTTCCTCAGGGGCCGCTCCTGCCATTTCTTTTTATAGAATTTTGTTTTCGATATTAGCATGTAGAACGAAATACTACACAGTAACCTAAGGTTTGTCATGGATTAATTATAAAACTATTTATTTTTGACAGCACAATTTTTTTCTAGACAATTCAACACTTAATCAGTTCATGACAAAAGGGTATGTATTCTATTGTCTCTGTTAATTTCTCATTACAGTGTACATCAAATACAGTCTTGTGATCTCTCACACACGTGTATATGGCACTCCATGAACGGCATCAAGCCTATCAAATGAGTTAATTTCTATATTGTCGGTGAACTTCGCCGGACCATCCCGACCCTACTGACTTGATCGCAAGCAGCCACTGCTGGCGGGACTCTTGCCCATGTGATAATGTTAACACGAAAACATGTGAGGGTTTTAACACGTAGGTATGGGGAGGCATTGAAAGGGACGTGTGTGTTTGATCGAACAAGGCCATCATGTCTATATCTCTGTGCTGTCAATGACATATAAATGGAAGATTTGTTTGCCTAGCATGCCGGCCCGCTTTGTGAGACAGGTTAACAAAAAATTCAACATCTACGACTAACTGAGTTTTGTTTACTTGTGTCTGAGAAGATGGGTTCCTACTCTTGCTTTGACGATCTTGTTCATGTTATAAAGGATGTGGGGACATTATTATGCTCATTTGTTTCATTCATGTCGTCATGGAATTCTCTTCCAATAACGAGTACAAAACCTAGGTAGAGAAAAGTGATGGGGCCATCGGGTGAAGATCGAAAATCTCTACATATGAATTTTCTTCTAATAAGGACTAAGGACGCTTAATGGGGATAGTGAATGGAGGATGGTCCTTCCTCAAATGTCTACTTTCTCAACCATCAGTCCCTGGTTGAAATTAGTGAGACTTACCTAATTATAGCAAAACCCTAATCTTATCTATTAGGAGATAAAAGTCTTTCGTGCATGGTTTCCTAGAGAACTGTTGACATTCGTTCAAATAAAGTACTCTACTAATTACCTTTAGCTTTAGTCAAATTAAACCTCTTCATTAGCTAAAATTTTGGATTGAAAAATTAGTTGTAAAATTAATATAATTTAGCTTTAGTACTCAAATAAAGTACTCTCCTAATTACCTGATAAAAAAATATAACTTTTAATTAATATAAAAAAAATAAAGTACTCTGCACATTTACTACTTCAACAGCATGTTCTTTGCATAGAGGCTAAGGTATCAAATGTAAACTCCTCTTCATTTTCCGAGAGCTAGGACAACTCAAGTTATAAAGGGATCTTCGGCAGTTTTTGACACAAGGGACCCGAAGTTCATAGATATGCAAACACATTCAAGGATAACACTCAACAATTTGTAATTGATCGATAGTTTCCTTTGGTACATTATTATATCCTTTGATCAAGTATCATGAGCCATATATAGAGTAGTTATATATATATATATATATATATATATATATATATATATATATATATATAGAGCTGCTCTCTCAATGGATCCCACGTAGCTAAAAGGCATGTTTATTAATGTAGTTGCCCTAGCTAGTTCAAACAATATATTATTGAAGCTATAAAATAACAAGAAGTTGGAATTATTTAGGGACTCCAAAGTGGAAAGAAATTCCCAACCAATTGAAGGATGATCCATCCTGTGAAGATGCATTGTTCGGTTAAAACCAGACATGATATCATAAAGCATGTATCCACAGTAAAATGGAGTGCCCTTTTGATAAGTGCTCCAACCTGTTCCAATGCGTCCGAGAAACAAGTGATGTCTCCTGGTCGGCCGATCGTTAATCTCTTGCTTACTTTTTGGTATCTTTAGTTTATTCCAACTATAAAAAATTATGTCCACTGATCCCTTGTAATTAGGACCAATCACCTTGTTCTAGACTAAGACAAATTAATAAATGTGTGTTAAATTATTTAGCAACGCCTCTTTTTTTCCCAAATCAAATGCATATTTTAATTGATAGATATACCCCTCTTTGAAATAAATATCATGAGTTTCGACTAATTTGAATCAAAAAGAATATTTCACATTATGCTTTAATTTATAATACTAAGAAGAATATTTTGATATAGAAATTTCTCAATATGAATAACGTTGGTGATGAAATTACATGAAAAAAGGGTAATTATATCTATGAGAGCACAAAAAAAACAGACTTCAGTCCGGTCCCTAGCTAGCTTCTAAAACTTAAACATTATTCTTTGTAAGTATATATATATTTTTTAATTTTTAACAAGTGATCAAAAAACATAAAACCTAAAAGAGTAACAATTGTATAGGTTTCAAAAAAACTGATGGCTAAAGTCCAATTCATTAATTAAAACCTAAAAAACATGAAGATATATAGTTCATCTTTTAAAAATTCATGGTTTCAGTTGCAAAAACCCCAAGTATCCATATAAAGAAAACTCTTTTTTCGCTCTTCAAATATCCAAAGAATATCGATTGAACTCGTACTAATTAATAATATAAATTAGAAGTTCTAAAAGAATATTCCCAATGTGATATCACTAAAATGGAGTCCATATTCTATAGTAATTAGAATTTGGATGCTTCTACTATTTTATGGAAGGAATAATGTATGTAATTTGTGTTTGAGTGAAATTAATGCTTAGTACATTTGTATCATTAACAATATATAGTAGTTAATAACAAAGTGCTACCGTATTATTGTTTGTATTAGATGGTAATCAATGATAATTTAAATATTTAACTTAGCGCCTACCAATATCTGCTAATTTCCACTACACAATAAAATAGAGAAACTATAGCTGGCAAGCGATAGATCTTGTCTTCCATGAGCATATATATATATATATATATATATATAAGCACTAGAAACCCAAGGATGATTACCTGTTAAGTTGAGTAGGATTCTTACAAGACAAAAACTAACAACCTGAAAACATGTTGCAGATATTGGACTGATTGTCGATTCTAAATAAAATCTCAAAATTCTCTTTGTTTCCTTCCTGAATCCCACGATAGCAGCTATCACTCCAAAATTACATGCATCATATTTTAAACACAAAATAATTACATGCATCATTTTTTTCTTTGTTTTACAATGACTATGTGGAAACCTTTCCATGAAATGGCTAATATTAACGTACATTAGTGACTAAAAAAAATCTATGTAGGGCTATCTTTGTAGATATTCTGCGGGAGTGTTATTGAAACATATATCATGCTAAAGAAGTACAAGTATATAAAGTAATATAAAAGATTGATAATCAACCACCAACTACAAACACTAAAAATATATGTATTGTATAGAAAGAGGAAAATCGGTTAGTAAAACTAGAAAAATCGATTGGTGAATTTTTTCCCAAACAAATTTCCAATAAAAAAAATCAGTTGCTAATTGTTCGTTGCAAATTTTTAGCAACCGTAAATCCAGACTAACCTGGTAGGTTGATCTAAGACCATGTCAATTGGTAATTTTGTTAAAATCCAGACTAACTTGACAGGTTGATTTAAAACTCGATTAACATGAGATTTAGATTAGTCCAAGTTATAAAAAACTTTAACTAATCTGGTTATCAACTTGTCGACTCTTATTTTTTTAGGTTAACTCATAACCCGATCCTTATTCTAGATTAGATTTTAAATGTGACAGTTGATAACATTATTCTCTGTGAGATGCATGGTTGGTAATAGTTCTAGTCAGACATGCATTTTTTAATTTAATAAGTTTTTGGTATTTTTTTACAAATTTTAGGGGGTCAAATTTTTCACCCAGTATTTTTATTCTACTTTTGATGTGTTTTAATTTGAAAATCAAACAATATAATAAAATTAGGATTCTTAAAATCAATTAATATAGTATTAATGCATTTAAACACCCTCCAAATTCCATACTTAAAAAAACAATAGAGTATTTATTATAATTGAATGGGGAATATTTGAGTTGGCCCAATGTTCTACCAACCTAGAATCTAGGTTGGATCAGTTTTTTTTTAAACCAGTTTGAATATTATCTTTGTTAAATTCAAGTAACCTTAGGGGGTTAATTTATGATTCAGTTGATCTGACTAAAATCAAATGAGATTTAGTCGGGTCAACTTCAAAAATTATTTTTTAATTTTTATTTAAAATAATATTGTTTAGTTTAAAAAATTCATGCAAACAGTATTATTTTGAGATTGAACCATCAACCTAATGATTCAAATTCTTAATCAAAACCACAACTATGACAATACTTTCTCACCTGTAATAAAATAGATTCTACGAGCATGATAGGCTATATTTTCATGTAGGTAGAGGAGTAATATTCCTAGAATACCTAGATTCATAACATATAAACATTAATTATAAAATTGATGGAATTTTGAATTTGAATTTTGCTTAGAAAACTCAAATTTATTTATTTATTTTCATAAAAAAAAAGGATGGACATATCATATGTCACATAACCCGTATTTGGTGGAGAGAAGAAACGTCTCAGTTATAGCCCATGAACTTAATAAATGAAAATAGACTCAACTTTGAGAAGTGTCAAATCTTGAGTTTGCTTATTAGATATTACTAGTTCGAGTGCCATAAATTTTAAAGTTATTGGAGGCTTACCTGGTTATTAATTTCATGGCTTCAAGGAATTAGTCGAGATATATGTAAATTGACCTGGATATCCACCCACGGTAGTAGCATGGGGCACAGTAGCCCTTAAGATGTTTTCTTCTTCTTCAAAGCATGAATGAACGTAATAAAAAATTAATCCTACCTGCTGCTATGTAGCGCTAGCAAACCATTTAGTTGAGATCTAAAACACAACGAGACAAATATTACTCATGTAATGGGATGTTAGCATGCATTTGGGAAGATCAACTTGTGCTCAATGAGACAAAACTGGCAGAGAATTCTCAAGATCCTCATTCTACCGTAAAAGAGCAGGGCATGTCCGGAAATGTACAAAAAAAGAAGAAGTCTAGCTGTGCTAGTTCACCTAATTTTTCAACTAGGGAAAATTCTGAAAGTTAATTTCTCTTTTGAACACTCTTTTTTGCAATATCACGATCTTATAGAACATAACCAAGCACATGATTTAATATAAAGTTAATTTTGAATTTTGATGTCTAAAAAGTAAACACAATGTATTAAATGATTGACCAATCAATTTGATTATTCCAGAATTAAATCTCTTCTTTATCGAAACATAAATACAAATACATCAAAATTATAATTTTAGATTTATTTAATTAATTATGCAAGAAAATTATATGACGTTAAACAAAGGCCCACAAAGCTTCACTTTTTCCTTGTTGAATTAAGATAGCTGGTTGCCCTAATGAATCAATGATTAGTCGTTTCCTTTGACAAGTGGCTGCACTTTACACTAGAAATTAAGACAAAGGAAAAACAAAAGACAGTGGCAGAAAAATCCCCCTTCTTATGAAAGTTCCTGCTGGAGAGCTTCCCTGTGGGTCCAAAAACCTTGTACATTTATACATCTAACCTGTGGCTCTCTTCTGATGCTATCATTCATTCACAATATCCACAGAACACTACAGTTCCAAATTAATTCTGTATCTTCTTCAACACCTAGCCTTAGAAGTTTTAAAATACTGATTCCCATTTCCTACTTGTTTACAATCTCTTCTCCAGATGAGGCCCTCTTTAGTAGTTTCTCTTCTGCTTTTGTCCTTTCTCCTCCAGGAGGCTCAAGGTATACATAAATATGCTGAAAACATCAATCATTTAAAGCTGTAAAGAGTTGTTTTTGCGTTGTATGTCATTAGGTCTTAACATCTGCTGATATTTTCTGTAGGGATTCGTTTGGAAAAAGGATTCATGCAAGTTAGAGCTCAGAAAGTCCAGGTGGGTTGTTCAGTTTCTTGATGCTTAGTTTACACATATCGTGATGCATTCAAGTGAATACTGTTCTGATGGGAAAGTGATTGATGTGCAGGAGGACAAGAGTTCTTTAAAAGAAAGAAGTGCTAATGGTGGTGTACTTGGCGAAGCAATTCTCTGCAAAGAAGAGCATTGTACAGGTACCATTACCAGTACGGAAAAAAGAGTTTCTAAATCAGCGTCGAAGAACTCTTCACATCACTGGTTACCAAGCATCCATGAAGATTACTACGGTCCTAGGAATCACAAACCTAAACACCATTAGTTTCTCTAGCTAGAATGCCTGACTTTTATTTATTTTAGAAGTCTCTGATGCTGGGTTTTAGAAGATTCAAACCCTTGATCGTATACTATTAGTGCTCTAAAAAGGAAATTTGTCCCCAAGAAATTGATTGTCAAACTTTTCATCTTCACCGATTAAACTAGCTTCGATCATTAAATGGGGTCTTGTCCTTAATGTTTTGAGTAGAAGCTTCACATGAACAACGAGCAATGAAAATGTTGACCACACCTCATCCAATCATATATCCTAAATCATTTTCTATATATATTCTTGCAGGAATGGGTAGGAAACTTATTGCTGTGACAACCTCTACTTCTAGCACTACTATCACCACCTCTAAGGTTGGTTATTATGTAAATGTTATATAGCAGTTTCAATAAACCTTAGAAATAATACATACATACATACATATGTATGTATGTATGTATGTATGTATGTATGTATGTATGTATATAAGACCTCCTACCCTTTTCTTCTTACCTTCTCTATATGATTGTGAAGAAGGAGAATAACGAAGGAAATAAAGCTGGCCCCATATCCAAGTGGAGATCAAGTAAAGGAGAAATAGTGGGAGAACGTGAAAAACTATTGGTAAATTCTTGGCGGAATTCTGACCATAAAGTCAACGAGGATCACTATGAGGAAATTATGGACTTAACTCAAATGGACTATTCTCCAGCGAGGAGAAAATCTCCAATACACAATTAAGTGCAGTAGGTACAAATTAATAACGAGAGAGGGAGAGATAATTAAGTTTTTCAAGATATAATAAAGTGAATATAAGTTAAACAGCATCACAGGAATGCTGCAGCTTTTTAGGGCTAGCTACGAATGATTTTGTACATATGATATCATATTTTATTGATATTATAATTATTCTTGTACTGTGATTTTGATGATTATCGAATCATCATGAGTATTTTGTGGAAGCTGACTAGATTTTGTAACTGCGGAAGTTATTCTTTATAATATCATTTCATTGCATATCTCTCTCTCTCTCTCTCTCTCTCTCTCTCTCTCTCTATATATATATATATATATATATATATATATATATACACACACACACACACATAGAATAAAAATTTCTTCAAATAACTGTATAATATAAATATATAATTCAAGTTAAGTTTTAACGAGTTTTTAATTGTGTTTCACGCTCTATCTTATCATTACAGTGAAATATTAACCCTTCAAAGTATTAACTCTCTATTTTGGATCGAACCTTAAAAGTATCTAGTGATCACACAATCCGTTTAAGATATAAATATGATGTTAGAAAGTCGGAATAGAATTAATAGTTAATAAAAATTTATTTTAAAACATCAATATTATTAGAATAAAATCGAATAATGTATATAAACCAATTAATTTTTAATAAATCAGATTAAGTTTGTTTAAAAACAAAAAACAGCAAGAAATTCTCTTACACATGAAAACTTTTGTTTTTTCTTGCTATTTTGTTATTAGTTTTATGACACTGGCATTAATTTTATTAAATCCTAGACTATTATTGAAAAAAAAAGATTTGCACTGGTTGAGCCGAAAGACCAATCAATGAGAAGTTCTAAAAGGAAATAATAGCAAAATATTTCTACCAAGTAAATAACCATGTAATTCAAACCCCCCCAACCCAAAAAAAAAGGTCGATAGAACAGGTCTCCTATCACTCCAATTTAGTGACCACAGATTATTAAAGCAAAATATAGGCATCAGGAACGAAAACGGCCTATGTGTATAAGGAAGTAGGTGTGAATATACTACAGAGGAAGCAACTGTGGTTTGCTCAATGAAGTTGGTGTTCTTCATTTATGTTACCAGGACCTGGATGTTTGTTTTCTTTCTTTCAAAAGGGATTTTGGGTCGGTCCAAAATGTTTCACTTATTGAATGCAAAAGGTAGTGTGCCGAGATAAGCTGTAATTGGTGTACGTGGAAGACAAACGTATCTATATCTTTGGGCTGACAATGGTGTCTGTCGAAGATTTTCTTACCTTTAATACTTTCTTTGTGAGACATCTTAGCGAAAAATTCCTTTTAGTGGGCTGACAATGGAGTTGTTAGCTGTTTGTATTTCACACGCTGCGCAATTGGATTGTCATCGACAAGGCATGTTGAAAACTTGCGGAAATTCATCAAGAGTAATCTCATTTTTGTTAATTTTTTTTATAATAATCGAGATATCATCAAGAGTCAAGAGTAAGCTCATGTATCTTGGCAAGACATGAGATTGATGAAGAGAAATATGTCAGACAAAAGATTCATTGAAATTAATTTCTAAATAAATAATTAAAAAATTAATTATTGGTCACTTAACACTGTAAATACAAGTCATTTGATCATTCTAAAACAACATACTTTATTCTAAAAAGGAATTAATTAGGTTGAGATTTTTTTTCAAAATAAAATTTTTTATATGGCTACTAAATTGACTATATATCAATGCCTTTGTATCATAGATGTTAAATCGCCTTGGTCCATCAAGTTGATCTTGAAAATCTTGAAAATCCAAGACTCAATATCTCACTTGGAATTAATTTAAAATTTAATTAATTTTGATATTTAATTAGCTAAAATTTATCTAGACCCGGTTAGATCAATGCTAAAATAATTAAAAAATAAATTAAAATAATATTATTTTAAAGAAAATTATAAATTTAATTGACTCGAAGATCCAATAACTAGGATTTTTTTGAGGTTAGATTTCAAGTCGAGTATGATTAATTAGTATAATTTGTATTAATACTAAAAATGTATTAATTTACTATAGATTCAATAACTACTGCTTGTAGATAAATAACACGGATAATAAATATATATATCTTCATATTATAAAGATACATAATCAATAACAATTCTCTCAACAATTATATATATATATTTTATTAGCAAAAAGTACGTTTCCACAACATGTGATTCACTTGAGGGTTTCATAGTTTTGATGAGAGGATCAGTTATCAATGCCCTGTTATTTTTCTTTAGGTTCCTGCTCTTTGTTTGACGAGTATCCATCTGCTTCGGTTACATTGATCAATGACCATTGTTTTGCAGAACATGTAATTCTATTTGTACTGCTTTTATTTTCTACTCCATAAAATTTTGATCCCATTCATAAAGAAAAAAAAAAAAGAATCATGAAAACTCTGTCCCCCGTCACCATTCCAAGATATTCCTTGAATCTCTCGTTCTGAAATCAAAGTTCGTGTGTGTGTGTTTCAATTCCTTTTTCTATCTTTTTTGCTTGTGTCGGAATAAAAAAATCACTAATCATGCTCAAAGCTCCACTCTCTGGAATTTGCTAATGGATAGCTGATGCTCGTATAGATATGCTTTTAAAACATATAATTGATTACCTCATTCATAATTTTATATTTTATTTTTGAAATGAGGTGTGTTCGATGTTCGTTCTCTGATTCAATCTCCTTCTTTCTCTAACAAATCTTCTATTCCCTTACTAATTCTCCAATCCTTCCACATGACACATTGCCACATTTTGAATGTTTACAGCTCGTTATATAGACCCGTCAAGGTGTCGACGACTTTGATGATATATACTCTTAATAAACTGTTTGTTATTTGTGCTGCAGATCCTGTCAACAGTAGCAGGCTTTGTTCACTGGTATCCAGGATTAATCGCCCTGACGGTGGATTTACCTGTGGCTGCGGTGAGTGAAGTTTAGTTTCATTTCTAATTCTAGGATTCATAATAACCGATGTCTATGATTTGACAGTATTTATAATGCAGACATGAGACTTGATATGATGCAGTTTGATGATGATTAATATAATTACAAATTCAACATTTATATTCTAATAACATATTTCTCTTTGTCTCATCCACACTAATTTGTGACTCAACTTGTTTCTTTATCGATTGCTGTGTATCTTTTTGACAGATAATATTCGTTGACAGATCCCAGATATTGCTGGGTATGCTGTACTGTTTTTTGCTCTTCAAAACTCAAAAGAAGATTGATCTTGCGCTGAAGTAAATAAGTAGTTCTAAAGAATTTTTCCTAAGTGGCATCACCACTGGCTGCAGGCCCTTGCAATATCATGGCAGGAATTATCTTTATTATTTCAATTTGAGTTCCCTAAAAGCTGAGTAGATATTCCTAGCTAGCTAGTCATTAAGACTCTGGATCGTGCATATTTAATTACAACAGAACTTTTCAAAGTGTAATACCATGTTTTTTTGCTTTGGATATTCTATTATTAGCTCAAATTAAGTATTCTTGTCGCATACCAATATCGGCTTTCCATTTAGGCGCATGCCGAGATACGGAAACTGTCTAGCAAGCATATTGTTGTAAACCCAAGAAAAATAGTTACCAGCAGTATTGTCTTTATGTCAAACTGAAGAACCAAAAACATGTTTTCAAACTGAAGAACCAAAAACATGTTTTCCTAATTAGTTGATTGATTCTCGATTCTTGTCAAATTTCAATTTCTTTCACCAAATGTTTAGTTTCCCTCCCAGATAGATTTCCTGATGTCACCCTAAAGTTTTTCATGTTGTAAAATCATTGCAATATTTATATTTTTTTTTGTTCTAAATTTGTGTTTGGTTAGTGTTTAAGGATAATAAGGATAAATACAAGAAAAACATAAATATATTTAGTTAAAAAGATAAAAACAAAAACAAGTTTATGTTTGGTTGGTGTTTGAAGATAATAGGAATAAAAACAGGAAAAATATAACACATATTTGGTTAAAAATAAAAACAGAAATATAAAATAAATCTATCTTGAATATTTTTAAAATAAATTTAAGTCATTTAAAAAAAAAAAAACTTAGAAACAGGTATGTTCTATCCAACTATCTTCGTTGCTTCTATCCCGAGATCCCAAACAAACTCTATCTAAGTAAACAATTTCTATGTAGGTTAATATATATAAGACAAAACATAAAGATTGTTGATTTTATATTGAATTTGACACCATTATTAAGCTTTTAACCCCGCCCACTTGAAAATAAAGGCTGATGATCTTTTCATTTTTTTTAATTGAATTAATTTAGTAGGATGCCCTAATGAATGAATCAATGGTTAGTCATTTTGATAATTTGACGCGTATTTTATGGGTCTAGGTGAGCGAGAGTAAAACTCCGGCTGTCCCAGGCTTTTACAAAAAGTGAACGTCCTGACTCGAACTCGAGACTTGCTGTGCAGATCTCAAATCTTTTATCATTACACTACGTTTCCTTGAGAACTTTTTCACTATACACTAGAAAGACAAAACAAAAGGTAGTGGAAGAAAAATCCCCTTTTCTATTACAGTTTCATGTTGGAGAACTACGTGCTTTGTGGCCCTAAAAACCGTGTTTATAATTAACCTACCCTCCAGCTACAGTATTTATAATCCATTCATGCACAATCTCTACAGAATACAAGTTCTAAAATTACTTAGAATTCGGCCAAACCCACATTAATCCGTAGCTTCTGTACGTACCAGACTTCAGAAATATATAGCGAACTGCTTGATCTTTTCCTTCTCTTGATTACTCTTATCTCTTCTTCTCAATGTTTTTCTGAATGAGGCCTTCTTTTAGTAGTCTCTCTTCTGCTTTTTTCGTTTCTCCTTCAAGGGTCTCAAGGTATATATGCCAAAAATATCAGTCGTGTTAAGTTAAGAGACCTGATTTTGCTTTGTATGTCTTTAGGTTTGAACATGTGTTGTTGTTTTGTGTAGGGATTCGCTTGGAAAAAGGATTCATGCAAGTTGGAGCTCAAAAGGTTCATGTGGGTGCTCAGTTCTTTACACACTGTATGATGCATTAAAATTAATGACTCTTTTTAGTATTTCATATCAGCTTCAGTTCTGATGGGAGTTCTTGTGATGTGCAGGCGAATAACAATACTTCTTTGAAGGAAATTAGTACTAGGGTTCTTGGACAAGAAGCCATTCTCTGCAAAGAAGGGAATTGTATAGGTACCATGAAGAAAAGATCAGTGTCCAAGAAATCTTCACATCACTGGTTACCGAGCATTCATGAAGATTACTGTGGACCCAGGCATCACAAATCTAGACACCATTAGTTTTTCTTATCTAGTTAGAATGACTGGCTTTTATTTCATGTCCTTGGCTAGTAGTGATGTATATTTTTAACTCTGACATAAGAGCTAGCTGCTGGGTTTTGTAGATCTAAACCCGTGATCATATATACTTTCAAAGCACAAGATATGCTTATTAAATTGTTATTCTTTACAAGATAAACTAGATCACAATAAAAGAATTGATGATCTTGTCAGAATGTTAATTTCTATATAAAGTTCAAGTTCAATCAACAGTTAATGCTAAGAATTTCTCAAAAAAATATGCTAAGAAATTAGTTGATTTTGCTCCCAGTAGCAACACATCCATTAATATCCAAGTGGTTTTCATATCTAATGTTGTTGCAGTAATCAATAGGAAATTTATTACTGTGACAACCTCGGCTTCTAGCACTATCACCACCTAGAAGAGCATAGTTATGAGATTCAGCTCAATGGTTGTGGTCCAAGATCAGAGGTTGACGAGGATCAACTCAACCTTTCACCTTTTTTTTTTGGAAAAAGAAAAAAGAAAAGAAAACAATATTATTTTGATATAAAAAAAATCTGGTTTTTCCACTTGCCGTCCCACGTCGGGGCTAGAGTTAACAATTCACCAAGTCAACCCATTAGGCCGGTTCCAGTCTAAAGGTTGGTTATTGCAGAATTAGAAGCCTGCACAATACGCTATTAGTTACTAAATAGTTACATTAACTAAACTTGCTTAATTAGCCAGCTAGAGTATAAATATAGAAGCCCTCCATCTCATGATCTTCTTTCTTCCACTATATGATTGTACTGAATTAGAAGAATGGAGGAAATAAAGCTGACCTCTATATCAAGCACAGGTCAAGTAACGGATAATTAAAAAGGTGGGAAACATGAAATGTTGCAGTAAAGCTGACATCGATATCCAAGGATCACTGTGAGGAAAATTATGAATTTAACCGAAACCTCCTTTTACATAACAAAGTGAAGGACATAACGAGATGGAGAGAGATGGATAGGAGTTAACAGTACTATTGCAGAAATGGTGGAGATCTTTTAGGGTGGAGAAAGATTTTGTACATAAGATATCATAGTTTATTAACATTTTTGATATTATCATCCTGTGATTTGAATGATTATTGAATCATCATGAACACTTGGTGGATGCTGACTAGGTTCTGTTGCATTACAAGTTACATGGAAGGATTTTAAATTCAGTCCAGTGCATGTCAAGAGTGTATAGAAGTTGACTCTGTGACTGGGAAACCTAACCAGTTTTTGAATGGACATTGTACAGAAGAGATTGGGGTGAAGAAGAAGGAGATGCACACGTGCATGATTGTTGTGGAAAAGGAAAATAGAAAGTCGTTGAATTATTAGAAGGTTTCAGAAAATCCTTACAGAAACCATGGGAATTATCAAGACTTTGGTCCTAGTGTGGATTATAAAGCACTATGACGTACTAGATAAAGAACAATATGGAATGGAGCCAGAGTACCTTTCGGTGCCATTGATTTAGACAATGAATTCTTCCTGGTTCAATTGTCTAATTTGATTGATACCTGCATGCACTAACTGATGGGCCCTGGACATTGTTAAGTCCTTGTCTGACCACTCAGATTTTGTACTCGAGTTGATCTTACATCAAAACCATAGTAATTAAGAAAATAGAATTTTATATAATTGTTAATTTCAAATCTAGAATTAATTAAGATATATGTAAATAGTTTGAATATCTATATTAATTAAAAAAATTAATAAAGAATTTGGTTCTTATATTCATGCGAACACAATCGTAGAAGAGAGGTCAACGCTAAAATCTCTATTGCTAATAATGGGGTATCTTGTTTGTGAGTTTGTTAGTAGTTGTTTTTTAAAATGTTTTTCAATTAGAAATGCATTAAAATAATGTTTTTTATGTTTTAAAAATTATTTTTGATATCAACATATCAAAATGATATAAAAACTCCAAAAATATTAATTTGAAGTAAATAAAAAAATAAAATAAATTTAAATTTTTTCAAAAATATTTTTAAAACATAAAAACAAACATGTTCATGTCTGGTATTGCGATATATTTTTTGTTGTTATTTGAAAAAATAAGTTTAAAAATGCTACAAATTATAACTTTTATTAAACTCAAGTTTTTATCACAATTTAAGAAGAAAAAACAAATTTAACCAATGAAAACCAAAAAAAAAAAATTAAAGTTATGAGCAGTTTAAAAACAACCGACACCGTACGGAGCTTAATATCTTAGCTAGCTAATATAGGAACTCCGGCTTTAAATAGAAAAGGCCCAAACCCACAGCCTATCCTAGTCTAACCCATTTAACTCAAAAATCAAATAGAGCCCACGAGGGGAAAACAACCAAAACCCAAACAGAACCTAACAACCATCATCGTGTTACATGCTAACCCATTAACCATCATCAAACTCCATAAATTCATCAATTTTTTGTTGCTGTAACTGAAGACACTCCATTGAACTCGCTCGTAGCTCAGATTGATGAAAATATGGAGTTTGATGATGGCAGGCACTGACGAGGAGACGAATGAAGTCGCGACTGACTGATAAGGTTGACAATCCTATATTGAACCGAAAAAACCCCATAATATTGAGAGCTCTCTGATCTCTCCCGTGCAGCTAGGTCACGGGCTAATAAAACTCTCTCTCTATATCCAGTATCCCTGTTTGAAAATCTAGCTGGTTCTGGAATGGTGTTATCTGCCAAAGAGTCTATCATTGATGAATTTAAGGCTACTTCTGAGGAAGGTGGGATGGCTGCTTTTGCCGGCGGGGAGTGTTTTTCAACATGGTTAGAGAGGAAGCAATCTATTTATACTATTTTAATTTAATGAATTTTATGATTTGGAATTGCCAAGGAGTTAGCACTTAGCAGTACTCTTCGAGTTCATATATAAGCCTGAACTCCTAGTTGTGGTTAAACCTTGGATGAGTGGTCTGAAGATAATTAAAGATATTACGGCTTTGCAGGTCCGAAAATAATTTATTATAAATTTATAGGTGGATATTTAATTATATTTGTTTTTAAAGAAATTTAATTTTAATATATAAAAACTAATTTAAAAATAAACTTATTAAATAAGTATCATACTTTAAGTAATAATTGGAAAAAATTAATCGATTCCTTTAGATTATAGATCAACAAACACACATAAAAAATTCATCACGCTCCCTTCAAAATCAAATTTAAGCAAGTTATCTATGCTTCTTTTTTTTTAATTCATAAAATGGATGTTGGATCCAAAACTTTATGTTTCAGCCTGACTTGACTAGAAGGGTTTTTTTTAGAAGTGAAATGTGATTTTTAAACGCAATAAAAAAAATTACCACATTGTCAGACAGTAATAATTTGTGCTGCTACCAACCAATTTACCAACAGTAAAAAGTAAAAAGCCCACCGCACCAGTAAAAAGAGAGATAAAAAAAAATGTACAGAGGAGAAAAACCTGAATAATTTTTGCAAACCTCGTCCTACGTTGGCCACAACACTACATAGTTGACAGGGAAGAGAGAGAGAGAGAGAGAGTTTTTGATCTTGTGTAATATAAATTCAGGTGTCAGCTCCAAAATACACAGAGAGATAGCACGCAGACACGGCATCTCTCTCTGTCATTTCTATATATCTCTCCCTCTCCCTCTATCTGTTCTCTCTCCTTATCAAACCAGATTTTCTTTCTTTTTATCTCAGGTAACTTACTGACTCCTTTCTTATCTTGTCTACTGTCTTTTATCGATTTTCTTAATTGTGTGAATTGGGTTGTCATTCGGAACTTGATGGGTTGGTTTGCATGCTTTTGATGACTGGTTAGGACCCAGAAATTGAAAGTCTTGAGCTTTTTTTGTTTGATCAAGATTCGGTAAACCCTAGAGAGTGAGAGATAAATGGGGAATGGGATTTTGATTGTTTGCATTTGCGTTAAGGGAAAGGTTGCTTATTGGGATGTGGCAACTTGATTAAGCTCCAACTTAAGTGATTTATGTTGATTGAAGTGTGAGTGGTGGAAGTGAAGATTGTCAATTCTTGGTGTTTAGTGATATTTAGGGATGAAGGCGCCCTCTTTGGGTGCATAGATGTGGTAAAAAATCATTATCCGTGTTCTCAATCTGTTGGTCAATGTAAATGTCTTGAATTTGTGCAGTAGTTTACTTTTTTCTTTGAATTTACTCTATGATTTTCTCCGTCTACCGATTAGTTTTGAATCGGGAGCAGGCCCCAATTCTAGATGAGCTGTTTTGATGGTAGAAGCTTGGATTTTGAATTCTTCAAATTTAGAGTTTACATTGAATTTCACTATGTGAAGCGGAATATGGCTTATAAATATGCCAGTAATGTCACTTGGGACTGGAGACATTACTTCTTGGAGCTTGATTTCTACATTATATAGCATGGATTTGATCCTGAGATTTATGGTCTGAAGTTGATTTCGATGTGGAGCAAAATGCAATGTGGGCGTGCATACAGATATACACATGACATCTTGGAACTTGTTTTCTGCTCCTGGTAACAAAAAATGTTCCATTTGATGATCCTTATGAGTTTTCCCATTTAATTAGAGAAGGCAGGGGAGGAGTTGGGAAAGCACGGTCTTGACCGCTGTAGACATAATATAACACACCAAAGACATATCATATAACCTATCAATTGAGAACATGATGTTATGTTTCTCTTCTGTGACATCATAAAATATCAATATCTAGCAGGGGACTCTTGAGCAATCGCCATCTTCGTCTAGTGAGCGATATCCTACCAAATCAGCAAAAAATGGAAAGAATATCATCAATCAGATCAACGCGGTCCATGGTAGTTGGCTGCAGGATTTGTCATGTTGTTCATTACCGTTACCATGATTATGTGTTTTGCAAGTCTGGAGATTTTTCTAACTGTCTCATATAACACACACTAAAATAAGGAAAAGAAAAGGAAAGAAAAAGAAAATGAAGAGAAGAGACAAATAAAAAAGGGGAAAGGAAACAGTGTTTCAAATTGCCTTGAAGTACATATTGATATGGCAATATGTCTATATGGTGGTGGATGCTGAGATTTCCCTATATGTGAGAGTGGTCTGCTTGCTGATTTTTGTTATTTGTTCTTGCATTTCTGCACATCTTCACTCTCTCTCGAAACAATGATGTATTATGACCACAATGAAGGGAACCGACACCCCTTTTTGTTGGCATTAGGGCACTCATTGACTTACTGTTTCCTGAGGAACCTTATCTATCTTACCAATATAATACTGTGACTTATCTGGTTTATGGACAAGCATGCTGTTGCCTCATCCTAGCAACTCCCAAACCTAATTTCCTTCATTTGTTTCTTTTCCTTTCTTGTTTGTAGGTATCCATTCGTCTGAGGAGAATGGGAAGTAATATTGCTGATAAAATTCATGGAGCTGGTGAGGCAGAGGGTTCTGAAACAAACATTGAAATAAAAATAAAAACATTGGATTCTCAAACCTATACTTTGAGAGTGGATAAACAGGTAATTTTTTGCTCCCACTGAACCATGGCTCATGTCATTGCAGTGTGTATGTTTTGTAAACTTGCTATAATACTTTAGATGATCAATGAGTTCAAATACATCCCAAAGCCAGTTATTACGGGGATATATATATATATATATATATATATATATATATATATATATATATAAGGATAGTTTTTTTTTTCTTTCTGTTTTTATGTCTTTTTTTGCCTCCTTTTTCAAGAGCTCTAAATTGCACTTCGATCATATTTCTGTCATTGTGGTGAGAGACAGAGAGTTACTAGAATCTGAATCTTAGAAAGAGTAGAAAGAAGAGGAAATTGAGTGGTCTTAACAATTACTAGTAAAACCTCTTCACCAGCATGGTCAGAAAATTTCTAGTCCTTATAAGAGATCCAATGTGCCTTTTTGATCTAGCTAGTTACATACAGATGACACAAAGGCTACACTCTCTAGCATCCAACTCATTTTCCTTCTCAAGAACATCTCTTCAACAAGCTCTTATGTAAAAATCTGTGGAGCATTATCCATTGTCCCACATTTTACTGAATATTTGTGCAAATAATACTGAGAAGCAGATCTCATGAGAAACTGGACAGAAAGCAATTACAGAAGATCCACTATTTCCCTGTGTCTTTTATTCATATAAAACTGTTGAAACATTCTTTGTTGCCACTGAATTCTTAATTGTAAGAGTACACCCTGCATTATGATCTTAAAAGGGTCTTTATGCTTATATTGTGAGTGGGGATTTGCTAGTTGATAACTTGTGCATGATTTTTTGTTTGTGGAAGCCATTAATTTCATCATGCTTTCCCCTTTCTTGAATATCCATGCAGATGCCAGTTCCTGCTTTAAAAGAACAGATTGCTTCTGTCACTGGCGTGCTATCAGAACAACAACGTCTAATATGTCGTGGAAAAGTCTTAAAAGATGACCAACTACTCTCTGCCTATCGTATCCTTTTTTCTTAATGCTCAAGGGCAACTCTAAAGTACAATATTTAACAAAAAAGATTGTGTACCCAAAGTGAGGAGATAGCTAGAAGCTCACTTCAAATTTCTTTTAACAGTTTTGATGAAGGTATTACCTAAGTAGTGAACCAATGACACATTTATTTCTGCTGTTAAACTGTAAAGCTAGGCAGAAAAGTAGAAAAGAGCTCATTAAGACAGTATTGATGCAAAAGAGTTATTTTGGGACACCTTGGAGTTTGTGCATTGGCGGGTAAAATGTTGAATTGTGGTTGGATAGTGTTGCAGTTTTGTTCCTCACTGCTGATTTCAGTAATGCTTAAGTGTAAATTCCAAGTGAGCTCACATGCTAGTGCTCCATGTCCATGAGATTCATCCTGCAATGCTAAACAGTTTCATGTTTTCCCTCAGCAACACTGAATTGTAAGTCTGAAATACTAGGTATGGACATAAAAGGGGAAAAAGCCTTGACAAAAGAGAGGTTTGAAGGTATGTGCTGTAGATGCATGTGACTGCACAAGTCTCTTCATCGGTTCATCTTTAGCATACTTCTAGGTGAATGAATGACTTTGGACAGCTTATCAGGTGGAGAATAGAGAATTGTGTCACATTTCAATTGATTGTATCACACCCAAGCATAACCAAAAACACATGTACATATTCCAAATAAGCCGACATCTGCAATTCTTTTTTCTGAAGTAAATTGTTTTCTGGTGGTTTCTGGCAAGTGCTTGTTGCAATGGTGCATTTTTGCTAGAAGGAAACTTTAAGTGTGGGTGAAGTATTTGAATCAAAACATATATGGTATGAACTAGTTAGTATTTTACTTTTCCAGAACAAATTAGCAAACATTAGGTCCCGAATGTATCAGGATATTCATTGATTGAACTAGAAACCTATAAACCATCCTTTGTTAAATTTCTTTATTTGCTACCTAAGGAATATTTTCATATCCCTGTACTTTTTTTACTCATTAGCACTATTGTCTTATTATATTGTTTGGTTGGTTTATTTGCTTAACATGTGTTAGATGTCGAAGATGGTCACACCTTGCACCTGGTAGTTAGGCAACCTATACCATCTGAGGGCTTATCCAATCATTCAGGTTTGGCTTGCCTTAACATTTGCTTGCATCATCTTCTTCTTCAACTGTACAAGGTTCATCTCAAAAAAGGATACTAATTCAAGTTTATCCAAAGCTGTGGAGGACTAGTTGTGGTGGTCTAAAGGGTCCTGTAGATGCCCCACAGCCTGTAAATATTGAAAAACAAAAAATTACTGCACAAGGTAATTAATGGCCATAATGGATTGTTGACCCACACAGAGGGGTTGATACACATTACTTCAGCTAGAGTATGGTTTCCAGTGCACCTTGAATTATTTTCACGAAAAGGTTGGTATAGTATAGAAACAACCCCCCCCCCCCCTCCCCCCAGAGGGGTTGCTACACATTAGTTCATCTGTGAGAAGCAACTGGATATGAAATTCATCCTTTCTGTCGAATATGACATTTGTTTGGACTAATGGGACTCTGGATATAACAGATTATCCTTGGTAATTAATTTCATTAAGTGCTCAATATTGCCATATGATTAATCAGAAAAGCAAGTGGTGGTGTTCTGTTGGTTCTTATTTAATGCTTATAGTTTTATTTAGGTGCTTCTAATGATTTAAAGAGCAACCACGCTACAAATAACAATTGAGTCATTTTGACATCTATAGGAGCTTAGTAATTGTTGTAGCAATACTGCTCTGTTTATGTCATAATCTGAGCTTTCTGAAATGGAATTATATACCTTTGTTTCTTTCTTTTTTTCTTTCCCTTTTTTTTAATGTTATCTTTCATGTGCTAGTAAAATTATCCATGGAGTAACTCCTGCATGTCAATGTTGCAGCCAGTGATCCTGCTTCAGGTTCAAGCCATCACACTGGTCAGGTGGCTCCCAGTGTTGTAATAGAAACTTTTAGTGTGCCTGATCAAGGGGATGCAGTTCCTCCAGAAATCAGTAGGGTGCGGCTACAACTAGATTTTGAATATAGCAATTTTAGATTTTCATACCAATGATTTAATTGTTTTATAATTATCTCTTAATTGATTCTCTGGAGCAGATTGTCTCTGCTGTTCTTGGATCTTTTGGATTTTCAAATATCGGAGGTGTCAGTGAAGGGGTCGATGTGGTAAATATTTAAATTCCAACCTCTAAAACTAATTACTTTATTGTTATACTCTTGAAAATCTATTGTTGGTAAGGATGGAGATTTCTTCCCACTTTTCTTACTCACAGAGGCAAACAAACAAATTGTCTTCGAAGTAAAATTTCCAGTATTTTTGTATCTGGAAGTTGTCTATTTTAAGTTTTTATTTGACTTTAGACGTGAAACACATTTTGAGACATCAAGCTGGTTCATATTTTATCAAATTAGAAAGATGGACCTTAATGCTTTTTCATACCTGTAAATGCTCATTTATGTTTTGGGTCTTGCTCTTTGTGACTGGGATGGATCTTTAAGGAGCGTGGTTTGCGAAGAACATCAGCTGCTGGTGGCACAATGGATGCAAGCCAACTGCAATCTGAACAAACTGGCACCAGGGGTCAGTCTGACAGATCACAGAATGTTTTTGGGCTTCCGACAGCAGTTTCCTTGGGATCTCTGAATCCTCCTGTAAGTTAGGAGTCCTCTTCTTCTCCACCCTCTACCTTCTTTCTACAACATGGATTCTTTGGCCTGCATATCTTTTTGCAGTTTTAAGTATTAGGAATATTTTATTTGTACTTGTAGGTAATTCCTGATTCTCTGACAACTCTGTCCCAATATCTGAGCAATTTGAGGCGAGAATTTGATGCCATCGGTCAGTATCTGTATTTTGCAAATTTCTCTATGGTTAATAAATATCATTTGCTTCAATGGGGCTGATTTGGCCATTGGATTTCAATTCTCTTCATTGACAGGCAGAGGCGGGGAAAACATTGCTCAAGCAGATGCTGCACTCAGGATGGAGCAAATAGATTCTAATACCACATCACTATCAGGAACTGGACAAGAAAGACTTCCATCACCTGCATCCTTGGCAGAAGTGATGCTGTCTAGTAGACAATTACTCACCGAACAAGTTGGAGAATGTTTACTTGTGTGTTATTTAAAAGCATTCTATCTACTTCATATGTTCTCTATTATCTTTACTTTTGTCTTGCTTTATTTTTTGGGTAGCCAACAGTATATCCCATTTTTTACCAGTGAATTTAGTTGCTTGCGGCCATAGGAAGTGGTCATCTTTTTATTATGTTTCTTCTTTTTGTTTAACATTTTATAATTTTAATAGAATTTGATTCTTTTAAGTTTTTAACCTTGAAATATTTCAACATTTACCATTCTTTTATTTATTCTCAGAACTAAAACTTAAATGCATTGGATCTCCCTCCCTGTTTGTTCTGTATGTTGGCAGCAACTTGCAAGACAACTAGAGAATCAAGCACATATTACTGATACTGCAGCGCGACACGCAACTCAGTCTAGTGCATTGAGAACTGGAGTCCAACTTCATAATTTAGGTGCCCTTCTTCTCGAACTTGGACGTACAAGCATGACATTACGACTAGGTCAAGCACCGGTAAGATTATCTCCAATTTCTCATTTATGGCAACCTTTCATGCTTGACATCTCCCGAGCTGTATGTGTCATTGTGGTTTGTTTATTTACAGTCTGAAGCTGTGGTTAATGCGGGCCCTGCTGTTTTTATCAATCAATCTGGTCCTAATCCTCTCATGGTTCAGGTCATAATCCAGACATCCATACAAATTCCTCTTGTTTTTCATCTTTTCATTTTTCTTTAAATTATGTTTCTCTGCTGATCACTCCTATGCATGCAGCCTCTTCCTTTTCAACCAGGGACAAGCTTTGGTGCTGTCCCTTTAGGATCCATGCAGCCTGGATCTGGTCTGACTAATGGTGTCGGTACCGGGTTTCTTCCAAGGCGAATTGATATACAAATACGAAGAGGTTTTCTTCAAATTTGATGTCTGGAATAATTAATATGTATGGTATTTCTGATGTGTGAATCTACTTACAACTATTCTTATTTTACCCAAGGTTCATCGACAGCTACCCCCAACAATAATCGTGAGGAACATGGTCAGACACAGCAAACTGCTGGGCAGAGAAACCCACCAACCAGTTCTGGTGGTGAAAATCCTAGTAGTCAAACAAGTTCAAGGCTCTCAGAGGGTTCATCTTTTGCTGGAGAGCCTGTACGAGTGGTGCCTCTTAGAACGGTGGTTGCAGCTGTTCCTGGCACATTTGGCCGCCTTCCTTCTGATTCATCTGGTAATTCTATAGGTCTATACTATCCTCTTCTTGGACGATTTCAAAATGTAGCTTCTGGGCATGGGAATAGTGGGCGGGGATCTCAAGCATCTGGTGAATATCACACTGCTGAGGTCCAAACTGAGCAGCTGCCAACTCCTGAACCTGCTTTGCAGCAGCAAAACTTTGAACAACGCACAAGAGATGGTAATGTGACAATACTGCAGTTCAATGAAGTTTTGAGGATTACTTGGCTCATGGAAAAGTCTTAAGTTTGTAGTTGTGGACATCTTTTCCAGTGCAAGCTCAGGAGGCTTGAAAGGGGATGTTTTGGTTCATCTTACTCATGAATACATGCGTGTCAATCAGTGGCTTTACTTGTGCTGCTGTTAATGGTGGTTGATATATTTGCCAGTCCCCTATGGCTTATGCTTTTTTGTGTTATTTGTTTTTCCCCTACATTCTTTTTTCCCCTACATTCTTTTGAGTCTTCAATAATCATTTCAATCCTGCATGAACGAGGGAGGAAGGGCGATTTCCACATATATTGCTATTTTTGAACATTCCACATATATCTTTCTTTCTTAAAATTTCATAGTAAAAGTATCATGCTTACTACTATAACACATACACACCCTTCTTTGATTATTCTGATCCACGCATATGGATTCCAATTTGCAGCAAAACTTACCTGCCATGCAGCCAATTTCTCAATGCTGTTTTCTGAGTTGTATTTATTGTTATTGTACCATTTAAGTACATGATGAAAGGCTTTCCTTTAGGATGCTGAAGTGGATTCTTCCTAGCACCAGTCAATAAGAGCACCCCATCCTCACCCTAAAAAATAAGGAAAATAATGTTTGTGTCGTATTCTCCTTTTTTAAAAGTGTCCTGAGTTTTCTTCCATATGTTTATTTCCTAAAGATTTGATTGGGGACCTTTGAGAACATATCGTTACAGGCTTGCAAGAAATCGGTTTTTTTCAGTTCACAATATCATGTAGAAATTCAATTGAAGTTAATGTTGTGTATAGTAGTCAAAGTTTTGATGGTTGCTCGCTGTATCTTGCTTTAGGAGTTGATGATATGACTGTATGAGAAGATATGAGCTTAATCAGCTGTTCTATACTAGTTGACCAACCTTGCTGTTCTTCCAGGATCATTGCCACCAAACTTGAGACAAGAGCCTTCTATTTCTCGCAGTATAAGTATCAACATTCTGTCAGCTAGTGGGGCCCAAAACAACCAGGATTCTGAACGACATATCCCCGACAATATTTTGCAGCTTCTGAGGACCATCTTACCTGGTGATATCCATATGGAGGATGCCAGCTTACGAGGAACAACTACTAGTTCTGTCCCTGAGACTGCAGGGCAATCTACTGCTACTGCAGAAGCAGAACCAAGAGCTACTGATGAGGGGATATTTCTGTCTAATTTGCTTCGTGAGATCATGCCCCTCATATCTCAAAGTGGAGGTGCAGAACCCAGTGCCATACCTCCTGGAGAAGCACAGAACTCTGGGAATCAGAGGCCTCGAGATTCTTCAACCCATGTATGTAGCATTTTCAGTTATCTTTCAATGGATACTTATCTCATGTCCCTTACTATTCTGGATTTCTTGCTTCACCCAATCAAATGAATCTTGAAGGTGTTGGCATGATGTTGTAAATATGTCAAGCTAAATTGATGTGTGCATAAAAACATCAGAACTACAAGACTAACCGGTGGCATATTTGCAGGCTGAAAACTCTGGCATTGGAACATCTCGTGGCCATGATACGGAACCAAGCCCTCCAAATTCAAAACGCCAAAAGGTCTGGCATGTTTAAGGAATTTCATTTCTTTTCTTTTCTGTGCAGCCATCTCATCCTTCAGCTGTATTAAAATTAACAGTAAATATAAGTTTTTGAGATGCAGTAAGAAGTTATTATACAATGAGTATAGATTAGCCTTGATGAATTCAATGAATTTAGAGACAATTCGGTAACAATCTGTTATATGAGTCTCTGGTTATTGTTCTGTTTCCCTTTGTTGCATTCCTAGAATATCAAGTATTTTTGTACAATGTCATCCAGTATGTGATAAAAATGAGTAGAATTTGTTATATTTTTTGAAAGCTCCAAGCAGCCTCAGAGGATGGGTAGAATTTGTTGCACAAGATCTATATATAATAAATAAGTATGCAACGTTAAGCATTGTGGAAAAGTTTCTGCCAATGCTTTGTCTATCACTACCTAGGCATTTGGCTTATTATAACAGGATCTCTGTGTTGTTCAATATATGGCAAATATTCTGCTGAGAATTTCACCATTCTTAAAGTTTTTCTTTAGTCATTACTGAAATCAAAATGATGGAATTAAATTTACATTTTTCATTCTGGAAACTTTATTATTATATATTTTATTGATCTTATTTGCTGGTGCAGACTGAGTGATTTATCTGTGGACAAAGGATTCAAGAGCTGAACTTGTGATTATGATCTCAGACAGCTAAAGAATCATGTGTTTCTTCTATAGGTTAATGGCGGTTGGTCTTATCTTTTCAATTTAGTGTAACATGTCAATGATGGTTGGTCATTTTCTCAAGTTAATAGGCAATGAGTTGAGATGAAATGCTTGGTTTCCATACTGTAACATTACGGCTTTGTATACTTCGGAGTCCTATTAGGCAAATTAGCTTCAACTATTTTTCAATACTTCATCACCATATGTTTGGTTTTTACTCGTTTGCCCTGGTATGTGATTGCTGGGAAGGTTTGATATGACATTACTATTCAGAAAGTAATTATTCAGCGCAATCAGTTTATATTACTATATTTCTTCCCTTTGCATCCATGTGCGTTTATGGACATTCATGTGAGCTTTGTGGATGGCTTTCAAGGGGGGGAGAGTAGGGGCTGTGCATGTATTATCATTGTTATTTTCATATTCCATGTGTTGTTTCTTGCTCAGGATCTAGAGGGAAAGCTAGAAGTTAAAATTTCCGGTGGATGCTTTCACCAGACGGTGGACTTGGAATATGTTGCAATGATGGTAACATGTAAAAAACTAGTTTAGCTACCAGGTTTTGTAAGTGTCTTGTTAGAATGCAAGGTTTGATGATCTTGCATCCGGGAGGAGAACCAAAGACAAGGGACGTCAAAGATGGGTATCAATTGTCAAATCCTTTCATTATATTTGAACATGGTTTATGCTAATATTAGTATTTGTGTTTAAATACAATCCAAATCACTAACATGACATTATCCTAAAATTGAAGATTGTTTCCTTTACTATTTTCTTCCCAAGTTCAAGGGATTTTGTTGTTTTATTAAGAAATTATATTTTTTTTATTTTTTAAAAGTTTATTTTTTATCTTAGTTTTCAAAACGATATAAAAATATAAAAAAAATATAAAAAATTTTAGTTGAAGTAAAAAAAATATATAGAGATGCTTTACCACTCTTCTTTTTTTTTTTTTTTGTTATGATTTTTTTAAAAATTATTTTTGTTGATTTTATTTTTTAATATTAAAAAAGTTAAGAATTTAGCTTCGTAATTTATTTTATTATTATTTTGTTTTCCTATGAGATTAGCGTAGTTTACATGTTTGTCAAAGTAACTCAGGTTGTTCTAGTTTTGGAGAAAATCATGTTATTAAACTTTATAAACAAATAAAAATTAAAAGGCGTGGGGAAACCACTGTTCATCCACACTCATTGTGTTAGAGAATAATATAAAATTATATATTTGAATATCATTTAACAGTTTAAGTTTTTAGGTTAAGATGGTTATTCGACATGGTATCAGAGCTTTATTAATCAAGTGGTTTCAAGTTTAAATTTCACTACCTCAATTCTATTTGATAAAAAATTAAACACAATGTAGTGTGAGTTTGTGCTGGTTAGTAGGTATGACAAGTTCAATTTTTTTTTTAATTAGTTTTTTTTTATTTCACCTGAGATTTTGGGTTGATTGAGGATTCAGTTTCATGATTGGTTTTATTTTGTCTTTTTTGATGTTATCACAGTCTCAAAAAAACATCTTGGTATTGTGATGGTATTTGATTTCACAATCGTCTATTTTTATTGTTATATAGTTAAATAAAAAAATACTTTTTTAAAAAAAATTATAATGTTAGTGGAGTCCATTACCTGATTCACAAGTTTGGTATACTAGCCCGGGTTACCCGATTCACATGTTTGACGAGTTTACCCATCGGTTGGATTTTTTTTTTTTGTCTTTTAATTATTTTTAATTATTTTTTCTATTGCATCTATCAATATTGGATTGGTTAGGAAATAGAATCTATAATTAATTTTTGTTTGCTTTTTATAGGGATAACTATCTCAAATGTATATTTTTAGGTTGGATCTCAATTTTATGAGTATTTATTTTTATCATATAATTAAATAAAAATAGTGTATAAAAAAGTAATTGAACCCAGTAGAGTCCATGACCTGTATCGCGGGGAGATCGAAGTCAATTCAATCCGTTATTATCTTAATTTTTTTTTTTCAAAGTTATCATCTTCAAGTTTTTTTAAAAGCAAAGTCATGATTTTACCGATCATCAACGTTGTATTTGAACCTATAAAATTAATCGATTTAAGTTGAGTTAGCTCTTATATGATTTAATTTAAAATTCAAAAACTCGAATTAGATAAAAAATTAAATCAGAAAATTTTAAAATTGAATCAAATTTAAAAATATTATTAAAAAATTCTCTGTAATTTTAATATCTTTTTATATTTTTAAAAAATATCCGGTAAGATATATTAGTATCTTACCAAACTCTGTATTGAAAAGGACCACCAAGGCCCATTTATTTAACAAAAAATTATTACTACATATCAGCGAGCAAAATAGGGTTTAAAGCTTGCTCATTTCAGCAAGAGGCTCTCTCTCTTTTGTATCTTTTGCCTCCTGCTGTTTCAGGTCCTTGTAGAGAACACAAACAGCTGTAAATCATGGCTGAGCAGGTTCTCGCAACACACTCTCTTGCTATTCACTGCTTCTACTCCAAACACGTTTAGTCTTAGATCTTATTATGAGCTCTCATTATGGTTTCTTTATTTCTGTGTTGCAGACTGAAAAGGCATTTTTGAAACAACCCAAAGTGTTTCTCAGGTAATGTATTAGAACAGCAAAAGAGGCGAACTTTCTGTTTTGGGGTCTTTTTATTTGATGTGGGTTTTTGCTGTTTTGTGTTTTTTGATTTGTTTGTGTTTTTTTGGCAGTTCAAAGAAATCTGGGAAAGGAAAGAGGCCTGGAAAAGGTGGAAACAGATTCTGGAAGAGTATTGGATTGAGTTTCAAGACTCCCAGAGAAGCCACTGAAGGTTTGTCTTTTATAGTTGTGTCATTCTTATGATGCTTTCATGTTTGTAATTTTATTGAGCTTTGTATATTTTATTCTAGTTGAATGCACTGATTTTAATGGATAATGGAGTCAAGTAACCAAGATATGTTCTATGATCATAGGGTTGTAAATACTAATATATTTCGTTTATGTATTAACTTGCTTTGTTACAAATCAATGTGTGATATGGAGGAATTAGAACCTTGTCGATGATGATATGGAATTTAAATAGTTATTAAATAATCACACATGTCGAGTGCCATGGACACGATCTCTTTAAATGCTGTTGATATGTCTCCATGCTTGTGTTTCTATCCATGTTTTTTATGCCAAGTTCTTCGTTTGCAACTTGATTCATATGTTTGCTCCTCTTTCATGTAATTTCTCCTTCACATGATATTTTTGTAGAATGTGAAATTTGCTGACGTTGTACTCCCATATGTTTACTTCTGACAGGAACTTATATTGATAAAAAATGCCCCTTCACCGGCACTGTTTCTATTCGAGGTCGTATCTTAGCTGGAACTTGTCATAGTGCCAAGATGGTGAGGACAATTATTGTTCGGCGGAACTATCTTCACTGGGTCAAGAAATACCAAAGGTCTAGTCCAATTTTAGTTCTGGTGTTTTTCAGTGCATATTATCACACCATTATAATTTAAATATTATTTTTTCCCCATAGATATGAGAAGAGGCATTCAAATATTCCAGCACACGTATCCCCATGCTTCCGTGTGAGGGAAGGCGATCATGTCATCATCGGACAATGCAGGTTAAATTTTGACCACCCAAAGTTTTATTTTATATCATTTATCTTGAATGTGATTTAGCTGTTATTGTATATGCAATTGGCCTTCAATTCATAATATTTGCCTCTTACCATTTCAGGCCACTGTCCAAGACTGTTAGATTTAATGTATTGAAAGTGATTCCAGCTGGTTCTGCTGCTGGTGGGAAGAAGGCCTTCACAGGAATGTGAGGTTGAACTTCCATTTTTTTTGTTCATGCTGGTGTTACAGCCATATTGGTTTAGGGTTATATCTTATGTAAGAGGCAACTCCTGGAGTTTTGAACAGCATAGTTTGACAGCAAATGGACAATGAGATTCTTTTTTTTCCCCTCATTTTCATGTTTTTAATTAAATGATGATTGTCGAAGATACCACTGCTACTGTTTATCAATAGCATTGGAATTTGTTGCTTCATCCGCACGAGTTATTGAGTAAATCGAAGATTTTAGCAAGGTGCATATTACATGACAGGTGATGAAAGACTGCTCAGGCACATGCAAGGGTGTCCTGTTGTCTTGCAATTCTCTTTTTATAGAGCTTTTGATGGTGACGATCATTTGATGGTGTCTAGATAGTAGACACTGCTGGCATCTAATAATTTTTTTTTCCCAATTTTTAACAGCAGAAGTTGCTGTATCTAATCTACAATTATTATTCTCAGTTTTTTTTTTGTCCTAAACCTAAAACTCTAGCCGCGAGGATCTTGAGAGTTAACGAAAGGGAAAGGGCGTCACCTCTCTCTATGGATAGCTTATAGTGCACCTCTTTGTGGGAGCAATGAATTTGTAATTGAAGTGCCATAAATATCTCTTTCCCCTTGAATGAATTCACAGTTGAGCCTCTTGTGATGGAGTCCCTACTGTTGGTTGAAAGATTTGGATAACAGTGAGCATTGAATGGTGCGGTAACTTGGGCTCATGAAATTCTTCCAACTCCTTGGCGACATAGATTGCCCATCACCTCTGTTGCCTGTGATTTTCAGTGGGAATATATGGAGATTAGTGTCTGAAAAATAAAGGCCAGAAAAAATCCTAAAATCAGAGGAATTCAGAAAAGAGTGGTGTTGGTCTTGGGCAGTAATTGGCAGGAAGAGGACTAGCTATTTCATCAACAAACAGATAGGATTCTGTATTTTTTATCCTTTTTTGAACAATAAAACCATCAATTTTTTTTGCTCATCTGTGTTCTTCCTTTTTTTTTTTTTTTTTTTTTGAAAGATTGGCCTGTGTAACTTCTGATAAAGACATGGTTACTTTCTTACGTTTGCAGTTAAGATTTGTGCTTACAAGATTTGTACTTTTTGTTTGTTATTACACGTTAAGACTGTGTTTGTTTTCCAGAAAGTGATTCTCAGGAAATCTCTTTCCAAATTTTCCTGTGTTTGTTTGTCATTAGAAAAGTTGGTAAACGGAAAACACTTTCCAGTCAAAGAAAACTTTGGCTTGGTTTCCAGAAAAATTGGTTTCTAGGAAAGTGTTTTCCTGAAAAATTTGGGCGGAAAACACTTTCCGGAAGTTGTGAAAAATTTAAAAATATCATATTATTTACTGATTATATCAAATTTGGTCCTCAAACTTTTGATTGCTATATATATTTGTTTTGAATATTTATTTTTCAATTTCATCTCTTAAAATTTAATTTTTATATTAACTTTACTCCTCATTTTTATAATTATTATTTGCTTTTTCCTTATCATTTTTTTATTGAAATTTTTTATCTATCAAATTTGGTCCTCATTCTTTTGATTGTTACTTATTTTATTTGAAATAATTTATGAAATGTTAATTATTATTATTATTTTAATTTCTTCGTTTTTTTATTTTTTATTTTTTAGATTTGATCTTTATTATTTTGATTATTATTTATTTTATTTGAGATAATTTATGAAATTATATATTTTTTTTAATTTTATTCTCATTCAACTTTTTAACTTGTAAGATTTGTTCCTTATTATTTTAATAAACTTGAGAAAAATAAAACATTAATAAGTTATTTTCCAACTCATTTTCCATGATATAATCAAACACTAGAAAGTGTTTTCCAACTTATTTTCCATTATATTACCAAATATCAGAAAATAATTTATTTTTCTGAAATTCATTTTAAAAAAGAAATTATTTTCCAGCAAACAAACATGATCTAAATCGCTAGAGCTATTTTGAGTTGGTTTTAAAGCAATGGTTCTACAGCCATCAAGGTTCATGATCTTAACTTTTGCTGCCATTGATTCATCTTTCAATTTTATGCAACCCTTTCACCACTTCTACTTGTCCAACGTTGAAAAGAAAAAAAAAAAAGTATGCCTTGACTTGGGTAGTGATTTCATGATGTAATTTCTCTTCTTGTTTACCTGGTGCAACAGTGCAAGATTCTCCATCGAAAGTGGAGAATCCTCTCCTTCCTTAATCTGTTACTTTTTATGCCAAGATTTTGCTCATTCAAGCTCCCCTAAGGAACACGTAAGAGAGGGACATCCCACATCGGAAAGAAAGGAACAATATTTGAACTTTATAAAACTAACCCTGACACACGCTTACCAGCTGAGCTCGGTAACGCGGGCTTGTAACCCGAGTGGGGGCTTTAAAGTGATGGGACGTGGACTATGCACGTAAGGTCGGTTTCAGGCTGTCTCTTATCTGGCCCGCCCGTTCCAAGCCAGGAGTTGAGCCAAGGCATCCTAGTGAAGACCTGGGTGTCGTGGCTCCTAGAGGGGAGGGCACAGCGTGAGGCTGGTCTCACAGAGCAGCGATCACTTCCCGCTCCTGGCAGTGGAAGGATTACGGGCCGGTGCCACCTGGATCCGCATGGCCTGATGGGCTGATCTAATTGAACCATCACTTTTATCATTTTTTTTGTTTATATGTTCAAACGTAGCGGTTTAAAACTAGCAATGACGTAACAGGTGACCCAATTCATGGTTCAGAGTCCATTTGGCATAGCGGTTCGATTAAGTTTTTGATTTTTGTTTTTATACCAACTACCCGAAATGAGCATGGCACATCAGCTGTCAGTGACTCAGTGGAAGGTGGAAGAAAATGGACTGCTGCCTGAGATAGTACCAGTCAGCCAAAAAAGATTCCTTTGTCAATCAAATCATAATCTAATGAAAATGGCTTCATGTTTTTTGTCTTTGACCATATACAGTGAGTGCCACCATGGCATCATGACATGTTTTATGATTATCACTAGTTATGTAACTTGTCCTTGTCCATGAATAAATATTTTTATTTTTTATATACAAGTTTCTCTATGTATTTTTATAAATAAAAAAATGTATATGCAATTCAAAAAATTTATTCACGGATATAATTAAATAAATTGAAAACTATGTATTCTAATAAATAATAATTAACGACATCTAAAAATAAAACTTGAAAAATCGTAGCAGATTTAGATTAAGATATTTAATCTCGTAAGACGGGACTTCTACACGATCATGTTTGCTAATTTTTATTTATTAAAATGTTTTTTATTTAATCAAACGATAATAAAAATAGACAAAGATATTAAATTGATTGAATAAAATAAAAGGAGAACATGAATAATATACAAGGCTACACATATTGAAAATATCATCTGAAAATTAATATTTTTTATTTTTAAAAATATAGTTCATCTATACAAAAGATAAAAAAATATATATCATAGATGAATTAGAAAAATATTTTCAAAAATTAAACACATAACTAAAAATCACCTTCATCTAAAAGAGGCTTTCTAAACATAATAAAAAAGAGGAGTATCAATGTACAAATAATTAAGTTTTAAAAAGAAAAAAAAAGAAGCATTAATTAAAATAACAAAAATATGAAAAAATAACAAAAATAATTTTTTTGTACCAAAATAGAATTGGAAACTTATAGCTCCTCACTCATGTTTGCCGTGTTTTTCATTTTATTCTCCCCTCTTCCAACCCCATCTTTTCATAAAAATTTAAAATCAATTGTTTTTTAATTAAGACTAAATTGCCCAAAAACAATTCGAGTACAAAAAAAAAATATAAAATTTTACATAGTCTATCTACAGTAAAATATAAGAGGATGAACAATTGAGGCAGGGCATAGTAAAAACACCACACTATTTAGTTCTAGTTAATAATAGGAAAATTAAGGTTTTTCTAGATCTAAACAAAGTTTCTCTCTTATTTACTTTAAAATACTGGCATTTTCTTGCAGAAATAGTGGAATTTCATTTGTAGTATATTTCCATGTAGTGGGAAGAAGGCCTTCATAGGAATGTGAGGTTTAACTTCCATTTTTTCTGTTTATGCTGGTGTTACAGCCATATTGGTTTTAGGGTTATCTCTTATGTAAGAGGCTACTCCTGGAGTTTCGAACAGCATAGTTTGACAGCAAATGGACAACGAGATTCTTTTTTTCTCTTCATTTTCATGTTTTTAATTAAATCATGATTGTCGAAGATATACATTAAAGAGTTGTTTTTAAAGCAATGGTTCTACAGCCATCAAGGTTCATGATCTTAACTTTTGCTGCCATTGATTCATTAATCAATCATCTTTCAATTTTATGCAACCCTTTCACCACTTCTACTTGTCCAACGTTGAAAAAAAAAAAAAAAGTATGCATTGACTTAGAGTCCGTTTGGCAACGTGGTGGCGTCCACGTTTCCTGCGATTTGAAGCTACAAGCTGTTTGGTAACACATGAACGCGAGTTACTGTTCAATGGGTCCCACGTGCTGCAGCGTTTGAAACGCGAGAAAATGAGAAGCAGCTCCTACCTACTTTATGCGCGGTGAAATGATGCTACTGTAGTGAACAGTGGAGCATGGCTCCACTGTTCACCAAACAGTTTTTTTTTTTTTTTTTTTAAACCAGTACACTTAATTAATTTCACTAATTTTGTACGTAATGAAATTGTAGATAGTTTTTTGTTAAAGTTATTTTTTATATATATAAAGTGTGATTTATTTCATGATGTAATAGCAATAGTTAAATCCATAATATTTAAATTAAAAACCATTAATATTAATATATATTTTTTAAAATTATTTTATAACCTCAATTTCAAAAGCATTCTTAACCAAACACATTAAAACTACTTTTTCTTCAACTTCAATTTCAACCACAGTTTTAACCAAACACCTATTTTTTCAAACCAACCTCAACTAAAAGTACTTTTTATAAAACAACTTTTTTTAAACCACAACCACAACCGCTACCGCAATACCAAACACGCTCTTAGATAGTGATTTCATGATGTAATTTCTCTTGTTGTTTACCTAGTGCAAGATTCTCCAGAAAGTGGAGAATCCTCTCCTTCCTGAATCTATTACCTTTTATGCCCCGAGATTTTTGCTCATTCAAAGCTTTTTCCCTAATGAACACGTAAGAGAGGAACATCCCACATCGGAAAGAAAGGAAAAATATATGAATGTTATATACCTAATCCTGACACATGCTTACCAGCTGAGCTCGGTAACGCGGGCTTGTAACCTGAGTGGGGGCTTTAAAGTGATGGGACGTGGACTATGCACGTAAGGTCGGGTTCAGGATGTCTCTTATCTGACCCGCCCGTTCCAAGCCAGGAGTTGAGCCAAGGCATTCTAGTGAAGACCTGGGTGTTCTGGCTCCTAGAGGGGAGGGCACAGCGTGAGGCTGGTCTCACAGAGCAGCGATCACCTCCCGCTCCTGGCAGTGGAAGGATTACGGGCCGGTGCCAACTGGATCTGCATGGCTTGAAGAGCTGGTCTAATTGGACCGTCACTTTTTTTAATTTGTAATCGTTTCTTTTTTGTTTTACGAATCTTCGACAGAGTCATGAATCTTGGGTTAGCCTGGAGAAAATTATTTGACTGGTTGAATCAACCTGGAATTTAGGTGATCCGTTAAAATTTGGTAGATATTTTTTTTTTTTTTGTTCAAATGTAGTTTTCATCCTATCAAAAATTCTTTTTTTATGTTTTTTTCAGTTAATTATTAATTTAAAGTTCATTATATAAATATAAAATAATAAAAATATGTTTTATTTTTATATTTGAAGCTCTTTATATATTCAATGCTCACAATAAAAAAATTATGTTTTTTTTGACGTGGATTAGAAAACATTTTAAAATATTTTTTAAAATTTAATTATTTATAACATGAATAACATATATTATTTTTTAATTTTTTCAAGTTGATTTAGGTTTATTTAAATCAACCTGTATAACTAGGGCTCAATTCTTTGACCGGTTCAATCCCGAGCCGGGTTTGATAAAGGTTTAAAAGACACAACAAGTTGCCAAATGCTAGTGCAATGACGTAACAGGTGCCAGTGGAAGAAAATGGACTGCCGCTGAGATCGGACACGTACCAGTCAAGCAAAAGAGATTCCTTTGTCAATCAAATCATAATCTAATGAAAATGGCTTCATTTTTTTTGTCTTTGACCCGTAAACAGAGAGGGCCTCCATAGCGTCCAGACATGCTTTATGATTATCTTAGAAGGAATTAAGGTTTTTCTAGATCTTAACGAAGTTTATCTCTTATTTACTTTAGAGTATTGGCATTTTCTCGCAGAAAGAGTGGAATCTCATTTGTAGCACAGAGGGCTTAAAATCCATCCATCCTGTGTGTTTCTAGCCATCCATACCTTGCTTATAGAATGAATTCCTATCCCGTGACCTCACAAGATTCTTGCTTTATTTTGAGATTAGCATGCAATTGTTCTACGAGATCGTGTAGAAATTATTTTTTAAAGTATTTTTGTTAGAAAATAAATTAAAATATTTTTATTTTTTAAAATTTATTTTTAATTTTAGTAAATCAGAACGGTTCAAAAACATCCAAAAAAAATTAAATTAAAATAAAAAAATCAAAAATTTTTAAAAATATAATTGAACCACATTCCATCCATCTAGGCCCTTCTACTTTCTCTTCATCTTTAACTTTTTGTAAATTTATATTTGGCATTCTCCAACAAAAGTAGACGCAACCATGGTCCATTGTTTGTCTTTGATTAGAGCCACGAACTTGACACTCCACATCCTCTCCAATGTCTAATAATCCCCCCAGCACAATGCTTGTCACAATCAATGCGATTTGGGTTCAATATCTTATTCGTTTTTATTTTCAGTGCAGTGTTTTCTTTGACAGATTCCCCCCATCTCACCTGTGATTTGATGTAAAATAAGATGAGAGTCAAGCATAAACCACCTGATTGAGGTGTGAATGAAATCCCACATTGAAAGAAAAGAAAACATACCACTACTTTATAACACTCGTTCATCCACATAGAAGATCTGCTGAGCTCAGTAACGTGGGCTTGTGACCCAAGTGGGAGCTTTGATGTGATGGAACGTTGCCTTAGCTTAGATAGCTGAGTTCGGTGGGGCTCGAATCTGGCCTGCCCGTTCCAAGCCATGAGTTGAGCCATGGCATCCTCCTGTAAACTGGGGTGTCATGACTCCTAGAGTGGAGGGCACAGCGTGAGGCTGGTTTCACAGAGCAGCGAATACCTCCCGCTCTTGGCAGTGGAAGGATTACGGGTCTGTGCTATCTGGATCACATTGCTTGATGGGTTGGTCAAATTGGACCGTCACCTTTTTATTTTTTATTTTTTAAAAGGCTTGATTTATTGCTTTCAAACTTGTAAGGCATATCTTTAGAGCAAACAAATTTGTGGATTTGAAAGGGAGAAGATGCCAAATGCTTATGCTAAAAACACTAATTCATCGTTGAATGGATCATGTTGAAGGCTAAGACCCTCCTAGGTCATATACGAAGCAACCAAGATGATTCCTTCGTCAACAAAATCATAAGACTAATGAAAGCGGCTTCATTTTATTTATTTATTTATTTATTTTGTGTCTTTGACCAGTGTAAAGTGCGAGAAAAGGTTTATGATTATAATAACCTAACTTTTTTGGTAATGCTCAATTCCAAACCACACAAAAGGAGCGATCCCTCTTGCATTCTTTTTAGACAACATCTTGAAAATAACATCCTACTTTCCTTGATGGGAAGAATTGTGAGCCATTGGGACTGCATTTCCCTTGAAAGAAAGATTTTTATACTGCAAAGAAAGACGAGCAAGGTAGCCTTAGGATGTGAACTCTCTTGGCATTGATTGCAAGGGCCCTTTTAGCTTCGAAAAAGATATATTTTATGGAAGAGAAAACGGTGCGAGCCACCACTACCTTTTGTAGAAAGCAAAAGGGAAATAAATCCGAAGTCATTGTCTTCCATCATCGTCCCACGATTTATCAAGTATCTTTTAGCTCACACACTAACCAATGAAAACCAATTCTCCTGGCATCTCATTCTCTGTTCTTTCTAGCAATTGAATGAATAAACCAAGCCCCATTAGGCATGGAGAATTGACATGTGAAGGGGGTGAAAATGCTAAGATCTCTTGATATTTGACCATAAAACATTTAGTAGCTTCGCTGCAATCATTAACAACCTTTATGTAGCTCTTAAGAATGAATAATGATGGTCTTTTCAGTCTGACTGGGAATGATGCAAGTAAATCCCACAAGAGTCTATTTCCATGTTATATAAGGGTGAAATTGTCCCATTGCATCATCTTGATGGATGCTTTCAACAGGTGATCGAAGGGGTTTTTTTCTTCTGTTTTTTTTTAAAAAAAAAAAACAGCACAATAGTTAAAAATAAGAGAAATTAGCTTGATTATTTTATAGTTTAGTTATTTTTATATTTATTCTCTATATTTTAAAAAATTATAATTTATATCTTAAACCTTGTTGCGCACGTTAACAATTTATATCCTATAATTTAGTTTATTCTATACTTATCAAAAATGTAAACTATAATTTTAAAAAAACATGAAGAATAAGTTTAAAAACAACTAAATTATATCATGATTATAGTAACTTTTTTCTAAAAATAATTTGTGAACTATCACAACAAAAAAAAAAAACTTATTTATGCATTAAAAAAAGTTATTTTTTATTCTAAGTGTGTTTAATAACATGGTGCATTGTGTTTTTTAAAAATATTTTTTAATTAAAAATACATTAAAATAATATTTTTTTTATAATGTTTTCTATTTTTAATAGTATCATATTAAAAGCATTTTAAAATATGTAAAAAAATATTAATTTACTATTTTTTTAGATAAAAAATAATTTGAAGAGTAAACATTATTGCAATGTCAAAAAAAAAATTACCAAATATTATGGTTCCATGAACTTTCGAGTGAAATGGGATTTCATTTCAAATGATTCGGGCCATCATTTGTCCAATGCTGAACTTCGGAGGCACATTGAATTATTGGATTTCCATCACAATTCCAGAACCCAGATGAATTCATGTCACAAAGGCAAAATCTTTTTCTTGTTCAATAAACTTTACCTCAAAATTCTCCCTACCAAATCCCTCGTACACAAAGGCCCTATTAATATCATAAAATACCATGATCTTAATTTAAAATATCGATCATCATGGATTAAAAACAAATTAGGTTGTTGAAACTTGAAAATAAATTAAAATTTTATTCTAAAGTCTACACTCCAAGGAATAAAAATGATATATATTTGACCGACTCCCTCATATTAATATTATAAAATAATACCATGATCTTAATTTATCAACAACTCATTCAAGCTTTGACAATATTAGCAATAGTCCTTCTTCCATATATTTGTAAATTGCTTCTTCTTTTTTTGTTCAATTAAATGCAACAAAAATCCCTTTTCCTTATTAATGATTGTATATTTATATTTAATCAAAACATCATACTATAACAAAAGCAACATCAAAGGCCTTTTAGCAATTAAAAGCTTAGCGGTGTGGCAGTGTTTAAAAAATATTTTTTTTTTTGTTTTTTTACTTTATAATATTTTAATATATATTTTTTTATACACAATACCCAAAACTGTACGATTTATTTTATGCATCCAGTATGCCCATAAGAACAACAAAAACAAGAACAGCTTAACCAACTGATTTTCAGCCACTCTTTCTTAGAAAAATCTGGAATTTAACAGCTCTTATTTATATTCTCTTTCTCTCACCCTCCCTCCACCAAGGCATCAACAAGTCCTTCATTTTATTTTCACCATCATCACGATAGAGATATTCCACAGAATCTTCCACCCCCCCTCTCTGTATTCCAAGTTTTTCTCTTTGATTCTCTCTCTCCTTGTGTCTTCCTCTGTGTTTTTTTTTTTTTTGGCTCGTGTTGTTGCTTCTTTGGATTCCCACAAAGACAACAACTAGTTGCTAAAGACTTAAATAAGTCTTCTTGTTTTCTTTTTTCTGTCACCAACATAATAACAATAATAATATTGACAACAACCATGTGTGTAAAGGATGCAAAGCAAGAAATGTAGAACCCAATTGACAATAATAGTAGTTGTAATAACAGCAATAGCAACAAGATGCAATCTTTGCCTTTGCATGGTGACCTCTTGCAAACCCAGATGGAGAATTTTGATCAAGACTCTTCTTTGATTAGTTCTAGTGGTGGGATCAGTGTTGCCAACTCTTATCCTGTAAGATTTCTTTTCTTTCTCAAATTTCATTGGTTTCCCAAGTTGGGTCTTTTCTGTTTTTGTTTCTCCATGTTTGTGTTCTGAATTTTGCTTCTTTTTGTCGTCGTCGTCGTCGTTGTTAGAATTGAGTTTATTGCTTTCTGTTCATTACTGCTTTGTTTAAATTGATGTTTGTTGAGGAACTTGTATTGTTTTCTTTTTCTGAAACTTATGAAGTTATTGATGATCCATAATTGCTTTCTGATTTCTTTTTCCTTACTCTAAAAAGTTTCAGACTTTTAGCTGGTTGTGTAATTATGAAATTGTTGCTGGTTCATGTATTTGGTGGGCATTGGAGATATGTGGCTGTAACTTTTTTTTTTCCTAGCTTAATATCTCTGCCTTGAATAATTTATTGTTTGGTACTTCAATTTGGTAGCTACAGTATTATGACTTTTCTTTTGTATTAATTTACCTTTTTGCACACCACCAACATGGTGGTGTTGCTTTCTGTGGTAAATAATTCACTTCAATTATATTCCCTTGACTTAGTCGATGTTCTTCTTGGACTCATGGTTGTCATGGAGAAATAGATGGATAGATAGTGTGTGTGTAAGAGAGAGAGAGAGAGAGAGAGAGAGAGAGAGAGAGAGATTTTTTCTCCAGTGACTTTGGTATTGATTAAAGAGCAGTAATGGTTGTCAATTTGTCATAGTAACCCCGATTTAACTTTTATTTATATAATATCTTCTAAACTGTATGCAGGAACCCTTCTATATTCTTAATTATCAATCATTTAATACCTTTCTATGTCTATAATCTCATTTTTGTTATTGCCTTTGTACTTGGTTCTTATCCATTTATTTTTCCCTTCACTGTTAGTTTGCAATAGTGCATACTTATATTGGCCAGATACACGTATCATTGTTGCTATACCCTCTGATGGAATGTTATTCTTTATCACTATTTGTTCTTCTGCTATCTCATTTTTAGTTTTTTTTGTTTGTGGTGGTTCATTCAGTTGGAAAGCATTTGTGAGGATAGAGTGGTCACAGAAAGGAAACAGAATCTGTTAACAGATTTTTTTCCCACCCTTCGCTCAGGAGAGTGGTCTGATATTGGTGGTCGGCCTTATATGGAAGATACGCACATTTGCATTAGTGACTTGGCTAAGAAGTTTGGTTACAGTTTACTAAGCGAGCATGTTATTTCTTTCTATGGTGTAAGTTATTTTCCTGTTCTGTTGTTCATCTGCTATTTCAGCTGCTAATGAATTTTATGTTTTTGTGCTGTTTTGGTTCTAATCAATACTGTATCTTTACTTGTGCTTTCTGTTCCCTTATGGAAAAATCATAGCTTTTGGTCTTCTAGTTTATCGGGTAGCAATATTTTAGGATATAGGCTTCTTTCGCTTATGAGATTAACTACACCATAGTGTACCTTGATGGAAGACTGTAGTATCTCTCTTTAAACATATCACTTATGATTATGATAGCAAGTGTGAAGGTTCTAGAAAGTATTAATCTAAAATTGAATCGGAGCTTACCACTTTAAATAAATCTGAGCATCACTTTAAACTTGAAAATCTGAAACGTCCATGTTTTCAATCAGCATACTAGAAACCTGTGCTCATCTGACACCAAGAATAGCTCTCTCATTTGAACTTTGCTCATCTGGAAACAGATAAGATGTAATTGCATTGCATGAATACTTTAGAAAAACAAAGCCAACAAGCAATAGGAAGTGGAATTTTTTCTTTCTTATTTTAAGAATTAAATATACTTTGGAAAATAGGTATTTGATGGGCATGGAGGAAAGACTGCAGCACATTTTGTACGCGAGCATTTACCAAGAGTCATTGTTGAGGATGCTGATTTCCCTGTAAAACTTGAGAAAGTGGTTACAAGATCATTCATTGAGATTGATGCTGCATTTGAAAAGTCATGCTCCCTTGAGTCAGGCCGTTCTTCTGGCACTACTGCACTCACTGCAATGATATTTGGGAGGTAACAGCTTCTTATCGTTTTTCTGTAGTCAGTCATCTGCTTCCTATGGTTTATTCAGGACTTTCTAGCCCTTTGCATCCCTTTTGTTTAGTCCATCTGTCACTTCCAAGGCCATTCTGTCCTGGGTTAACAGTCCTGAATGTGCTATAGTCATTAAGGTTAATGATGACCCAATTGTAGCTTTCTGACCAATCAAAAAGATCTGTCATGTCACCTAAGATCTTGCGTTGTCAGGAATTGCTCCAATCCATTAGTTTTATCATATATTGACATTCTGTTATGTCTTCTCACAAAGTGCGTTGTCTTAAAAAAATGTCTTTCTTGGACAGGTCATTGCTTGTGGCAAATGCTGGTGATTGTCGGGCAGTATTATCACGGGGTGGAGGAGCGAAGGAAATGTCAGAGGATCATAGACCTTGCTGCATGAAAGAAAGGACAAGAATTGAGTCCTTAGGTGGATTCATTGACGATGGTTATCTAAATGGTCAGTTAGCTGTTACCCGCGCATTAGGTGACTGGCACCTTGAAGGAATGAAGAAAAAGGGTGACAGAAGTGGGCCCTTAAGTGCTGAACCAGAACTTAAATTGGTTACACTGACGAAGGAAGATGAGTTCTTGATAATCGGAAGTGATGGAATATGGGATGTATATTCAAATCAAAATGCAGTAGATTTTGTTCGGAAGAGACTTCAAGAGCACAATGATTTGAAGCGATGCTGCAGAGAAATGGTAGGGGAAGCATTAAAACGGGGAGCAACTGACAACTTGACAGTTGTAATTGTTAGCTTTCACTCAGAGCCACCGCCACCAGTGGTGGTACAGAGGGCAAGAGTCAGGCGAAGCATTTCCGCCGAGGGGCTTCAGAATCTCAAATGCTTGCTAGAAGGTAGTGCTTAAAACTTTCCATCCAAGTTCCCCAGGTGGTGGAGGAGGGTAGAGCCAATCAAATAACAGTACATAGCTAAATTGGCTGTCCTCAAGTTTTGTTGGTGTATGCTGTATATAAATTCATGGGCAAATAGAATCTGCATTTTTCTTCCCTCCTATCATTCTTGCCTCATTCACTGGAGTCTTTGCAACAGTCTATATATTCCCTTTTCTCCCCTTTATCTTGTCATTGCCTGCTAAAGGTGCCTAGTAAGAAATTGGTCCGAAGAATGGATTTGCTTATACGAGGCAGGGACTGATTTAGGGTAAATGATCAATGCCAGAGTAAGCATGCCCTTAACTGCATGATTTCACCTCTCTGGTATTCTTTCATCCAGAAGATGCATTGATCACAGTAACAATTAATGTCTTGTTTATGCAGGCGCATTCTCTTTCACGCTTGTGTAAAATCATATACGAACGTCTCAGGGCTCTTTTCATTCAACTAAGTTTCTACTTAACTCAAAGATTTGGACCCAAGGGCTAAGAGATACTCTCTACTAGGCTAACGAGCAAGTGGCTTGCAAAATGGCACCATGTAAAGAAGGATGTAAAGAAGGATGAAATTGAAAATTGAATTTCGTGGAAATAAAAGAAAAGGCCACCAATTTTATCAATTAGATGTGAGAATGCCAACTTTCCCCTCTATTTAACACATGTAGGAGCATGCGTGTGGTCATAAAATTGCTTCAATCATGCCTTCGTTTTTCTAACTTGTCTGGAATTGAAGGTGATAGCTGGTTTTTGAGAGTGTAGTTGCGGTTGCTTTTCAAAGTACTTTTTATGCCGAAATGTATCAAAATGATGTTTTTTTAATTTTTTAAAAATTATTTTTGAGATCAGCACATTAAAACGATCCAAAACATATAAAAAAATTAAATTTTTTTGAGAACACGGTGCCTAAATGTTTAATGGCCAGAAGGTGCATCTTTTCACTACTGCCTTCAATTATTTTAACAAAAGGATCCGATTGCGGAGAGGTATATAGATGAAGGACCCAATCAATAAAATTGATATTTGAGGGACAAATCTATTTATGTTGCAAACTAATTTATCAAAAATTATTTTCAATCATACGTAACAGCAAAAGAAACATAAAAATGATATTCTTCGTTTTATTAGTTATAAGATGAATTACTCTATCATACTAAATAATATAATATTTAATATTTATTCAATATTTTATTTAAATGAAATAATCCGGTTTTTAATTCTTCCTTTAAAATAGATTCATAGAGACTTGAATTTTCGTTAATATAAGTCAATATTTAATATTTTATAAAATATGAGTTTTTAAACATAGCAATTTGCGGTGTATATATTTAGACGTCTGTACCCGAAGTTGAATTTTAAAAAAAAAATAGATTTAATGGTTTTTTTAGTTTTTTTTACGTGATTATCTTGATTTTATGATTTAAACTATGTGTTAGATGAGTTAAATCGAGTGGACTTATTTTTTTTTTACTTTTAATTATTGTTTTTTTTTTTTTTGAATCCTCTTTTGTGTGATTGATGTTTTTTTATCCTTTAATATTTGATTTGTTAAGAATTGACTTTCATGATTTTTTCATGTTTGATGCTTCTAGTCAAATGGCCTAAAACATGGGTTTTATAGGCTAACAAGGATTAACATTGGTCTTTTAAAAAATAAGATTTCGTAATTTTTTTTTTATTTTTCTTCTCTCAGTTTATCTCGATCTCATAACCTAACTATTAGTTTGGTGAGTTAACTCAGACAAACTCAAGTTAGTTTTTATCTAACAATTATTACATTTTTTAATCCTTTTATATATATATATATATATATATATATATATTATTTTTAATTATATCATTCAATATTTGATTTATTGAGAGTTAAACTTTAATTTTATTTTAAATTTATTGTTTTTAATAAAATAACTCAAGTTACGGACTTAATAGATTAACACATGTTAACATCTTTTCTTTTTATTTTATTTTATCATCTAATATTATTATTTTTTTTCATGCTTCCTTTAAAATACGCTGCATTGATGAACATTATTTTTTTCTAAAACTTTTTTTATCGCAGTTGTGGCGGAGCACGGGTGGGTCATATAGCTAGTTCAATCTCAAGCTCGTTGCTATATACAGTTTCAGTTACTACTAAAAATAGCACAGCCATTCTTATCTCTGTGTACTCATTCTCTGGATTCACCATATAAGGCAATTAATCGCTTATATTGAAATGGCATGTTTGATCTCCAACAATCAGTTTACATATCCACAAAGCTGTAAGACTATCATTTGTGAAATTTGGTGTTGCTTTACCTTCTTGATGAATCACTTAAACTGTTCGTTACAGGGCACAACATGCAATGCTTGTAATCAATTGGTAATCTCATCTCATGCCCCTCAAATTTTATTTGTTTATTTATTGTTTTTGAGAATGCCCTCCAAGTGTTGTATCTTCGACTGTTAAAGGTTGATTGCTGGACGAGTTAGGAATACCAATTTGTGATGAACCAATAAAAAATGTTAGAAATAGCGGGTGCTAGAGTGTCCCTGAACAGTAGTGTAGAATGTAGAAGGCTTATATTATTGGTATCTTTGTTTGTACATGTACAACAGAAAGTACGAGTATATCTGATCAAAGAATGAGTTACAAAATACAGACATGTATACTTGCAGGATCCTTTATATCCAAGTGTTTTTCCATGGAACCTGTTCTATGACTAGATGTAAAAGGAATACAGACGATAATCTTAGAAGCACTTTCCATCATTGAGCAGTTGCATTGTTTGAAAGCCATTTTCTATCGTTCAGCATCCCTTTAATCTCACTTTTCGCGACTCGAATCAAGAACAAACTCGCAAGGAATATAGAAACAATAAGCATAAGAAAGACACTGTTCCATCCTCTTGTGGAGATATACCCTGCCAGAAGGGGGCCAACAGCTGCCCCAACAGAACCAGTGCCATCTATAATTGCAGACACAGTAGCTAAGGCTCGGGAATTTCCTTTAATCAAGTCCTGAGTACCAAGATCAGCTGCAACAGCTGTTGTAATTAGAGCATACGGGCCATTTACAAGCAGCCCAGAAAGAAACATCAAAGCATTATTGAGGAGCATAGACACGCTTCCATAAACCCGGTACAGAACAAGGGCTGGAATTGATAGAAGCAAGAATACCATTGAAGTCACTGCACGAGCTTCAATCACATCAGATACAAATCCTGCCAAAACTCCGCCAAAGACTCCTCCAATATCGAATACCGTTGAAAGAATTCCAGCAGTCTTGTGGGACACATGCACGCCAGCAACATCTTTAATTCCCAAAAAAAAAATTATTAAAACTGACATCCAGCATCTAACAAATTCAAATATATGCAAAGGCATACTTCAGCAAACTAAGCAAAAAGATGCGAGGGCATCAGCCAGATGAACCAATAAAAGAGAGTTCAAGCCATGATAAGAAGAAATGGTCTCCTACAATCAAATTTCGAGAATTCATAAATAAGGGCACCATTTGTGTTGATGATAGCAAATTCTCATCGCCATCACAGTCCCGTTCTTATATGACACTCATATCTAAATGCATGCACAAATGATTAGCATGAGGCAAACCAGCTCTTGATATGAATTTCAAAGTCAAGAAGAAGCAAATACCTGTGTGACTTATGTAGAAGGGCAACCAATATAGAAAAGTGTACGCCACTAGCTTTGAAAAGAAGAGGCAGAAAGCAAATGGTGCCACACCAGGTAATCTCCAAGCCTCCAGGAATCCGATGGCTGCGGTAGAATCCAAGTTTTCCTCCCCAAGAAGCCCTGCTTCTTCTGATTCCACCTTCTCCAAATTCTCCAAACCATTCACCTCCACATCCATTTCAATTTCCTTCCCTGGAGTCTCAAATCCAATATCTTCAGGATTAACAACAAGAAACAGGAACACTAAAACCCCAGCTAAAATTACCAAAACTCCGGGCACCACAAATGACCAACCCCAACCAAACTCCAAAACCCCGGATGCCACAACCGACCCAATAATGTTCCCTACCGATGTATGGGAAGTCCATATTCCCATTATCAACCCTCTCTTAGCTTTCCCAAACCAATTCCCAACCACTGCCACCACACAAGGCCACCCTATAGACTGAAACAAACCACACAAAATCTGCACACTCACAAAATATCCTAACAAATGTACATTAAACCAATAACCTAACCCAAAAATAATGGTCAAAAGACCACTACCCACCATTCCAAAAACAAGAAACAACCTTAAATCAATCCTATCACCAACATGTCCTGCAAAATACATTCCTATTGAATATGCAGACAAAAATGCAAGATCAAGCTCACCAAGCCGGTGAGTCCCTTTAGGGCCATTAAAGGGAGCCCAACCAGTACCATTGGATTCTAATGAAGTTAAATTAGACTCAATCGTTGAAGAGTTCAATTGAATTTTGGGTCCAAGCACACCTTTTACAATACTTGGTGGCTTTCTTGAGGCATGAAATGAAGCATAAGCGAGAAAGGTGATGGCCAAGACTGTAAATTGGTGAAAAGTTAGGGTCTTGTTTGGAGGTTTAAGAGATGGGAAAAGGGTAAAAGCTGGAGCAAGAATTTGGGTTTTCGATTGCATTGTAATTGATAAAGAAAAATCACAGTAGCATCAGCTCATTGCAAAAAAATCCTAACCTTCAATATGATTTACCCTTAAAGTTCCAAACTTTTAAGGGTAAATCTGCTGTATAAGAAGAAATTGTGGAACTCAATAGCAATTGAGGTTAAGCCGAAGAAAAATTTTGGATCTGTGGTTAGGGTTTAGAGAAATCACAATGCGTGTGCCTTTTTGGAAAAAAAGAGAAAAAGATGAAATCTTGAGCAGAAATGAGAAAAGAAGGGGAGGTGTGTGTATCGTGTAATACAAAATTGAAAACCCAATCGATATTTATGATTTTTAAGACATGGATTGGTGATTAAGAGGAAAAAAAGAAGATGATTACGTTAGTTTTAGACCAAAGGGAGGGTTAGGTTCTCTGGGCAGAGAGTTGGATCTCAGATGGGGTTTAGCCTGATGTTTCGTTTTCCAGTTGCTTCAAAATCATCCCTATAGTTTTGTAACTTGGTCAATTTACATCATTTATTTTTACATTGAGTCAAATTGGTCCCTTTATTTTCGATTAGAGATCCTTCATCTTAATAATTAATATATCAAAACACATGGAATTCATATAACCATTTGATTATTGGTGAAGATGGGAGGGTAGATTTGATCCAATTAAAAGTAAGGAATTTGATATGATCAAATATGAGAAGGAGATGGACCATTCGTGATTCTCGGCATTTTATTAACGGTCCAAGCCCCCAATGTGTTTTGTTTTCTTAACTGAGAAGGAGAAATGTTTGACTCGACATTAAAGTGAATAGGTTGATTTTCCTTCTTTTTTTAAGATAAGATTTGAAGAGAAAAAAAGGGTTAATCCACTTGCAAAACAACATGCTAGTATTCATAATAAAAAGAAAAACTTAGATTAATAATAACAAGTTCATATATTCTTGCAAAACCTAGTAACAGAATTTTTAAAAAAAGTATTAAAAAGCCCCTTGCATTTCCATCTCCTTTCCTCTAAGAAGATCTTTAAGTCATGCAACTGTTTGGTATTATGGTAGCTTTTGTGGTTATGGTTTGAAAGAAATTATTTTATAAAAATTATTTTTAGTTGAGGTTAGTTTGGTATTTATGTATGTTTGGTTAAAACTGTAGTTGAAATTGAGGTTAAATAAAAAGTAGTTTAATGTGTTTGGTTAAGAATGTTTTTGAAATTGACGTTATAAAATAATTTTTAAAAAATATATATTAATATTAATGGTTTTTAATTTAAATATTGTAGATTTAACTATTGTTATTACATCATGAAATAAATAATACTTTATATAAAATATTTTTTATTGTTCCATTAAACTATCTATAATTTGGGATTGCGATCAAATTCTACAAATGTTACGTGTTCAAGCGCTCTCCGTCTAATTTAAGTAGTGTCATTGAATAATGTTAAACACTAGTTTTTCGAATAAAACACAATTAAAAAATAATTTTTTTATTTTACTGGGTCGGACCGGTTCAATGCATTTTGAGCTTTGAACCGGATCCGGTCCGACCGGAACAGTGGATGCATGCCTCCACTATTCAGTGAACAGTGGAGTCATGCTCTACTGTTCACTAAACAGTGGAGCATGGTTCAGCGTTTTGCCGCGCAGGAAGCAGCTCCTAGCTGCTTCTCTTCTTCTTGCGTTTCAAATGCAGCATTCCGTGAGACCCATGAACAATAACAAACATTTTTTTTAATTACCAAATAGGTTTTTGATGCAACCTCTTAAACAAACACTGTCTTAGAGTGTTAGAAATTGTTTTTTAAAATATTTTTTATTTAAAAATATATCAAAATAATATTTTTTAAAATTTTATTTTTAACATCAACACATCAAAACGATCCAAAAACACACACAAAAAAATTTAAAACTAAAAAATTCAAAATATTTTAAAAATATAGTTCAACTACAATGTCAAACATCACCTGACCACCTAGCTCTCATACAATATTGGCTACACATTGAAACAAAGTAATAATCCTCTTGTTATTATTAATTATAATTTAAAAGGCATGGTGAAAACACTACTCATCATGCTACTGTTCACACAAACAAATCAACTACGAATTGTTGTTGTAAATTTTTTCATCCCTATGGGGTTTTTTTTAATTATACTCTTATATATCCAAATTATAGGCAATTAAAGCAAATTTATCGAGAAATGATAAGATCCAAAAATAGAACATCAAAATAAAAAGAACGAATAGACGATTTGTAACCATCAAGAGTTAGTAGTTAGCTGAAGTTAATGTTGCGATGATAAAAGAGATTCTGTTCCAGGTTATATTAATGGCAATAACACATACTATGTTTCTTCTTGATTTATTTTTATCCCTTCACTTCAAGGTTAATGTTTTAATCCCAGGAGGGCAGGATGTTTGTTTGGAGGCCTCGATGCCCGTATTGCGGTGGGGAGGCATGCCAGTAAGGCAAACCCAAATAAGGTGAGCAAACCAATCATGAGATCTTCGAACAAATAATCCAACCTTGCTTGCATTACCACCTCCCTGGGCTCAAAAGGAGAGTTTTTCATGCCACTAACAGTAAATATTATACAATATTACATCAAACATTCAAAATTTTGAATTTACTCGTTGGACATCCTTTCTTTTTGTTAGCGGTGTTCTGCCCCAACTGCTAGAGATATCAGTCTGCACTACTATCTGCTATCCAGGTTTCAACACATGTAAAGACAGATAAAAACTGCCTGAAAGAAGTGCTTCCTATGGCCTATGGCTAAATAAGCACCAACATTGGAAGTATCACATCATTTGTTGATGAATATCAGCTGCTTGCTGAGCCAGCTCAACCACCATAGCCTCATCGAAGAACTTGTTAATGCTCACATCTTCACTCATTCCCTGGAATATAGAATCGAAACAAAAAGCATTAACAAATGGCTATTGGTTTTATCTATTAACAGCATAGGAGGTGTTATAAAAAACCCATTTCCATAGAGCACTATGCTAGATTTGGAATTCTCATGCAGCTCAGAAAAATAATAAATTTTGAAGTAACAATCTTCCAACGCTCCAAGAGCTTGAAAAAGTCATCCACGTAACAGAAAGAGAGAGACCCTGGGAGAAGGGAGAGGGGTATACCTTGCGACGCCTTGTCTTCACCATAAATTCACGGGCAAGGTGCTGGATTGGTGCAGGCTCAAGTGGCCTCAGAACAATGCTCTTATCAAGGGGATCTCCAGGGACTATAGCCCAATGATCAAACACCGAGAGGCTAAATGCTTGACCTTGGGTATGGTACCTCAAGTCCGTCTCAAAACCAAATGATTCTATGACAGGTAAAAATGCCTGAAATCCAATTTCAAAAATTAGAAACGAATAAGAGAAAGCTTGAAGTATATGTGGGTGTGTGTCAACCATCTCCATATATTTACTTGTATAAAACCAACAGCATGTAAGCTGGGTACGAAAAAGTGCTGCTATCACCTTAACAATATAAGCTGGAGTCCCAGGCTGAGGAACATCTGCTGTAACATGCCCACGTCTGCGAGATAACACCGTATAGATTGCAGTGAGACAGTCAATTGGTGTTTGTATCTGAAAGAACATAAAACACAATTAGTAGGACAATCCAAGCAAGAAACTCTAACTCTAAATGAGCTAATTGCATTTATTCAAAATAGTATGTTATGGAAACTGAGGATGAGCATTCTACTGAGCTTTCTGTCAAATTCATCATATTCCACTGCTGTCTTGTTCCTTTAGTCACAGTAACAAGGTTCCTTTAGTCACAGTAACAAGCAGGAAAAGTCTATATATTCTCCCTTAGGTATGCATATTTCTTTAATATAATACAATTATCAAGTAAGTACCTCCACATAATATACGGGTTCCATGAGCCTTGGGGTTGCCATAAGAAAAGCTGAGTAGGCCACACGCCGAGCTGTTGGAATTATTTGACCAGATCCACGATGAAGTGGTTCAGGCGCAATCCTAGCATCAACTATCTTGAACTTAACATTTCTGATTGGTTCATCACAAAGTGGTCCTTCTCGTGCACCCCACTGAAACCTGTCCAAAAGAAAATGAAGGTTCTAGTTAGGCATTTGGTTAAATGGTAAAAGAACAGACAAAAATTCCAGTTTACCCTTGAACAATAGAATCCTTCACGGCACCTAGTAATCCCTTGTCCACTTCAGTTGGAAGTGTGTCATCTAGCAAAATGTTAGGTCCCTGCAGATATCAAAAACAAATAAGATTAAATTAAGTTCATTTAATCCAATCATTGAAAAAATGAGGAATTGAGGTATCAAAACATGAGCAGGATTTGATCACATATCATTTGAAAAAATCAAATCATGGATACATTAAGCAACTAGATTACCTGCTTATCAGGGCCAAAAGCCCATATGGATCGTGCTGCAAGCAAATCCCAATCATATTTTGTCTTGAAGAAGTCACCTAGAGCTTTCCGATTCCAGTCAATGCTTACAACACCATTTTCAATGTCTTCTGCAAGCCCTTTCTCCAATGGCTCAGCGATCTATAAAATTAAGAAACATTCCAGATGAACAAAATTAAAAGTCCAGAGCATTGAGATAGAATGCTCAAAAGCAAGTAGATCAAATAAAACTAGTGGTCTTCTTTACCATGGTTATTTTATTCTTCTTGTTGGGTGTTTCAGCAAAGCATTTCATTGACGAGGACTCCACCACAGTTTCACAGAATGAGACAACAGGATCGGCTACCTACATTTGACATGAAGCATTAAACAGGACAAATGTGCATGGAAACTAAGAGCGTCCCATAAAAGGAAATAGGAGAATAAATAACAAAAGTATATCAAAAAAGCGTATGAGAAATAGCTACCTTGACTTCCACTTCAGAATATAGCTCCCTAAGGTCCTTCATAATAGAATCTAAGTACAACTCTCCGGTACCAAGTATAGTGTGCTCCCCAGACTCCTCAACTTTAGTTATGGCCAGAGGATAGCTTTTACTGATCTTCCTAAGACCCTCCACCATTTTGGGCAACTCGCTTGGATTTAGAGGCTCAGTAGCAGTTTTCACTACTGGAAGAGTATTGAACTGAAGAGGTCGAAATATGTATACATCTTCTTCATTATAATTCACATTACAGAGAGTTGCAGTTTTCATAATTGAAGCATCCACACCTTCAATGAGAACCCAGGAACCAGGAGGTGCCATACTTATGGGTAACCTATACCGAGCTTGATATACCCATAGTTTTGTCACTTCTTTTACTGTCATGTCCTCCTCATCCTCTGGTGAATAGCCTTCTCCCAAAACTTTTACAGACTGCCCTGTCATAATTTTACCACTATAAACCCTACCAAAAGCATCAAATGAACTGCAATCTGACTTCGGATACAATTTCGTCACATTAACCATTAAGGGGCCAGCAGGATCACAGTCTAGCATGGCCTGGTAAATCATTGAATCTTTGGGCCCAGTATATGTATGATCAACCTTCCTGGCAGCAGCAACCTTAGCCGAAGGTATATGCTTAACAAGCATGTCAGTGAAACCTGAGGCTGAGCCAAAAACTTGACTGCAAGCCAGTCTTAGCAAAGGCCTGACATTTAATTTATAAGCTGAATTAGGAAGAGTAACACCAAACTCAGCAAGAGTAGCCTCAACGCTTTTTTTATGTTCTCCAATCACTTGGCTGTATATTTTGTAGAGAGGTTCCAGCACAAATTGGACAAACGATCTTTCTGCTCCACTAGCAGGAGGTTTCTTCTTGAAAGTCCTGTCCTCGGGATTATAATACATATCCCCCCAGAGACGAGATGCAAACTTTTCAGCATCAAATGGGATACCATGGAGTTTGAGATACAATCTAGCAAAGGAATGCAAAGTGAAGGACCATCCTGCGGTTGCACCAGCAAAACAAACATTTCCAGCAGCTGGATCTATCACTTGAACATTTCCAGCAGTTGAAGAGACAGCAGATATATGGTTGTTAATGACTTCTATGGTATGCCTTAGCTTGTGATACGCATCCTTTGGGGGCAATTTGAGCTCTGTTATGAGCCTGTCAACCTTCAAAAGAAAATTTGTGCAAATAACACTTCATGAACCAGTCAAAATATTTGGAAAAAATCGAATCGGAAGTGCCAAACAAAATAGAGGTAAGAGGGAATTACCTTATTGATCACAACAACAATAGGCAGCTGTTCCTGAATTGCGTGGCGTATGGCCCTCTCTGTGTTTACCTAAGCATTACAAAATAGTAAATTGACCATATCAAGTGGCTAGAACATTCTCGTGCACTTATGAAAACAACAGTTATATCATGAAATAGCATCTTCGAAGTTCAACCACGATCATAAGTGCATGGTATTGAGAACAAGTGTCACAAGTCATGCAATAGAAGATTATAGCCTTGTTGCTGCAATCGGTCCAATCATAGACAAAACCATTTGCAACTAATGCCTGTATAAATGCTGATATGATAGGCAGAAAACTAGAACAAATTGCGTATTGAACTCATCAAGAATGATGGATTTAATATCTACGGAGAAATACTTCGCAAATTAATCCACAGAAGAACAGATAAAATCATATTAAGATATGATCATACTATTTTTGTAATGAATTTATCAAAATTAACCTAAAAACAAATCTTACCATCACTCCTTCAGCAGCATCCACAACCAACACTGCACCATCAGCAAGCCTGAGGGCAGCAGTCATTTCATCAGAGAAGTTCACATGACCAGGGGTGTCCATGATGTTACAGAGGTACGACTTTGAATTGCTATCCTCAAGGACAAGTGACATTGGAACTGCCTTGATAGATATCCTTCTTTCTTGCTCATCAATCCTTGTATCTGTGTACCTAATATGTTTCTCGCTATTTATATCAAAAGTTGGCGTATGATGTGTTTGCTCAACCAACATGTCCATAAAAACTGTCTTCCCATGCTGTAGATGGCCCACGAGGGCAACGTTGCGTACTAAAGAGGGATTTGACATAAGACCAACAAGAAACTGGCTGGAAACATAAGTTGAGGAATCCTTAACCCCAACCTCAAACTTGATGTTCCTAACAGGCTTAATTATCGGTTGCTCAAGAGGCTGCTCATCTTCATCGTTAACCAACGTTTCAACACCTGGACCATAAACCTCCTCCGCGGTTGGGTAGTACTTCTTGTCCTCAGCAAGGACAACTTGGTTATCCATATCAACATCATTAGGGGCAGTAAGCCAACCATTGGAAGCATGAACTGCCTCTTCACCGTCAGATTCCTCCTCGTCTTCATGAGGCTTGTCTGGAAGTTCTTCATCTTCTTCCTCGCCATCGCTCTCTCGGTCCGACTCTATTTCCGGACCAATGTAGTTCCCAAACTCATCATACAAATTGTCATCCATGGCACCACTTCAAACCTGCCATACCAAATCATGAATCAATAACCAAATACAACCACGAAATCAACTAAACTTACACAAGAACCAGTAAATACAAACTAAATTCTTGCTAAAAAAAATCTCCTTATTTTCTTTCAATCAAGATTAAAAACAAAAACACAATAATCTCTAATTTACTAAAGTTACCACACAGGAGGGGTTTTGACAATAATCTCATCGACCCTTTTTACCACTTCACCTAAACTTCAGATCTCCACTTTTTACTTCCTTCCACTTGAAAAAAACAAACACACAAACACAGTAACTTAACAAGCTAAATCTTGCATCTGGGTGTCTAATTTTCTCTACAAATCTAACAGCCCATTCCCTTAAATTCTCTTCTACAGACAATCCAGCAAAGAGATTACGATAATACCATTCATTTCTAACTAGATTAAACCAGTACAGCTTGCGTAAATAGAAACTGAATCGCGAAACAACGTATATAAACACATACATAAGCAAAAATGAAGGCATGAAATATAGTAATAAAGGAAGAAGAGAAGCTGCTGCATACCCTGTAGAGAGAGAGAAGTTCGCTGCAAGAGAAGCAAAAGAGGGGGAGGGGTTTGAGTGGAGATAGAGGGAGAGGTTTTTGAAGGGGTTGGGTTCGGGTTCGGGTTCTGGAGAGAGCGAGCTCCTTATGGTGGGCGGATCGCGGTCGCTTTATTTTGATGGGCTTTTGTGTTGTTCTGATTTATTAACTTGGGCTTCTTGTAATAAATCTCAAACAAATATAATGGACGATATATCATAATTGTAATAACCATGATATTATAATTATTACATAAAAAATTTATATAATGAACCATAATAATGTAATTATATATGAACATAATTGTAAAGGATATCATCAGAAGAGTTAAAATGTAATTTTTATAAGAGACAACAAATAAATAAAAATTAATATAAAGATAGTTTGTCTTTACTGATATTCTATCTCTCGTACCCTTCATTTAGGCATGATTTTCTTTATATATATAGTTTAATATGGGTGTCCGGGCCAGTTTGCGTGCACCTCAACTAATCCCATGTATGCCTCCAGTGGCCATCATATGAGCAACCACAGGGCTCGAATCTGAAACCACAGAGGGAGCAAACCTCTTGATTCTAAGCTCTTACTACTAGACCGACACCTAGATGATATGATTTTCTTTATATTGGTTTTACATACGCAGTGCTCTCCTTGAATGTTTATTTGAAACAATGCAACACTATTAATTTGAATAGATCCATGTGTCGTAACATTTTAATTTTAATATAATTTAATTTATTAAATAAAAGAAGAGAATAAAAAATAATTAAAAAGTAAACAATTTCTGGACTGAAAGGAAGTAAAAGAGCTAGAGTTGAAAAAACATATTGACTTTAATTTTCATGTTTTTAAACGTTGAATAAAACTCCATAACCTTACAAGAAGTCTTTTATATTCACAAGATACAATTTTTTTTTTTAGAAATATATTGTAAATGATGACATGAAGTCATTAATTTCCAATAAAATGCATGATGTTATTTTCTTAAGCGGTCACATTAAAAAAATATTAAGGACCAAACACGCAGGAGCGGAGCAAGAAAAAATAGTTAGGAGGGCTAAATTATAAATTAGAGGGGGCAAAAAAAAAATTCAATTATTTTTATTAAAATTATAAATATTTACATGGGAGGGGCATTTTCTTGCCCCTTCCTCCGCCACTACAAACACCCACATTAATTTAAAAAAAAAATTAAGTTTTATAAATCTCTTAATGGAATTTTGTAGCACCTTCAACAAAATTCATCCATGTAAATCTTCCTTTTTTTAGATTTATCGTACGTTCTTAGAAAGAAAGAAAGAAAGGCATATTCTTAGACGATAAACAGTACTCTACTCTTATTATTAATTAATTATCCAAGCACCATACATGTTTCTCCGAGAATGAAACAGCAAGCACGTTACACATACACACACTGGAAGTGAAAATAAAATTACTGGTGAGCTAAGCCAGGTAAAACTAGCTATACAGAGCATCCTTCCGTTACATCATCAACCCCTATGGATACGCTTATTCATATATTGCCAGGCTTAGCTTCGATCGAGTTCTTCATATATATGATCGACTAAGGACGGTGATGATCAGGTGGAGGTGCACGCGGGCCTGGAGGAGGAGGTTCACGGTGTGGTGGACCGGATGGTGGTGCATGCGGACCTGGGGGAGGAGGAGAATGGCCACGAGGGGGAGGAGGTTCGCGCTGTGGTGGACCGGGTGGTGGTGGATGGGGCTCTGGCGGTGGGTGGCCGGGCTGGTGACGGGGCTCTGGCGGTGGGGGATTGTGCATCTTCTAATTTCTTTCTTCCGACAGCTCTTTGTTGTTGTTTGATATGGATGTGGAGAAATGTATTGAGATGGTCTCTGAATTTATACATGTGAGTGGATAGGGCTAAGCTAGTTGGGTTGCACAGTTTAATGTTTCAAGAATTTGTCCAGTATCTTTCCTTCAAATTTTCAAAACTACAAGTCAAACCCACGTTTGTGCTTGGTTTGGTAGGTTTCTACCTGAAATTCATGGATTTCTCTAGACTTTGGAATTGGCTCTTGTTGATTTCACTTGACGTTTCCTCCTATCAAAAAGAATTATACAAATCATATAGACGGTTGAATTTGAAACATGTTCTAGAGAAATAAATGCTAATGTAATTGGTTTAGCTATAATTTGATGATAAATCACTCGTATAGTTTGTTTTCGTGTTAAAAAATTATTTTTGAGATTTTTTTTATTTAAATTATTTTTTTATGATTTTATATCTATTTTTAAGTAAAAAATTATTTTAAAAAACAACCACTATAATAATTTTAAACACTAAGATACTAAAAAAATTAATTATTCTAAAGATTTGTTACTAATTAATTAAACATTTTTATAATAAAAAAATCAATTTGACTAGTTAGTTTTTGCCGCGTCCCAGACGACATCCAGTATTTGTTTGGATTGTGCCGACTGCCGACAACTAACAAAAACTCAAGCGAGGCAAAGGAAACAAAGGATGATGGTTTGCTAGCTAGCTTGCAAGGTGTCATCGTGAGCATAAGAGATATTATAGTGCATAGCATTTTTTATTTTAAAATATATTAAAATAATTTTTTATTTTTAATATTAATATATTAAAAATATCAAAAAATATCAATTTAATATAAACAAATAAACTCTTAAAAAAACACAAAAAAACAAAGGTCACCGATGTCTCATCAACTTTATCATTTTATTTGTACTGTGCATAGTATTTTTTATGTTAAGATATTTTTTTATTTTTAATATTAATACATTAAAATTATCAAAAAAAATTTAAATATCAATTTAATATAAACAGATAAACTCTTAATAATAAAAAAAAAACAAAGGTCACCGATGCCTCTCAACTTAATATTAATATACTATTTTAACTTTTGTCACCAAGAAAAAAATGGAAAAAAAATAGTTTTTTAAAAAAAAACAAGTGTAGTTTTTCACATGATATTGAGAACGACAACTCCATTCTCACAGAAAACAAAATTAAAAATAAACTGAAAATTAGAACTTAATAATTAACGTGACTTGAGGCGTGTGGTGTGTGAGAGTTAAGACTTCACTGTTAGCTTGATTTCAACAGTCAGCCCTTCTCTCCGAGGCGAGGGAAATTTCGATTTCCATCCACACATCAGCACCAGATGAGCTAGAAATGGAGGGCTGAAGACCATGAATTATGGTGTCTGTTGGGCGAGTCTGGCTTGGTTTTCAGCCAATTTGGAATACTCTGTGTGAAAAAACCTCAGTATTCCATGAAGAGCTGCGGTGGTGTTCTTACACATACTGCGGTGGTGTTCTTACTCATACACCGTCTTTGTTTCTTTTTTTTTTTTTTAGTTTAACGTGGGTGTCCGGGCCAGCTTGCGCGCACCTCGACTAATCCCACGGGCCCTGAAGTTAACGACCATGTAAGCCTCCAGTGGCCATCATATGAGCAACCACAGGGCTCGAACTTGAGACCACAGAGACACCGTCTTAATTTCCCATCTTCAGGTCAGATTTCTTTTACGAAAGCAACCTATTTCAATGTCAACCCTTTGCACGTATTTCTTGTAGAGTAAATTATAGGGATTTTCTTGAGGTTTTAGGAAAGCACAAACACCACACAAATTCTATTAAAAATCCATCAAGCTTTCTCTTATCTTCAACCAAAATTAAATAGTAATTGACATTGACATTGACATGTTCAGCTGTTGGAAGACTTCCTCTTTAAATCCATATAGCTTAGTAATCGCCGACTATAATACCACCATGAACCATAAATCACTGTAATTTACAATCAAATTGGACTTTGGTTATTTTATATATATATATATATATATATATATATATATATATATATATATATATATATATAAATCAACAACTAATACTTGTTTCTTAAACTATACTCATTGCGATCAAAATTTTCAAAAATAGATGTGAGAACACATACGTGCGAGCGCTTTTTTTTATTGTAGAATAGAAATAAACTAGATGATTGTATGTGGTCTATCGTGGGTCTTATCAAAATTTTATTGGATATAGAAAAAAATTATAGTATTGTTAAAATGTTCTTTTAGCATGAAAGGATTAATTTGATGTGATATAGTTGACTTGATATGTCTAAAAACAACTCGAACGACATTTAAAAATGTAATTTAGCTTAAAAAATTAAAAAAACATCTTCTTTTTAAAAAAATATTTAAACGATAACATATTATATCAATTTGAATCAACTCGGGTTCACTTGTCAAATCTGCTACTCAAGTCATGAGACCTTAATAACTATATAGAAAGCAAATAAAAAAAAATATTAAACTTAATTATCAATTAAGCCAATATTAAAAGATGAAATTGAAAATAAAATTCAATTTAAAAAATAAACCGAGTAAACTTGGATCGTGAAACTAAAATAACCCCACAAAAAAAATTATAAAGCTCAATTCTTAATCAACTAAAAGTTGAATAATGAAACTATAAAAAAAATCAATTAAAAAAAATATAAATATACCCAAGTCAACTCAAGTCAACCAAGCAAATCAATGACAGGTCATGAGACCGAGATAACCTCATAGAATGCAAATGAAACAAATTATAAAGTCTAATTCTCAATCAACCCAAAATTAAAAGATAAAATTTAAAAAAATCAACTAAAAAGAACAAAAAATAACCCTAAGTCAACCAAGCTAACCTACAACTCGGATTATAAAATCATGATAATATTATATAGAAAACAAATAAGATAAAATTATGAAATCTAATTATCAATCAACTTAATGTTGAAGGATTAATTATTTTATTAAATCAAACAAAAAAGATAAAAAATAACACAAGTCAGTCAAGGTTAACTTACCAAACCTGGATCAGGAGACTGGGATAAACTCAATAAAAATAAAAAAAATAAAATTTGATTTTCAATTAGTCTAATGTTGAAGGAAAAAAATTAAAAAAATATTCAATTAAAAAAGAACTAAAAAATCCGAGTCAACATAGTTAACCTACAACTAGGATCATAAGGCTAGAATAACTAAATAAAAAAATTAAAATAAATTATAAAGTATAACGCCTATAAATCCAATGTAGTAAGATAAGAAAAAACAACAACTAAGTTTGAAATTAAAAAAAAAATCATTTTTTTTTTTTGAGAACCAAAGTGATAAAAGAACTTGGCATTTCACTGCTTATTACTACAATAAATTAAAATAAATTATGAAGTTCAATTAATAATAATTATATTTTTTTATAATTAATTTTTTTAATAATATGATAGATATTTCTGATTTAATAATATAATAGAAAAAATGGATAATCATAAAAATAAACATCAATTCAATATTATGATTTTTTCAAGACAATGATAATTCTGTATAAAAACTAGAAATAAATTAAAAAATTTAGTTTTAAATAAATTTAATATTAAAAGATAAATTGAAAAATATAAATACAAAAATAATATATATATACCAACGAATAACATATGAGAAGGGGAAATATCCCCTCCTCGAGCAGCCCCTGTTAAATAATAATAATATAATATTAATATATATGATTTGCTCATAGATTATTAACTTATTTAAAAATATAGTTGTAATTGTTTTAATTTAGAAATATATTAAAATAATATTTATTTTATTTTTAAAAATTATTTTTAATATCAACACAT
>Ga0307510_10000126_pt1 | contig 61066 bp, 51 predicted proteins | sample 12_EM_MG_FD_207224 | JGI IMG/M metagenome (GOLD analysis project Ga0307510, IMG submission 207224) | Populus trichocarpa ectomycorrhiza microbial communities from riparian zone in the Pacific Northwest, United States - 12_EM | ecosystem: Host-associated > Plants > Roots > Unclassified | place... | reverse complement strand
CCCATCTGGCGCATGCTCGACAAGAAGTACTGGGTGGACGAGGTCTACTACGCCATCTTCGCCAAGGGCGGCGTCAAGCTCGGCCGTGCCTTCTGGCGCGGCGGCGATGCCGCCGTGATCGACGGCGTGCTGATCGACGGTTCGGCCAGCGTGGTCGAGCGCATCGCTTCGGGCGGTCGCCGCCTGCAGTCGGGTTTTCTTTATCACTACGCCTTCGCCATGATCCTCGGCCTCATCCTGCTCTTGGGCGGGTATTGGCTGGTCGGGCAGGGCTGAGCCACAGGGAATAGAGCATCCATGTCCAATCACCTGCTCAGCCTGCTGATCTGGCTCCCCATCCTCGGCGCGGTCCCCGTGCTGCTGGCCGGCGGCCAGCGGCCGAATGCCGCGCGCTGGATTTCCCTGCTCGTGGCCGTGGCGACCTTCGCCGCGAGCCTGGCGCTGGTCCATGTGTACGATCCTTCCACCGGCACGATGCAGGTGGGGGAGAACCTAAGCTGGATCGCCAGCGTCGGCATCCACTACTCGCTCGCCGTGGACGGCATTTCCGTGGCGCTGATCGCGCTCACGGCGTTCACCACGATCCTGGTGATCGTGGGTGCGTGGGAGATCATCGCGGTGCGCACGCACCAGTACATGGCCGCCATGCTGGTGCTGGAGGGCCTGATGGTGGGCGTGTTCTGCGCTACCGATGCCTTGCTGTTCTACGTGTTCTTCGAGGCCATGTTGATCCCGATGTTCATCATCATCGGCATCTGGGGCGGCCCGCGGCGCGTGTATGCCACGCTGAAGTTCTTCATCTACACGTTCTTCGGCTCCATCTTCATGCTGGTGGGGCTGATCTACCTGTACTCGAAGGCGCATACCTTCGATATCGCCACGCTGGCGCACCTGCCGCTGTCGATGACCGAACAATCCTGGCTGTTCTTCGCCTTCCTGCTGGGCTTCGCCATCAAGGTGCCGATGGTGCCGGTGCATACCTGGCTGCCCGATGCCCACGTGGAGGCCCCCACGGGTGGCTCGGTGGTGCTGGCGGCGGTGATGCTGAAGATCGGCGGCTACGGTTTCATCCGTTTCTCGCTGCCGATCGTGCCCGATGCGTCCGAGCACTTCGCGCCGCTGGTGATCGTGCTGAGCCTGATTGCCGTGGTGTACATCGGCTATGTGGCCCTGGCCCAGGAAGACATGAAGAAGCTGGTGGCGTATTCGTCCATTGCGCACATGGGTTTCGTCACCCTGGGCATCTTCATCGCCTTCATGCTGGTGCGTGGTCACAACAACGTGCAGGCGGCCCACCTGGGCATGCAGGGCGCGATGATCCAGATGATTTCGCACGGCTTTATCTCCGGCGCGATGTTTACCTGCATCGGCGTGCTGTACGACCGCATGCACACGCGGCAGATCAAGGATTACGGTGGCGTGATCAACGTCATGCCCTGGTTCGGCCTGTTCTACGTGCTGTTCGCCATGGCCAATAGCGGCCTGCCGGGCACCAGCGGCTTCGTTGGCGAGTTCATGGTGATCCTGGCCGCCTTCCAGGCGAACCCGTGGATCGCGCTGTTCGCCGCTTTCACGCTGATCATCGGCGCCGCCTATACGCTGTGGATGGTCAAGCGCGTGCTGTGGGGTGACGTGACCAACCACCACGTGGCCGAGATGAAAGACATCAACGCCCGCGAGACCTTTGTCCTGGCGGCGTTCGCTGCCGCTGTCCTGCTGTTCGGCATCTGGCCCCAGCCGCTCGTCCACCTGATGGACGCGTCGGTGGGCCAGCTGGTCCAGAAACTGGCGTACTCCAAGGTTTGATGGAACATCCCATGCCGACTTTCAATGATTTCCTGATCCTGCTTCCCGAGGCCTACCTCACGGTGGCGGCCTGCGTGATCCTGCTGATGGACGCCTTCCTCAAGGGTGGCCAGCGCGCGGCCATCCACTGGCTGTCGATCATCGTGCTGCTGGTGGGTGCCTGGCTGGTGATCGATGGCCAGCCCGCCACGGCGGTGTCAGGCTTCAGCAACATGTTCATCCGCGACCCGGTGGCGGAGATCCTGAAGGTGTTCTCGCTGCTCACCACGGCGTTGATGTTCATCTACTCGCGCGGCTACCTGCGCGACAGGAACATCAACGAGGGCGAGTACTACGCGCTTACCCTGTTCGCGGTGATCGGCATCATGATCCTGGTATCGGCCGGGAGCCTGGTCACGGTGTACCTGGGCCTGGAACTGCTGACCTTGAGCTCCTACGCCCTGGTGGCGCTCAACCGTGATTCGAAGCTGTCGTCGGAAGCCGCCATCAAGTACTTCGTGCTGGGCGCACTGGCCTCGGGCATGCTGCTGTACGGCATGTCGATGATCTACGGCGCCACGCATTCGCTGGACCTTGCCACCATCCTGCACGTGCAGAATGTCGAGTGGCGCAACCTGATGCTGTTTGGCGTGGTCTTCGCCATCGTCGGTGTCGGCTTCAAGCTCGGCGCCGCACCGTTCCACATGTGGATTCCCGACGTCTACCAGGGTGCCCCGACGGCCGTCACCATCTTCATCGGCACCGCCCAGAAGATCGCCGCCTTCGGCATGGCCTACCGCCTGCTCGATTCCGGCCTCGGTGCCTACGCCCACGAGTGGCGGATGATGCTGGCAGTACTGGCGGTGCTCTCGCTGGCCATCGGCAACCTGCTGGCCATCGTGCAAACCAACCTGAAGCGCCTGCTGGCCTACTCGACCATCTCGCACATGGGTTTCCTGCTCCTGGGCCTGGTCGAAGCCAACCCGGCAGGCTATTCGGCCGCCATGTTCTACGCCGTCAGCTACGCGCTCACCTCGGCGGCAGCCTTCGGCATCATCCTGGCCATGTCCCGCGCCGGCTTCGAGTGCGAGGAAATCGACGATTTCAAGGGCCTGAACCAGCGCTCCCCCTGGTTCGCCTTCCTGATGATGCTGGTGATGTTCTCCCTGGCCGGCGTCCCCCCGCTGTTCGGCTTCTTCGGCAAACTGCTGGTACTGCAGTCCGCCATCGACGCCGGCTTCCTCTGGCTGGCCGTAGTCGGCGCCGTCTTCGCCATCATCGGCCTGTACTACTACCTGCGCGTAGTCAAGGTGATGTACTTCGACGCCCCCGTAGAAGGCACCGACGTCCGCGCCCAACCGGACATGCCGCTGCGCTTCGTCCTGTCCCTCAACGCCCTCGCGCTCCTGGCCCTCGGCGTTGCCTGGGGCCCGCTGTTTGCATGGTGTCAGCGGGCGTTTGGGATTACGGCCTGATTGGACGCCTGATGAGCCGGAGGGGCGGGGGAGCCGGTGGGACTCTCCCCGGTCACTAAGTCCTCGTCCGGCCTTCGCCGTCCTGCGGAAGCGTTCTCGGGGAGAGCCCCACCGGCTCCCCCGCCCCTCCGACTCATCAGGCTACCTGCCGCGCAATCCTGCATGGACAGGATGGGCCGCGCGAGTTTCGACGTCGCCCCTTGCACTGTGAAAATGCTGGCCGGGAAACGGCGCCCATAGATCACAGTTACTCCAGGCACCGCGATGTGGCCGAACGAGGTCAGAGTAATAACTCTGACCCCCAACCCAGCACACAGTGCTCTGCTCGCCTCACACGCTACCGTTACGTGCGAGGGAGCTGGCGGGTATCGCTTTCGTCACGCTTCCGCAGGGAGGCGAAGCCGACTGAGGACTTAGTGACGAAAGCGATACCCGCCAGCTCCTCCCCCCGCAACATTCACGCACACGTGTTGCAACATTCGGGCCATGTCCGTATACTTCGCGGACTCTGATGCGGGGTGGAGCAGTCTGGCAGCTCGTCGGGCTCATAACCCGAAGGTCGCAGGTTCGAATCCTGCCCCCGCTACCAGGATCTTTCTTATCGAGAAAGCCTCCTTGTGAGGCTTTTTTGTTGGGCGCACGGATGCGTCTCCCGATCTTGCTATCATGGGGATTGGGAAGAGTCGGATACATCGGCGTAGTAAGGGAATGGGCCGCTGGAGCCCATTTTTTGTTTCTGAATACCGGAAAACCCAGGGTAAACAGTAGGAATCGTGGATACACAGGCACTTGCCAAGCGTTTCAGCGACATCCTCGCCGATCAGGGCGTGGAGTGCATCGGCGTGGAATTCCTGCCCTCGCATGGGCAGAGCACGCTGCGCGTCTATCTGGATGTCGAGGGCCGCGAGGTCACCGTCGACGACTGCGAGGCGGCCAGCCGGGAGCTGTCGGCCACGCTCGACGTTGAAGACCCGATTCCCGGACACTATGTACTGGAGGTTTCCTCCCCCGGTATCGACCGTCCGCTCTTCACCGCTGATCAGTTCGGCAAGGTGGCGGGGCAGGAGGTCAAGGTATTGCTGAAGTCGCCGCTGGAGGGCCGTCGCCGCCTTCGCGGCAAGGTCGCGTCGGTCGAAGGCGAGCGCATCGCGCTGGACACCGACACCGGCCGTATCGAATTTGCGCACGACGCAGTGGAAAGCGCTCGCGTGGTTCCCGATTGGGCAGCGCTCGGCTACGTGCCGCAGCCCAAGAAGGGCGGAAAGAACAGTCAATAACGAGATTGGGGCGCTTAGATGGCGTTCCTGGAGCAGCGGCAATGAGCAAAGAACTCCTGCTGGTCGTAGACGCGGTCGCCAACGAAAAGGGCGTGCCCCGTGATGTCATCTTCGACGCGATGGAAGCAGCCTTGGCCTCGGCGGCCAAGAAGCGCTATCCCGACGAGGATGCGGACGTTCGCGTGTCGATCGACCGTAACACCGGTGAATACGAGACCTTCCGCCGCTGGGAAGTGATCGCCGATGACGGCGAGATGGAATCGCCGTTCAACCAGGTGCGCCTGATGGACGCCGTGGACGAACAGGAAGGCGCCGAAGTCGGCGACACCATCGAGCACCAGATCGAGAACGCCGAGTTCGGCCGTATCGCCGCCCAGGCCGCCAAGCAGGTGATCGTGCAGCGTGTGCGCGAAGCCGAGCGCGCCCAGGTGGTGGATGCCTTCCGCGAGCGGGTGGGCGAGCTTGTCACCGGCATCGTCAAGCGCGTGGAGCGGGGCAACGTGTACCTGGACCTGGGCAGCAATGCCGAGGCCTTCATTCCGCGCGACAAGACCATTCCCCGCGAGTCGGCCCGCGTCGGCGACCGCGTGCGCGGCTACCTCTACGAAGTGAAGTCTGAGATTCGCGGCCCGCAGCTGTTCGTTTCGCGCAGCGCCCCGGAATTCATGATGGAGCTGTTCAAGCTCGAAGTGCCGGAAGTGGGCCAGGGCCTGGTCGAGATCAAGGGATGCGCCCGCGATCCGGGCGACCGCGCGAAGATCGCCGTGGTGGCCCACGACAGCCGCACCGATCCCATCGGCGCCTGCATCGGCATGCGCGGTTCGCGCGTGCAGGCGGTATCCAATGAGCTCAATGGCGAGCGTGTGGACATCATCCTGTGGCACGACAACCAGGCCCAGTACGTGATCAACGCGATGGCGCCGGCGGAAGTCCAGTCGATCATCATGGATGAGGAAAAGCATTCCATGGACATCGCGGTGGCCGAGGACAAACTGTCCCAGGCGATTGGCCGCGGTGGCCAGAACGTGCGCCTGGCTTCCAAGCTCACCGGCTGGCAGTTGAACGTGATGACCCAGGACCAGGTCACCGCCAAGACCGAAGCCGAGCAGGAAACCGCGCTTGCGCTGTTCATGGACAAGCTCGAGGTGGACCAGGAAATCGCCAACATCCTCGTGCAGGAAGGCTTCTCCTCGGTCGAGGAAATCGCCTACGTGCCCAGTGCGGAACTGCTGGCGGTGGAAGGCTTCGACGAAGATATCGTCGAGGAACTCCGCGCCCGTGCGCGCGACGCGCTGCTGACCGAAGCCCTGGCGGTGGAAGAGGGCATCGACGAACACCGTCCGTCCGGCGAGCTCCTGGAGCTTGACGGCATGGACGAGGCCACGGCCTATGCGCTTGCCGAACGCGGCGTGGTCAGCCTGGACGACCTGGCCGACCTCGCGGTAGATGAAATGATCGATATCGAAGGCATGGACGAAGAACGCGCAGCGCAGCTGATCATGGCCGCGCGCGCACCGATGATTGCCCGCCTGGAACAGGGCGGCTGACCGCGGAAGGCGATGCCCGGGACGGGCATCGGCGGGAAGGCCTGCAAGGGTCTTCCCCCAAGGATGGAGGTAGCCGCGAAGGCCTTGGGCTTGCGCGGACGGCACGCGGGTTTGGCGGAGAAAAGTAACGATGTCCGATGTAACGATTAAACAGCTGGCCCAGGTACTGGGCATGCCGGTCGACAAGCTGCTTGGACAGCTTGGCGAGGCGGGCATGAAGTTCTCCGACGAAGGCCAGGTCATCAGCAGCACCGAAAAGGTGAAGCTGCTGGGCTTCCTGCGCCGAACCCATGGCAAGGGTGAGGCCGCGACCGAAGTCGAGGACGCCGCCCCGCGCCAGATCACCTTGAAGCGCCGTACGGTCAACGAGATCAAGGTCAATACCGGATCCGGCCGTGGCGCCGGTGCGGCCAAGACGGTGAACGTCGAGGTGCGCGCCAAGCGCACCTATGTCAAGCGGGGCACCATCGGCGACGACGCCGGCGTCGATGCCGAGCGCGAGGAAGCGGCCCGCAAGCTGCACGAATCCCGCGCGCAGCAGGAGCAGGAAGAAGCCGCCCGCGCCGAGGCCGAGCAGCGCCGTGCCGCCGAGGCTCAGGCCGCCGCCGAGGAAGCCCGTCGTGTCGAAGCCGAACGCGCTGAAGCTGCGCGCCTGGCCGCCGAAGCCTCCCGCGCTGCCGCAAATGCAGATGCCGAGCCTGTCGAGACTGTCGCCGTGGAGGCTTCGACCCCCGCGGCTGCGCCGGCTGCGGCCGCTCCCGCGACGCCGGAACGTTCCAGCACCGACCACAGTTCCTTCGGCCTGATCCTGCCCCGCGTGCATGAGCCGCGTAAGCGTGTGATCAAGCCTACCCCTCCACCCGCGCCCGCACCTGTCGCAGCCGCACCCGTGCCCGTGGTGCCGCCGGCTGTGGCTCCACGTCCGGCCGCTGCCGCCGGCGCCCGCCCGGCGCCTGGCGCCGTGGCCGCATCCAACGATTCACGCGGCAACGCCAAACCCCGTCATGGTGGTGGTGGCGGTGGCCGTGGTGACCGTGAGGCAGGCGGCAAGCGCTTCGCCGCCGGCGAACTTCACCTGTCCGAAGCCGATCGCGCTCGCCGCTCCGGCAAGGGCGCGCGTGGCAAGACCCGTGGCCGCGTCGAGGCCCCGCGTGGTGGTGCGTCGTCCGGTGGACCGCATGGCTTCACCCGTCCCACCGCCGCCGTCGTCCGCGACGTGGTGGTGACCGACGCCAACCTCGTCGCCGATCTCGCCCAGAAGATGGCGGTGAAGGGCGCCGAGGTGGTCAAGGCATTGTTCAAGATGGGCGTGATGGCCACCATCAACCAGACCATCGACCACGACACCGCGGTGCTCGTCGTCGAGGAACTGGGGCATACCGCTGTCCGCGCGTCCGATGACGATGCCGAGGCGGCACTGCAGGCCCACACCCAGACCAACGAGCTGGAAGGCGAGAAACTGCCGCGTCCGCCGGTGGTGACCATCATGGGTCACGTCGACCACGGCAAGACATCGCTGCTCGACTACATCCGCCGCACCAAGGTGGCATCGGGCGAAGCCGGTGGCATCACCCAGCACATCGGCGCTTACCACGTCGAAACGCCCAAGGGCGTGGTCACCTTCCTCGATACCCCGGGCCATGCGGCGTTTACGTCGATGCGCCAGCGCGGTGCACAGAGCACGGATATCGTCGTGCTGGTGGTGGCGGCCGACGACGGCGTGATGCCGCAGACGATCGAGGCGGTCAAGCACGCCAAGGCGGCCAAGGTGCCGTTGATCGTCGCACTGAACAAGATGGACAAGGACGGCATCAACCCGGACAACGTCAAGCAGGGCTTGGCCAATCTGGAAGTGATCCCGGAAGACTGGGGCGGCGACACGCAGTTCGTGCCGGTATCGGCCAAGACCGGTATGGGCATCGATGCACTGCTCGACGCCATCTCGGTCCAGGCCGAGGTGATGGAACTGCGCGCCGTGGCCGATGGCCGCGCCTCGGGCGTGGTGATCGAATCCAGCCTCGACCGTGGTCGTGGCCCGGTGGCTACCGTGCTGGTGCAGCAGGGTACGCTGCGCAAGGGCGACTTCCTGGTCTGCGGTATCGAATACGGCCGCATGCGTGCACTGGTGGATGAATCCGGCCGCCAGGTCGACCAGGCAGGACCGTCCATTCCCGTGCAGGTGCTTGGCCTTTCCGGCGTGCCGGAATCCGGCGACGACTTCGTGGCCGTGGAAGACGAGCGCCTGGCCCGCCAGGTGGCGGCCGAGCGCCAGCAGAAGCGCCGCGAAACGCGCCTGGTCAGCACCAAGTCCAACCGCCTGGAAGACATCATGGCGCAGATGGGCAAGGGTGAAGGCCAGCAGGTGCTCAACATCCTGGTCAAGGCCGACGTACAAGGCTCGGTCGAGGCGCTGCGCGACTCGCTCACCCAGATCGGCAACGAGATGGTGCGCGTGAACGTGATCGCCTCGGGCGTCGGTGGCATCACCGAATCCGATGCCACCCTCGCCGCCGCCGCCAAGGCGCTGGTGATCGGCTTCAACGTCCGTGCCGATGCCTCGGCGCGCAAGGTGATCGAAACCAGCGGCCTGGACGTGCGCTACTTCTCGATCATCTACGACGTGATCGACCAGGTGCGCCAGGCGGCCTCGGGCCTGCTGGCGATGGAAGTGCGCGAGGAAGTCATCGGCATCGCCCAGGTCCGCGACGTCTTCCGCAGTTCCAAGTTCGGCGCCGTCGCCGGTTGCATGGTCACCGAGGGCTCGGTCAAGCGTTCCAAGCCGATCCGCGTGCTCCGCGACAACGTCGTGGTGTTCGAGGGCGAGCTCGAATCGCTTCGCCGCTTCAAGGACCTGGTGGACGAAGTCCGCAACGGCATGGAGTGCGGTATCGCCGTGCGCCAGTACAACGATGTCAAGGTCGGCGACCAGATCGAGTGCTTCGAACGCATCGAAGTGGCGCGTACGCTGTAATGCCCTCGCGCGATTTCAAGCGTACCGACCGCGTTTCCGCCGAGCTCCGTCGCGAGCTCGGCTCGTTGGTCCATGCCGCGGTCCGTGACCACGGCCTGCCGTCGGTGAGCGTGTCCGACGTCGAGGTCACCCGCGACCTCGACTGGGCCACCGTGTGGATCACCGCATTGCGCCCGGAAGATTCCAAGGAAGCGATGTCGGCGCTGAAGGACATGGCCAAGGAATTCCGCCGCGAGCTCTCCAAGGGCTCGCGGATGCGCCGCGTGCCGGAATTGCGCTTCAAGTACGATGAATCGGTGGACCTGGGCGAGCGCGTGGAGCGCCTGCTGCGTGAGTCCGGCGACATCCCCGAACCCGGTATCGACAAGCCCGGCAGCGACGAAGCCGACGACGGGAAGTAACCTGCCGCATGGGTTCCCGCCGCAAGCCGCATCCGAAATTCCACGACATCCACGGCATCCTGCTGCTGGATAAGCCTTTGGGCATGAGCTCCAACGCGGCCCTGCAGCACGCGCGCCGCCTGGTGGGCGCCGCCAAGGGCGGCCATACCGGCAGCCTGGATCCCCTGGCCACCGGCCTGCTCCCGCTGTGTTTCGGCGAAGCGACCAAGCTTGCCGGCCTGCTGCTGGGTGCGCACAAGGCCTACGAGGCGGAGATCACCCTCGGCGTCACCACCAGCACGGCCGACGGCGAGGGGGACATCACCAGCCGCCGGGAGGTGCCCGTTTTCGGCGACGACACCCTGGAAGCTGCCCTTGCCACGCTGCGGGGCTCCATTACCCAGGTGCCCCCGGTGTATTCGGCGATCAAGAAGGACGGCGTACCGCTCTACCGGCTGGCCCGCGAGGGCGTCCCGGTGGCGGCTGAGCCCCGTCAGGTCACGGTGTTCAGCCTACGAGTGCTGGCCCGTGACGGCGATCGCCTGCGCCTGTACGTCGAATGCAGTTCCGGCACCTACATCCGCAGCATCGCCGTGGACCTCGGTGAACGCTTAGGTTGCGGCGGCCACCTGTCGGCGCTGCGCCGGCTATGGGTCGATCCGTTCACGGTGCCTGCGATGGTCACCATGGAGGACCTGGAAGCTGCCGCGGCGGCCGGCCCGGGGCCGCTCGACGCCTGCCTGCTGCCAGTGGAGGCCGGGCTTGCCCACCTGCCATCGGTGCGGCTGGATGCTGAACAGGGCAGGGTGTTCGCCTTCGGGCAGCCGGTGCCGATGGCGGTCGATCCGGGCCGCTATGCCGTTTTCGCTGAAAACGGCCGTTTGATGGCTGTCGGCGAGGTCGGCGAGGATGCCATCTTGCGCTCCCAGCGGGGGCTGAATCTCCCGGAGCCTGCGTAAACTTATGTCCCCAGGCCTTGTTGCCCAAGGCTTTCGCCCGTTACAATATCGTGCTTAACACCCTTGGCTTTCATCATCTTGCGAAGCTTGCGCAACGTTATCCACGGGTAACGTTGCGCAAGTTTCGCAGTCGCTTTTAAGGAATCGATACACATGTCGCTCACCGCAGAACAGACCGGCAAGATCATCGCCGACTATGGCCGCGTGCCCAACGATACCGGTTCGCCGGAAGTCCAGGTCGCGCTGCTCTCGGCCCGCATTGAACATCTGACCGAGCATTTCAAGACGCACAAGCAGGATCACCATTCCCGCCGCGGCCTGCTCAAGCTCGTCAACCAGCGCAAACGCCTGCTGGGCTACCTCAAGACCAGCGACAGCTCGCGGTACCAGACCCTCATCGAACGCCTCGGCCTGCGCCGTTAACCGAACAGGACGAGGAGATACCCAGTGGCAAAAGTAACCAAGTCATTCCAGTACGGTAGTCACGAAGTCACACTGGAGACGGGCGAAATTGCCCGCCAGGCATCCGGTGCGGTTGTTGTCTCCATGGGCGGCACCGTCGTCCTGGTCTCGGTAGTCGCAGCGCCCAAGGCGCGCGAGGGGCAGGATTTCTTCCCGCTCACTGTCGACTACATGGAGAAGTTCTACGCCGCCGGTCGCATCCCGGGTGGCTTCTTCAAGCGCGAAGGCCGCCCGACGGAGAAGGAAACCCTCACCTCCCGCCTGATCGACCGCCCGCTGCGTCCGCTCTTCCCCGAAGAGTTCCGCAACGAGATCCAGGTCATCGCCCAGGTGATGTCGCTGAATCCGGAAGTGGACGGTGACATCCCCGCCCTGATCGGTGCCTCGGCCGCCATGTCGCTGGCAGGCGTGCCCTTCAAGGGCCCGATCGGCGCCGCCCGCGTCGGTTATGCCAATGGCCAGTACATCCTCAACCCCACCGCTACCCAGCTGAAGACGTCGGACCTCGACCTCGTCGTTGCCGGTACCGCCGGTGCGGTGCTGATGGTGGAGTCCGAAGCCAAGCTGCTGTCCGAAGACGTCATGCTGGGCGCCGTGATGTTCGGCCACCGCGAAATGCAGGCGGCCATCAACACCATCAATGCCTTCGTCGCCGAAGCCGGCGCCAAGACGTTCAAGTGGGAAGCCCCGGCCGCCAACTCGGCCATCGAAGCGGTGAAGGGCGCCGTCGGCAACCGTTTTGCCGAAGCCTTCCAGATCCGCGACAAGCTCGCCCGCCGCGACGTGGTCGCCAACCTCAAGTCCGAGGTGAAGGCCGCTCTGGCTTCGCAGTCCGAAGCCAATGGCTGGACCGACGGCGACATCAGCGCCGCCTTTGGCGAAGTGGAATACCGCACCCTGCGTGACGGCGTGCTCACCACCAAGGTGCGCATCGACGGCCGCCAGCTCGACGACGTCCGCGCCATCTCCGTGCGCGTCGGCGTGCTGCCGCGCACCCATGGTTCGGCGCTGTTCACCCGCGGCGAAACCCAGGCGCTGGTCGTGGCCACCCTCGGCACCACGCGCGATTCGCAGCTGATCGACGCGCCGGAAGGCGAGTGGAAGGATACCTTCCTGTTCCATTACAACTTCCCCCCGTTCTCGGTGGGTGAAACCGGCCGCGTCGGCAGCCCGAAGCGTCGCGAGATCGGCCACGGCCGCCTCGCCAAGCGCGGCGTGCAGGCGGTGAAGCCGAGCATCGAGGAATTCCCGTACGTGGTGCGCGTGGTCTCGGAAATCACCGAGTCCAATGGCTCCTCGTCGATGGCCTCGGTGTGCGGTTCGTCGCTGGCCATGATGGACGCGGGTGTCCCGCTGAAGTCGCCGGTCGCCGGCATCGCCATGGGCCTGGTCAAGGAAGGCAACGACTTCGTCGTGCTGTCGGACATCCTGGGTGACGAAGATCACCTGGGCGACATGGACTTCAAGGTGGCCGGTACCGCCGACGGCGTGTCCGCGCTGCAGATGGACATCAAGATCGACGGCATCACCGAGGAAATCATGCGCACCGCCCTGGCCCAGGCCAAGCGCGGCCGCCTGCATATCCTGGGCGAGATGGCCAAGTGCATTTCCGAAGCCCGTTCGGAAATGAGCGAGTACGCCCCGCGCCTGCTCACCATCAAGATCCACCCGGACAAGATCCGCGAAGTGATCGGCAAGGGCGGCGCCACCATCCGCTCGATCACCGAAGAAACCGGCACCACCATCGACATCACCGACGACGGCAACGTCGTGATCGCCTCGGTCAACCGCGAGGCGGCCGAAGCCGCCCGCAAGCGCATCGAGCAGATCGTCTCCGACGTCGAGCCGGGTCGCATCTACGAGGGCAAGGTCGCCAAGCTGATGGATTTCGGCGCGTTCGTCACGATCATGCCGGGCAAGGACGGCCTGGTGCACGTGTCGCAGATCTCCTCCGAGCGCGTGGAGAAAGTCTCCGACAAGCTGAAGGAAGGCGACGTCGTGAAGGTCAAGGTGCTCGAAGTGGACAAGCAGGGCCGCATCCGCCTGTCGATGAAGGCCGTCACCGAAGACGAAGCCGCCGTCTAACGACGGGTGCCTTTCGGTAAAAGGAAAGCCCGGCTTCGCAAGATGCCGGGCTTTTCGTTTGTTAGCATGTGATTTTCAAGACATGATCACCCCATGACCCGGCCCGCTCCCGATTTCCTCGATGCCTACCAGTCGCTGCTGCGCGACGGCTGGGAAACCTGGCTGCGCCAGGTCGATCCCAAGGCCACCCCCGGCATGGACGAAAAAGCCGCCGTGGCACGCATGCTTGAGGGTATCGACGACTACACCCGATGGTTGCAGTCGAATATCGCAAGCGCTGCCAAGGCGGCGCCCGATGTGCCGGCGTGGACACCACCACCTGCCTTCGGCCGGCTGTCGGGTGATGATGCCCAGCAACGCTTCCAGGCTTGGGTGCATGCCACGCGGGAATGGCTGGGGGACGCGGTGGCCGGTTCGAATGCGACGGCCCACGCCGACCAGCAGGCCCTGTTCGAGGCGCTCGCCGACCTGGCCGCCAAGCAGCAGCGTTATCAGGCCCTGCTGGGCCAGGTGCAGGCCCGGGGACTGGCCTCGCTGCAACAGCGGATGGCGGGAGCAGGCAAGGGCGATGTACCCACGATGCGCTCGCTGTACGACACCTGGGTGGAGGTGGCTGAGGAAGCCTATGGCGACGCGGCCCTGTCGAAGGAATTCCGCGAGGCTTATGGTGCACTGGCCAATGCCCAGGTGAGGGTGCGCACGATGCAACAGGACCAGTTCGCCCGCGTTGGCGAGCAGGTGGGCATGCCCGGTCGCGGCGATATCGACGCGCTGTCCCGCAGCATCCAGGACATGCGGCGCGAGATCGCCTCGCTTCGTGCGCAGGTCGCCGCGGTGACACCGGGCGTGAAGCCCGCATCTGTTTCGACAAAGAAAAACGCTGCGCAGGCGAAGTCGGCATCGAAGGCGGCGCCGGCGAAGAAGAAGGCAACCCGGAAGACGGGCGGGGCAAGCATATCGAAGGCAAAGCCACGGACAACCCCGCGTACCGGCAAGGCCAGGCGCTGAGCATGGAGCTTCCCTTTCCGGCCGATCCTGCGCGCTTGCACGAAGAGCTGGCAGCGTTCCAGCGCAAGGTCGTCGATGGCCTGGGTGCGTGGCGCCAATCGGAGCCGGTGAGCTACGGCAGTACGCCGCGCGAGGCCGTCTACCGCGAGGACAAGCTCACGCTGTGGCATTTCCGTGGCGACGGACCACCCACGGGCAACGCGCCGTTATTGATCTGCTACGCCCTGGTCAACACGCCTTGGATGGTGGACCTGCAGGACGACCGCTCGCTGGTACGCAACCTGCTGGCGCAGGGTGAGGATGTATACCTGATCGACTGGGGCTTTCCCGATGCCGCCGATCGCTGGCTGAGCCTGGAGGACTACATCCTGGGCTACCTCGACCGTTGCATCGACGTGATACGCGGGCGGCACGGCGGCGAGGCATTGAACCTCCTGGGTATCTGCCAGGGCGGTACGTTCTCCCTTTGTTACACGGCGCTGCATCCGGAAAAAGTCCGCAATCTCATTACCATGGTCACGCCGGTCGATTTCCATGCCGGTGACAGCATGCTGTCGCACTGGGCGCGCAACATCGACATCGACGCCATGGTGCACAGCTTCGGCAATATCCCCGCCGAGCTGATGAACCATGTGTTCCTGACGCTCAAGCCATGGCGGCTGATGCAGCAGAAGTACGTCGGCATGGTCGACATCCTGGACAAGCCCATGGAAGTGGCCAACTTCCTGCGCATGGAGAAATGGATCTTCGACTCGCCCGACCAGGCGGGTGAGGCCTTCCGCCGGTTTACCACCGATTTTTTCCAGGCCAACAAGCTGGTGAAGGGCCAGGTGATGCTTGATGGGCAGCGTGTGGATCTTGCCACGCTAACCCAGCCGATTCTCAACATTTATGCCGAGCAGGATCATCTGGTACCCCCGGCATCGTCACGCGCGTTGCGCGACGCCACGGGCAGTGCCGACTACACCGAGCTTGCCTTCAAGGGCGGTCATATCGGCATCTATGTATCTGGCCGTGCCCAACGCGAAGTCCCGTCGGCCATCCACCACTGGCTGGCAGCGCGTTGATCGCCTGGACCACCGATGACGGCGAAACGATACGGTGGCGATGCTCCTTGCCACCGTATCGCCTCCATGGCGCTAGAGCGAGATCAGGTCCATGCGGTGTACCTGCAGAACGTCCGGTGGCAAGCTGCTTCCCGCGCGCTGCGCGCGAACGGCTATGGTGAATTGCTGCGCGCCGGGGCGGGCTCCGGCCAGGCATTTTTTCATGCCATCAGCGATGCCGATCTTCAGCTGGCCACGATGCTTCGCATGGCCCGGGGGGTGGGCCCCCATGGAACCAAAGAAGGATGCATACCCGCAATGCTCGAAGGCGCTCGAGGGGTCGCCATCGATCTTGATCTCAACCTTGAAGTGCCAGGCGCTTGGGTTATCGGGATAATCCAGTTCGATCTCGATGGCTGTCGGATAGCCTTCCAGGAAAGCGTTACAGGCAACTTCCCCCGGCGCGGCATTGACCAGGATGCTGCCATTGATCGGAAGGTTCGTCGATTGCAGCTGGCATGGGCTCTCCGCTGGCCAGGCAGCATTGGCCGGACGCGATAGTGCCGCAGGGATGGGTTGTGATGCTTCGTAGCTAAACCCCTGTGCCACGCTGCTGAAGCGATGATTGGCGGTTTGGACTGGGCGTACGATGCCATCTTCGGCGCTGAAAAAAAGAAACGGCTCTACGAGCCATGCATGCGAACCCTCCACCGCATGCACCCCCTGACGCTGCATCCAGATGTCCCAGAGCCGGTCGATGTTGCAGTGATGAAGCCAGAACACCGGATCGGTGGCTGACATCATGTCGCCCATAAAGCCGCCTACCGCGTCGTGCACCATGTTATGCGGTTGGCTTTCGAGAAGACCTGGCGTGGCCATGATGCTGTGGTGGGCGGGCATGCTTCCACCGAAATCGGCAAACGCCGAAGGCGCCAGCGCGTTGACCAGGCTGGGCATTGAAACCGCTTCAAAAGCCGGGCTGGGCAGCAGGCGGTTGCCGGCGCTGAGTGAGCGTCCGGTGGGAACGCCGAAGTAGCCGTGAACAGCTGCCCAGAAGGTCTCGAACGTGGTGTAGCCGCGCATCTTGAGCCATTGGGTCTGTGCGACGGTCCGCCTCCCCCAGAATGCCTCCATGGGTCCGCGGAACGTGCGGTCGAAGGTGGGCCAGTCGTGGATGAATCCCTGGGCCTGGGTGTCGAGCAGGTCACGTCGGAAGAACGCCTCGGGCATGCTGGGATCGCTAGTCCAGTCCCAATAGGGCAGCGCGAACGACGGGTTCTTCGTCAGTTCGCGTGCGATGCGTTCGAACCAGTGCAGATAGCCCTGATGCCAGGGGAAAAACCACGCATTCTCGTGCGGACAATCCAGTACGTGGATCATGGCCTGGCGATACCAGTTGCGTGGGTCGGTGGGGGGGAGCGCCATCATCGCGCTGATTGCGGCGCGGAGGTCGGCCGCGGCGGCGCTGCCGTTGGGGCCGTTTATGTTACGGCGCACGGGCAGGGCGGCCGCGGAAGGCCATGCGCCCGCAGGCCCCGCATTCCCCTGGCCGCGAAGGTTGCGCGCCAACGCCGGTAGCACGGGCAGCGCCGCGCCCGCAGCAACCAGCGTGGCGCTGCGGGTGAGGAACTTGCGCCGCGCATTGTGATTGTCATCTCCATGTGTAGCCATTCAACGTCATCCTTGTCAGTGGGGCCCGAAGACGATGCCATGGATGTCGCGACGGAATGTCGCGATTGCGCGTCAGCAATCGCTGATTCTCCGTGGGCTGCAATACAGATTTTTTCCAGGCGACACCATGCCAAGTAGGCCATGGTGTCGCTGTTACCCTTAAAGCGAGATCAAGGACATGCTCTTGACCTTCAATGGTGCAGGTAGCGGACCATTGCCTTTCAGGCGCAATGCAATCTGGAAATCCAGTGCACCAGATCCCGCTTCCTCCAGGCATCGTCGCAAACCATTGGCAATGCCGATCTTCAGGCTGCCGGCATGGAGCGGGTGGCCAGGCGACCGGTGGCCCATGGAGCCGAAGAACGACGCATATCCACAATGCTTGAACGCATACGGCTTGCTGCCGCCAACAACCTTGACCTCTATCTGGAAGTACAACGAAGAAGGTTTGTCGGGGCGATCGAGCTCAACCACGAGAGCCGACTGGCAATTCTCGCGAAACGCTTCGCAGGCAGCAGGGCCAGGCGAAACCTGGGCCAGAACCGGATCGCCGTTGACCTGAAGAGTGCTGCTATCCAACCTGCAGGGAAATCGTGAAGGCCACGGAGCGTCAGCTGGGCGAGTCGGTGCATTATCGATGGGTATCGATGGCTGAAAACGGTAGTTAAGCTCCTCGCTGCTTACGTAGTCGCCAGCGATGCCGTTGACAGGCCTGCCATCCTCGTCGCAGAAGAACAAGAACGGCTCGTTGCGCCATTCAGGCGGGCCATCCTGTGCTGCCAGGCCCTTGCGTTGCAGCCAGATATCCCAAAGCCGGTCAATATTGCCATGGTGAAGCCAGACGACGGGATCGCTCGCCGACAGCATGTCGTTCATGTAGCCGCCCACGGCGTCGTGAACGGTATTGTGCACCTGGGATTCGATGAGGCCGCCTTCACCGGACATCGCGCTATGGTGTTGCGTCAGGGCACCGCCGAACTCGAAGAAGTCTTGCGGTGCAAGCCCGTTGGCCAGGGTCGGCATGGACACGGCGTCTTGTACATGCGGCGGCAGCTTTCGTCCTGAGGCCGTGAGGGTGCGAGAGGTATTGGCTACGATGTAATTCGTAGCCGCGACCCAGAATTGGTCGAAATCGTTGAATCCGCGCCGCTGCAATTGTTGAAGCTGCAAAGTGTTGAGGTTCTGCCAATACCGGCTCAACGGATCGCGGAAGCGCTTTTCGAAGGTGCCCAGGTCGTGGATGTAGCCCGGGGTAGTGGTGTCGAGCCAGTCCTGCCGGAAGAACGATGCCGGCATTTCCGGAAAAGCGGTGACATCCCAGTATGGCAACGCGAAGTTCGGGTTTTGCGTGAGCTTGCGTGCGATGCACTCGAACCAATACAGGTAGCCCCGATGCCATGGAAAGAACCAGGCATTGGCATGGGGACAGTCCATGACATGGATGATGGCCTGGCGATACCAGTTTCGCGGATCTTCCGGTGGCAGCGCCATCATTGCGCTCACGGCTGCGCGTAGATTGCCCGCGATTGCGCTGCCATATTGGCCGTTTATGTTTCGGCGCTCGGGCAGATCGGCCTGGGTTGTCCATGCGCTGGCGTATTCCGAGACGCCGTCGCCGCGAAGGCTGCGCGCCAATGCCGGTAGCGTCGGTAGCGCAGCGCCTGCTGCAACCAGCGTGGCGCTGTGGGTGAGGAACTTACGCCGCGAATGGCGACGGCCATCTCCATGGCTATCCATTGGATGTCATCCTTGTGGGTGGGGTTTGAGAACGATGCCACTGACGCCGCGGCGATGTGTCCTGATTACGCGTCAGCGCGCATTGCATTTCTTGTAGGGCAGTGGGTAAGCGCGATGCGATCGCGCATAATGTGACCATGAACGCCAATGCCCACGACTCCATCCGCGCTGTGCAGTGGCACGGCGACCACCTTCGCCTGCTCGACCAGCGGAAACTGCCTGCGCAGTCGATCTGGATCGATTGTCACAATGCCAGCGACGTCACCGCTGCGATCAAGGACCTCGCCGTTCGCGGCGCCCCCGCCATCGGCATCGCCGCGGCATGGGGCGTGGTGCTGGCCGCGCGTGCCAGCGAGCCGCTGCCGGCGGCCCTGGCCATGCTGCGGGCGGCCCGGCCCACGGCGGTCAACCTGATGTGGGCGCTGGACCGCATGAAATCACGACTGGACTTGGGTGCCGACGCCAGGGCGCTGCAGGCCGAGGCCCAGGCCATCCAGGATGAAGACCTCGCCGCCAACCGCCGCATGGGCGAGCTGGGCGCGGCCCTGATCACCCCGGGTTCGGGCGTGATGACCCATTGCAACACCGGCTCACTGGCCACGGCGGGCTTCGGCACCGCCCTGGGTGTAATTCGCGCCGGCGTTTCCGCAGGCCGCATCGCCCAGGTGTTCGCGGGCGAAACTCGCCCCTGGCTGCAGGGTGCACGCCTGACCATGTGGGAACTGGTCAACGACGGCATTCCCGCCCGGCTGGTGGCTGATTCGGCGGCGTCCCATCTGATGAAGTCCGGTGCGGTGCAGTGGGTCGTGGTGGGTGCCGACCGCATTGCCGCCAATGGCGACACCGCCAACAAGATCGGCACTTACCAGCTGGCCATAGCCGCAAGGCACCATGGTGTGAAATTCATGGTGGTGGCGCCTTCCACCACGGTCGACATGGCCACCGCCGATGGCGATGACATCGAAATAGAACTGCGCGAGGCCGCCGAACTGTTGTCGATATCCGGAACGCGCACGGTGGTGGAGGGTGCCGATGCCTGGAACCCGGTATTCGACGTCACCCCGGCCGCCCTGATCGATGCCCTGGTCACCGAGCGCGGCGTGATCGAACATCCCGACCAGGCGAAAATGCAGGCCGTTTTCGGCGGATGACCCGCCTGCGCCAGGAACTGGTGGGTTTCGCCGCCGGCGGCCTGCTTGGCCTGGCCATTGATGCATCGATTGTGCAGGGGCTGGTCGGCTGGGCCGGCTGGCACGTGTATCCGGCCCGCGCGGTGTCGTTCACCTTCGCCGCCACGTTTACCTGGTGGTGGAACCGCCATGTCACCTTTCGCCATCGCCACAGCGGGCGCACCGTTCACGCCGAATGGCTTGGCTGGGTGGTGTTGATGTCGCTGGGTGCGGCGGTGAACCTGGGTGTCTACGTGGTCATCCTGAAGCTCTTCGAAGGCCTTCAGCGCTGGCCTGCGGTCGCCGTGGCGGCGGGCTCGGCGGCGGGTGCGGCGTTCAATTTCGCCAGTGCCCGCGCAGCGCTTTTCAGCAAGCCCAAAAGCCAGATGTAACCCACTGATTATATTGATTTAAATACTGGGTTTTAATCACCCGGTGTGGTACACTTGCGCGATGTATTTTCCGCTTGTCGCCCGAGCCTCTCCTGGGCCGTGGTGGGGGCCCCGCACAACCAGACTGGAAGCCGTTTGATGGCAGAATTCGGTAACGAAATCATCCGCGTCAACATTGAAGACGAGATGCGGCAGAGCTACCTCGATTACGCCATGAGCGTGATCGTTGGCCGAGCCCTCCCCGATGTCCGCGATGGCTTGAAGCCGGTTCACCGGCGCGTCCTTTTCGCCATGAACGAACTGGGCAACGTCTGGAACAAGCCCTACAAGAAATCGGCCCGCGTGGTCGGCGACGTCATCGGTAAGTACCATCCGCACGGCGATGCCTCGGTGTACGACGCCATCGTCCGCATGGCCCAGCCGTTCTCGCTGCGCTACATGCTGGTCGACGGCCAGGGCAACTTCGGTTCGGTCGATGGCGACAACGCCGCGGCCATGCGATACACCGAGGTGCGCATGTCGCGCCTCACGCATGAACTCTTGGCCGACATCGACAAGGACACCGTCGACTTCGGTCCCAACTACGACGAAAGCGAGCACGAACCGCTGGTGCTGCCCTCGCGCGTGCCCACCCTGCTGGTGAACGGCTCGTCCGGCATCGCGGTGGGCATGGCCACCAACATCCCGCCGCACAACCTCACCGAGGTCATCAACGCCACCATCGGCCTCGTCGACGACCCGTCGCTGAGTATCGACGACCTGATGAAGTTCATCCCGGGCCCCGATTTTCCCACCGCCGGCATCATCAACGGCGCCGCGGGTATCGTCGAGGCCTATCGCACCGGCCGCGGCCGTGTGCTGGTGCGCGCGAAGGCGGAGATCGAAACCGAAGCCAATGGCCGCGAGACGATCATCGTCCACGAGCTTCCCTACCAGGTGAATAAAGCGCGGCTGATCGAGAAGATCGCCGAGCTGGTGAAGGAAAAGAAGCTCGAGGGCATCAGCGAACTGCGCGACGAGTCCGACAAGGACGGCATGCGCGTGGTCATCGAGATCCGCCGCGATGCCATGGGCGACGTGGTGCTGAACAACCTGTTCCAGCAAACGCAGTTGCAGGTCACCTTCGGCATCAACATGGTGGCCTTGCTCGACGGCCAGCCGCGCCTGTTGAACATCAAGGAAATCCTCGAGGCCTTCATCCGCCATCGCCGTGAAGTGGTCACGCGCCGCACGATCTTTGAACTGCGCAAGGCACGTGCCCGCGCCCATATCCTGGAAGGCCTCACGGTTGCGTTGGCCAACATCGACGCGATGATCGAACTGATCCGCAGTTCCGCGTCGCCCGCCGAGGCACGCGAGCGCATGGTGGCCCGTAAGTGGGATCCGGGCATGGTGCGCACCATGCTTACCGCCGCGGGCGCCGAAAGTTCCCGTCCGGAAGACATGGACCCGCGTGACGGCCTGAAGGAAGACGGCTACCAGCTGTCCGAAGTACAGGCCACCGAGATCCTGGCCATGCGCCTGCATCGTCTTACCGGCCTGGAGCAGGAAAAACTCTCCGACGAATACCGCCAGGTGATGGAAGCCATCGGCAAGCTCATCGATATCCTGGAGCGCCCCGAGCGCCTGCTGGAAGTGATCCGCGCCGAGCTGGAAGTGATCCGCGAGGAATACGGTGACGAGCGCCGCACGCAGATCCAGCATTCGCAGGAAGATCTCAACGTCCTGGATCTCATCGCTCCGGAAGACGTGGTGGTCACGCTGTCGCATTCGGGCTACGTCAAGCGCCAGTCGGCCAGCCTCTACCGAGCGCAGCGCCGCGGCGGTCGCGGCCGCTCGGCCTCGGCATTGAAGGACGAGGATTTCGTCGAGCAGCTGTGGGTGGTCAACACCCACGACACCCTGCTCACGTTTACCAGCACCGGCCGCGTGTACTGGCTGAAGGTGTACCAGATGCCCGAGGCGGGCCCCGGTGCCCGCGGCAAACCCATGGTCAACCTGCTGCCGCTGGGCGAGGGCGAGAAGGTGCAGGCCGTGCTTCCGGTGCGCGAATACACCGAGGACCGCTTCGTCTTCTTCGCCACCCGCCAGGGTACGGTTAAGAAAACCCCGCTCACCGAGTTCGCCTTCCAGCTGCAGAAGGGCAAGATCGCCATCAATCTCGACGACGGCGATGCGCTGGTGAACGTGGCGCTGACCGACGGCAACAGCGATGTGCTGCTGTTCGCCTCCAATGGCAAGACGGTCCGCTTCGACGAGGCCTCCGTGCGTTCGATGGGCCGTACCGCCACCGGCGTACGCGGCATGCGCCTGGCTGACGACAACACCGTGGTATCGCTGATCGTGGCGCAGGAGGGTGACATCCTCACCGCTACCGAGCGCGGTTACGGCAAGCGCACGGAACTTGCGGAATTCCCGAAGAAGGGCCGTGGCACCCAGGGCGTGATCGGCATCCAGTGTTCCGAACGCAACGGCGGCCTGGTCGCCGCGGTCCAGGTGACCGATGCCCACGAGCTCATGCTTATTTCCAACCAGGGCACCCTGGTGCGCACGCGCGTGGCGGAAGTTTCGCAGCTGGGCCGCAATACCCAGGGCGTCACCCTGATCAAGCTGCCTGCCGAGGAGAATCTCGTCAGCGTGGTTCGGCTCGATGCCGAGGAAGATAACGGTGATCTGCCGGTCGAGGGTGAGGAACCATCGCCCCTGATCGCACCCGGCAGCGACGAACTGCAATAATTGACCCGGCGCGGGGAAGGATCCCCGCGCCCTATCTAGTCAGCGCAAGGAGCGAGCATGCACCCGTGGAAGCGTAGCCACGCCGCCATCGATTCATCTTCGTCGTCACGCTCGTCTTCGCCCGAGCCACCCGACGTTGGGCACATATCGCAGCTTCCGGCCATGATGATTGGCCCCACCCTTTCCGTCGAAGGCCAGCGTGCTTCCAATGTGTGGCGCGCCATGAACACCAGTGATGTCCGGGGGAACAACGATTGCGGCATCCAGTCAATGGCGGGGGTACTTGGCGTGACTCCATCGACGCTTCTGCGAACCGCCTTTGGCGGCAATGACGGCCACGCGCGGCAGTTCTGGCAACATGTCAACGAGCGCCAGATGAATGGCGATCAGTTCGCCGCACTGGCCAGTGCGGTAGGCGCGGAAGTCAGCCATGTCAGCCATAGCTCCCAAATCCGGCCACCACAGCCGGGGCAGGCCGGCGTCTACGTTTTCGGCCACGACGGCGGTGCGCACGCAGTGTGTCTGGCGCGCAGCGACGATGGCAGGGTTCTGTACAAGGTCGATTTCCAGCAACAGCAGTGCCAGGCCTATCGCATCGAGCGCGGGGGCGAGGTCGAGGCAGGCCGCGCGGCGGTGACGGCCATCATGCAGGCCGGCGGGGTGGCCAATCCGTTTCGCGCCTTCCAACGCCCGCGCGCCGATCGCAGTCTCGAACGAGGCTAAGTTTCCCCGCCAATGCCTTGAATACGTTCAAGGTGGCATCATCTTTGGCTGCATACTGGCGACGGGTGGATCGCCGTGACATTCGTGGGAGCGAAGGTGGAGTTCAAGGATTACTACAAAGTGCTCGGGGTCGAGCCTGACGCCAGCGACGCCGAGATCAAGGCGGCGTATCGCAAGCTTGCGCGCAAATACCACCCCGACCGCAGCAAGGAACCGAACGCCGAGGAACAATTCAAGGCGATCAACGAGGCCAACGAGGCGCTGAAGGATCCCGAAAAGCGCCGGGCCTACGATCAGGTTCGCGCCAGCGGCTACCGTCCGGGCGAGCAGTTCCGGCCACCGCCGGGCTGGGGCCAGCAGGGCCAGGGTTTCGACTTCGGCGACATGGGTGGTGCCGGCGGCGGCGACTTCAGCGACTTCTTCGAAAGTCTCTTTGGGCGCGGCCGGGGTGGCGGGGGTGCTCCGCAGGCCCGTCGCGGACGTGACATCCAGGCCCAGATCGACACCGACATCCAGACCGCCTTCAGCGGTGGCAAGACGCGCGTGGCGCTCAACGGCGCCTCCGGTGGCGACCGCGTGCTCGAGGTGCGGATTCCCGCCGGTATCCAGCCGGGGCAGGTGATCCGCCTGGCCGGGCAGGGGCACCCGGGATCCGGTGGCGGCCCGTCCGGCGACCTCCTGCTCGAAATCGGCATCAAGAACGATGCCCGCTTCCGGTTGGAAGGCCGCACCGTGCATTCGATCCTGGCGATCGCTCCGTGGGAAGCTTCCGAGGGCGCCACGGTAGCCGTACCTACCCTTGGCGGCAGCGTGGACCTGCGCATTCCGGAAGGTTCGCAGAGCGGCCGCAAGTTGCGGCTGAAGGGGCGCGGGATGCCTGGCGGCGCCCATCCCGGCGACCAAATCGTTACCCTGGAAGTGCGCGTGCCGGTGCCGGTGAATATCGAGCAGAAGGCGGCTTTGAAGGCCTACCGCGAGGCGTTTGACGACTTCGATCCCCGGGCCTGAGATACCGGCGACAGGGGTTGGGGTCAGAGTAATGACTCTGACCCCTTCGGTTTTTGCGGGTCAGCCCGGGAGCAGTTCCTTCAGGGTGGAAACCAGCTCTTCTTCCTTGATCGGCTTGACCACATAGGCCTTGGCGCCCTGGCGCATGCCCCAGACCTTGTCGGTGTCCTGGTCCTTGGTGGTGACCAGGACGATCGGAATGTGGGCCGTGGTCGGCTCCTTGGAGATGGTGCGCGTCGCCTGGAACCCGTTGAGGTTGGGCATGACGACATCCATCAGGATGAGGTCGGGGAGCTCGCGCTTGGCCGCTTCCACGCCGGCGGCGCCATCTTCGGCGGTGAGCGCCTCATGCCCGAGTTTCTCGACGATGCGCTTGATGCCAAGCAGTTGTGACGGCGAATCGTCGACGATCAGGATACGGGCCATGCATTTCCCCAGGGACGCTTGTTTTCCGGTGGCTGTCCGCGACTTCTTGCGGTCGACCAGCTCGGCGGTGATTAGTATTTCCTGAGCATTCTACGGGTCGTGGCGGATTCATCAATCCTCAGCCACCCGCACCACGGTGCGACCGAAGGATTGGCCCTCCAGCATGCCCCCGAAGACGCCCGGGAGCTCGTCCAGGGTGATTTCCCGGGTGACGATGATATCCAGGTGGGCCGGCTTCCAATCCCCGGCCAGGCGGCGCCAGATCTCCTGGCGGATGTCCCGGGCGGTGCCGGCCGAAGCAATGCCCAGCAGGCTTACGCCGCGAATGATGAAGGGCATCACCGTAGTGGCGAGCGCGGGGCTGCCGGCCAGGCCGCAACTGGCGACGTTGCCATACGGCGCGACCAAAGGCAGCAGGCCCGACAGCATGTCGCCGCCGACGTTGTCCAGCGCGCCGCCGAAGCGGCCCGAATCGAGCGGCTTGCCGGAGAACTGAAGCTGGTGGCGGTCGATGCATTGCGTGGCGCCGATGCCCTTGAGGACATCGAAGCGATCGGGCTTGCCGGAGATCGCGTGTACTTCGAAGCCTGCCCGGTTGAAGATGTCGATGGCCAGCATGCCGACGCCGCCGGTGGCACCGGTGATGGCGATCGGGCCCAGGGATGGGACCTGGCGGTTGTCGAGCATCCGCAGCAGCGAGAGCGCCGCGGTGAAGCCAGCGGTGCCCAGGGCCATCGCTTCACGGGCGGTAAGGCCATCGGGAAGGGGTATCGTCCATTCGGCGGGAAGCTTCACGTATTGGCCGTAGCCGCCGTCGCGGGTCTCCGATAGCCCACAGCCGGTGCACAGCACGGCGTCGCCTTCAACGAATGCAGGGTCGGTGGATGCCACCACAACGCCGGCCACGTCGATGCCGCCATTCAAGGGAAACTGGCGCAGGATCTTTCCCTTGCCGGTGCCCGCCAGCGCATCCTTGAAGTTCACCGACGACCATTGGACCTTGACCAGCACCTCGCCGTCGGCGAGATCGGCAACGGAGATCTCGGTGAGGCCGGCGCGATAACCGCTGGCGTCGTTGTTGATGCGGAATGCGCGGAATCGATGCATTGTTCGGAGTCCTTCAGGCGTGGTCGCCCGCTTCGCCAGGAAGCCACTTGGGCGTATATACCGCTTCGTAGTTTTCCATCCAGGTGAACATGGCTTCGGGATCCTCGCCGAACCATAGCGACTGGCGCTGCTCCATGCGAACGAAACCTTCTTCCACCATGTGGTCGATGCCCTGTTCCAGCGGCGTGTAGAAACCGCGGGTGCCGAGGAACGCGCAAGGGTAGGTGTGCAGTCCCAATTGCGCCCAGGTGAGCATTTCGAACATTTCATCCAGCGTGCCGAAGCCGCCGGGCAGGGCAACGAAGGCATCGGACAGTTCATACATGCGCGTCTTGCGCTCATGCATGGTTTCCACCACGTGAAGCTCGGTAAGGCCGGTATGGCCCACTTCCTTGTCCATCAGGTGGCGGGGAATGACACCGATGGCGCGGCCACCGGCGGCCAACACGCCGTCGGCGACCTTGCCCATCAGACCGACGCGGCCACCACCGTATACCAGCGCCGTGCCGCGCCGGGCGATCATTTCGCCGAAGGCGAACGCGCGCTCGGCATACTCCGGCCGCGTGCCGGCGCTGGAGCCACAGTAGACGCAGAGCGAAGCGATGGTGTGCATGGACTGTCCTGTGCCTTTGAAACGAAAAAGCCCGCTCATGTCGCCACGAGCGGGCTTTGATGGGTAGCGGCGGGCGCTCAGTTGCCCTTGTGGATGGCGCGCTTGTCCACGGCCAGCGCCGCCTCGTGCACCGCTTCGGAAAGCGTCGGGTGCGCATGGACGATGCGGGCGAGATCTTCGGAGGAGCCCTTGAACTCCATGGCCACCACGCATTCGGCGATCAATTCGGACACGCCCGGGCCCACCATGTGCACACCCAGGATGCGGTCGGTTTCGGCGTGGGCAAGCATCTTCACCTGGCCGATGGCTTCATTCATCGCCACGGCACGGCCGATGGCGGCGAACGGGAAGCTGCCCGAACGGTACGGGATGCCTTCGTCCTTGAGCTGCTTTTCCGTCTTGCCGGCCCAGGCGATCTCAGGCTCGGTGTAGATCACCCAGGGGATGTAGTCGTAGTTGACGTGGCCGGACTTGCCGGCGATCCATTCGGCCACCGCCATGCCTTCCTCGAAGCCCTTGTGGGCCAGCATCGGGCCGCGCACGGCGTCGCCCACGGCCCAGACGCCATCGACGCCGGTGTGGCAGTGCTCATCGACTTCGATGCGGCCGCGGTCGTCGATCTTCACCCCGACGTCGTCGGCCAGCAGGCCGTCGGTATAGGCGCGGCGGCCCACGGCCACCAGCAGCTTGTCGACGACGAGGTCGTGGTCGCCGTCCTTGTCGTTGTAGGTCAGGTGCACTTCTGAGCCCTTCACCTGTGCCTTCGACAACTTGGCACCGAGCTTGATGTCCAGGCCCAGCTTGCCGAATTCCTTGAAGGCGACCTTGGCGATGTCGGTGTCGGCGGCGCCGAGGAACTCCGGCAGTGCTTCGATTACCGTGACTTCGGCGCCAAGGCGGCGCCACACGCTGCCCAGCTCCAGGCCAATCACGCCCGCGCCGATCACGCCCATGCGCTTGGGAACCTCGGTGATGTCCAGCGCGCCGGCGTTGTCGATGATGTATTTGTTGTCGAACTTGGCGAACGGCAGTTCGATCGGCACGGAGCCGGAGGCCAGTACCACGTTGGTGGCGCTGATGGTCTGCTTGGCACCATCGTTGCCGGTGATTTCCACGTTGTTGCCCTTCAGCAGCTTGCCCTTGCCGAAGTAGCTGACGATCTTGTTGGCCTTGAACAACTGGGCCACGCCACCGGTGAACTGCTTGACGATCTTGTCTTTGCGGCCGATGAAGGTGCCGAGGTCGACCTTGGCGTTTTCAACGGTGATGCCGTGCACGGGCAGATTGTGCGCGATGTTGTAGAACTGCTTGGATGAATCGAGCAGCGCCTTGGAGGGGATGCAGCCGACGTTGAGGCAGGTACCGCCCAGGGCGGCCTTGCCGTCCTTGCCGACGAAGGCATCGATCACGGCGGTTTTAAGGCCCAGCTGCGCGGCGCGGATCGCGGCGTGGTAACCGGCGGGGCCGCCGCCGATGACGATGACGTCGAATTTGTCGGTCATGGGTTACTAATCCTTTGGCAGGTGTCGCCGGGCGGTTGGGCCCGAACGGTTTCTGCACTACAAATGGGGTGAAAGCTCGATTTTTAAAGGTTTTGGGGAGCCCTGCGCTTTGACGCGGCGGTCAGCGCCAGGGCCACCCCTTGCCTATTTATGCTTTTGGGTCAAAGACCCAAAAGCATGCGCTGCGGATTCTCAAGCTGGTTCTTGATGTCCACCAGGAACAGCACCGCGTCGCGGCCGTCGATGATGCGGTGGTCGTACGACAGCGCGATGTACATCATCGGCGCCGCGATCACCTGGCCGTTCTCGACGATGGCGCGTTCCTTGATCGTGTGCATGCCAAGGATCGCGCTTTGCGGAGGGTTCACGATGGGCGTGGACAGCAGCGAACCGAAGGTACCGCCGTTGGTGATGGTGAAGGTGCCGCCCTGGAGATCATCCAGGCCGAGCTTGCCGTCGCGCGCCTTCTTGGCAAAATTCAGGATGCCCTTCTCGACATCGGCGAACGACATGTCCTGCACGTCGCGCAGCACCGGCGTGACCAGGCCTTTTTCCGTGGACACCGCGATGGAGATGTCCTGGTAGCCGTGATAGATGATGTCGCTGCCGTCCACCGAGGCGTTGACCACCGGGTAGCGCTTGAGCGCTTCGGTGGCGGCTTTGACGAAGAAGCTCATGAAGCCGAGTTTCACGCCGTTGGCCTTCTCGAACGATTCGCCCAGCGTCTTGCGCAGCTTCACCACCTCGGCCAGGTTCACTTCGTTGAACGAGGTGAGCATGGCGATGGAGTTCTTCGACTGCATCAGGCGCTCGGCGATGCGCGAGCGGATGCGGGTCATGGCCACGCGCTCTTCCGGACGCGAACCCGGGGTGGGCTTGGCAGCGGGCACCGAAGGCGCTGCAGGCGCGCCGGATTTGGAATAGTTGACCAGGTCTTCCTTGGTGACGCGGCCATCGCGGCCGGTGCCCGGGACCTTGGATGGATCGATCTTCTCTTCCTCGGCAACGCGGCGGCCGGCGGGCGAGAGCTCGTCGGTGTTGCCGGCCTTGGCGGCGGGAGCGGCAGCCTTCTCGGCCTTCGGTGCCTCGGCCTTGGTGGGCGCGGATTCCTTCGCCGGCGCAGCGGCGGATGCGCCTTCCTCGATCACGGCGATCAGCTGCTGGCTGTTGACGGTTGCGCCTTCGGCTTGCTTGATCTCCTTCAGCACGCCGTCGACGGGTGAGGGCACTTCCAGCACGACCTTGTCGGTTTCCAGGTCCACCAGGTTTTCGTCGCGCTTGACGGCTTCACCCACCTTCTTGTGCCAGGTGGCGATGAGCGCGTCGGAGACCGACTCGGGCAGGACGGGGACTTTGACTTCGATGGACATGCTTGCCTTACTCCGCTGCGTGATCGGTGCCGACGGGCGCTACGAGCGCCTGTTCGACGAGGGCCGCCTGCTCGGCGACGTGGGTGTTCAGATGGCCGGCGGCCGGCGCCGGCGAGCGAGCGCGGCCGGCGTAGGACAGGCTTTGCTTCGTATCGACGCAGGCCTGCAGGTGATGCCGGATCTGGAACCAGGCACCCTGGTTCATGGGTTCTTCCTGGCACCAGATGACTTCCTTCGCACCGGTGTATTTGGCCAGCTCCGCGGACACTTCGGCGCGCGGGAACGGATACAACTGCTCGACGCGGACGATGGCGACGTCCTTCAGGCCACGCTTGCCCGCTTCGTCGAGGAGGTCGTAGTAGACCTTGCCCGAACACAGCACCACGCGCTTGACCTTCTTGTCGGTGAGCTTCTGCTGGTCGCCGATGACGAGCTGGTACTGGCCCGCGGCAAGTTCATCCAGCGAGGACACCGCCAGCTTGTGGCGCAGCAGGGATTTCGGTGTCATCACGATCAACGGCTTGCGCACCGGGCGCACCAGCTGGCGACGGATCATGTGGAAAGCCTGGGCCGGCGTGGTGGGCACGCAGACCTGCATGTTTTCCATCGCGCACAGCTGCAGGAAGCGCTCCAGGCGGGCGGAGGAATGCTCAGGTCCCTGGCCTTCATAGCCGTGGGGCAGGAACAGGGCCAGCCCGCACAGGCGGTTCCACTTCGCTTCGCCGGAGCTGATGAACTGGTCGATCACCACCTGGGCGCCATTGGCGAAGTCGCCGAACTGGCCTTCCCAGATGCCCAGCTGATCCGGCGAAGTGGTGGCCTCGCCGTATTCGAAGGCCATCACGGCTTCTTCGGACAACAGCGAATCGATCACGTCCACCAGCGCGCCCTTGCGCACTTTCGACAACGGCAGGTAGGTGTTGTCGGAGTTCTGGTCGTGCAGCACCGCATGGCGGTGGAAGAAGGTGCCGCGGCCGGCGTCCTGGCCGACCAGGCGAAGGTCGTGGCCTTCGTCGATCAGGCTGGCGTAGGCCAGGTTCTCGGCGAAGCCCCAGTCGCCCGGGAGCTCACCCGCAGCCATCTTGCGACGGTCTTCGTAGATCTTGGCCACGCGAGGATGCAGGGTGATGTCGGCGGGGATATCTAGGATCGTGGCGCTGAGCTCGGCCAGCTTCTTGCGGTTGACGCCGGTCTCGGCGGGCGTGGCAAGGGTGTTGCCGGCGAAGCGGGACCAGTCGACGGGGATGTCACGCTCGGGGGTTTCGTCCAGGGCGATCAACGAGCCACCGGCCTCCAGGCGCGCGCGGTAGTCGTCGAGCATCTTCTGGCCATCGTCGGCGCCGATCACGCGGGCTTCGACCAGGCGCTGGGCGTAGAGGTCGCGGGTGGTCGCGCGCTTGCGGATCACCTGGTACATCAAGGGCTGCGTGGCGGCGGGCTCGTCCGCCTCGTTGTGGCCATGACGGCGGTAGCAGACCAGGTCGATGACGACGTCTTTCTTGAATTCCTTGCGGAATTCGTAGGCCAGGCGGGTGACCTGCAGCACGGCTTCCGGATCATCGCCGTTCACGTGGAACACCGGCGCGTTGACCATCTTGGCAAGGTCGGTGCAGTACAGCGTGGAACGGGCGTCCTGCGGATTGGAGGTGGTGAAGCCCACCTGGTTGTTGATCACGATGTGTAGCGTGCCGCCAATGGCGAAGCCGCGCGCCTGCGACATGTTCAGCAGTTCCATGCCCACGCCCTGGCCGGCGAAAGCGGCATCGCCGTGCACCAGCACGGCCAGCGACTGACGGCGTTCGGCATCGCGGCGGCGCGACTGGCGCGCGTGCACGGAACCGGCCACCACGGGGTTGACGATCTCCAGGTGCGACGGGTTGAAGGCCAGCGCCACGTGCACGCCACCCTTGGGCGTTTTGACGTCGGCGGAGAAACCCATGTGGTATTTCACGTCGCCGGAGTGATGCGGGTCGTCCGGATGGTCGAACTTGCCTTCGAATTCGTTGAAGAGCTGGTGCGGGGGCTTGCCCAGGATATTCACCAGCACGTTCAGGCGGCCGCGGTGGGCCATGCCGATGATGATTTCGCGCATGCCGTTGTCGCCGCCGGCGCGGACGACATCGTCGACCATCGGGATCAGGCTGTCGCCGCCCTCCAAAGAGAAGCGCTTCTGGCCGACGTACTTGGTGTGCAGGTAGCGCTCAAGGCCCTCGGCGGCGGTGAGCGCCTCCAGGATGCGGACCTTTTCCTTTTTGTCGAGGCCCGCGTCGGCGTTGGCCTTTTCCAGCCGCGAGTAGATCCAGCGCCGCTGGTCGTGGTCGCTGATGTACATGAACTCGGCGCCGATGCTGCCGGTGTAGATCTTCTTCAGGCGCCCCAGCAGTTCACGCAACGTCAGGCGCTGACCGCCGCCGGCGTAGGTGCCGCAGTCGAACTCGGTGTCGAGGTCGGCTTCGGTGAGGCCATGGAAGGCCAGGCCCAGGTCCGGCGCGTCCATCTTGGTGGCAAGGCCGAGCGGGTCGAGGTCGGCGGCCAGGTGGCCACGGGAACGATAGGCGGTGAGCAGGCGGATGACCCCGGCCTGCTTGCGGGCGTGGGCGTCGTCGCCGGCGCTGACCGCGGGGGCCGAGGCCGTGCGGCGCTGGCGCTGGGCTGCCTCGATGCGCGCGATGGCCGCGGAGTGGGGGGTGTCGCCAGCCTCGCGGCCTTTGAACGCCTTGAAGTAAGTGTTCCATTCGGCGGAGACGGAGGAAGGATCCGCCAGCCAGAATTCGTACATTTGCTCGACGTAGTCGGCGTTACCGCCGGCGAGCTGGGAGGAATCGAAGAACTCGCGGATCAGGTTTGTACTCACGTCACCACCGGCCAACACGACTTTAGGATGTCCGCCTAGACCTACCGTGTGGGGGCGGGCTGGCGGCATAAAGAATTCCTTAAGTATAGCCCCCTCGTGCTGCGTCGCGCCAACCTTGGGACACGGTCTACAGGTCGATCCGGCGCAGTTCCGCCGCCGGCTGCGAGCGTTCCCACATGGTGTCGAAATACCCCTGTAAACGGGCACGTTCGCCCACTTCCCCGGACGGCCCACGGGTATCGTGCCGCGAGGCCTCGGGCCTGAACAGAAGGCCACCGGCGTCGACCGTGGTGTAGGCGCATGCGTAGGCAAGGTCGGCTGTCTCTGAGGGCACGCGAATAGACATCGCACTGGACATGCGCTGGACCAGGGCGAGCAGGCGCGGGACCTCGACCTGCAGCCGCGAGGCGTCGTGCACCAGGATGCGGATCCGGGCCCCGCGGCCGGACGCGGCCAGTGAGCGCAGGGCAGCGAGGACGGCTTCGTCCTCGTGGATGTCGCTTTCCAGGTGATGCTCGAGAATCGATGCCTCGTGCCGTGCGCTGGCCAGAAGCCTGGCCAATGCGGCGGCCCGCGTCGGGGCGGAGGCGATGGGTTCGTCGGCCATGCTTGCTCCAGGCATTAGGTCGATCAAGGTGGGCGGGCTAGCGACCGCGGGATGGCACCAGGACGCCGTCATTGACCAGGGCCAGCAGGACGTCGACGTCCGCGCCGTCCAGGGATTTTGCGTCAATCCGCGGGTTTGCGCAGACGGCGCGCGCGAAGCCGGTGTTGGTGTCGTACCCGTGCCCGCTGGCGAAAAGACGTGCATGGCGACCGTGGCGGACCCAGGCCAGCCGCGCCCAGGGATGGCGAAGGAATTCCCGCCCGGCGGCCAGGTGTTTTTCAAGGGCGGGAACGGTCATCGCCCGGGCCGGTCCCGCGATCGTCTGCGCGCTCCGGTAGCGGGTGATGAACTGGCCGAACCAGTCGGCCAGGGTGTCGTCGTCGAGGGCCGAGGCGGTGGGCACGGCGGCGCGGACCCGCGCGAGGGCAGCCGGGTCGATCTCGCCTGCCGCCGTGGCGGGAGCAAGGTCTGGATCGGTATAGCGATCTTCGTCAGCCAGGCGTTCGGCGATGAAGTCGGCCAGGTCGCCGGTCAACTCTGCCTTCGACGGCGCGCGCATGCCGATCGAAAGCGTCATGCAGTTGCCGACAGCCACGCCATCGTGTGGCACGCCCGGCGGCAGGTAGAGCATGTCGCCGGGCTCCAGCAGCCATTCGTGGGTGGGCTCGAAGCTCGCCAGCTGTTTCAGTTCGACGTCGGGGCGGAAGTCCCTGGGTGCGGCCGGATCGTTGCTTATCGCCCAGTGGCGCTGGCCGATGCCCTGCAACAGGAACACGTCGTATTGGTCGACATGCGCGCCCACGCCGCCGCCGTCCTCGGCGTAGGACACCATCACATCGTCCACGCGCCAGCTGGGCAGGAAGGCGAAGGCGTCGAGCAGGGCGGCGACGTCAGCGTCCCATTTGTCGACATCCTGCACCAGCAGGGTCCAGCCGCGCGGTGGCGTGGAGGCGAAGTCTTCTTCCTTGAACGGCCCGCTGCGTACCGTCCAGCGGTCGCGTTTGTCATCGTGGGTGATCAGGCGGGCCAGTACGGCTTCTTCCATAGCCAGTCCGGCCAGGTCGTCGGGCTGCAGTGGCGACTGGAAGCCGGGGAAGGCGTTGCGGATCAGCAGGGGACGTTTCTGCCAGTAGTCGCGCAGGAATTCGGCGGGGGGCATGCCCAGGCGCTGGCGATGGTCGCCGCGCACTTCGATGGGTAGGGAGGTTTTGGCCATGCCTTTCATTCTAGCCGTTGGGCCGGTTGCCCCGGGAGGATGATGCGGCGCAATATCGAAGGTCCACGTCCCCGGGAAAACGACCATGATCTACGAAAGCATCCTGGACACCATCGGCAACACGCCCGTGGTGAAGCTGCATCGACTGGCGCCAGCCGGCGTGACCCTATACGCCAAGGTGGAAGCGTTCAACCCGGCAGGCTCCGTGAAGGACCGCCTGGCCCTGGCGATCATCCTGGACGCGGAAAAAACCGGTGCGATCAAGCCCGGGCAGACGGTAGTGGAAGCCACCTCCGGCAATACCGGCGTGGCGCTGGCGGCGGTGTGCGCGGCCCGCGGTTATCCCTTCGTGGCGGTGATGAGCGAAACGTTCTCGATCGAGCGGCGCAAACTGATCCGTGCCTATGGTGGCAAGGTGGTGCTCACGCCCGCCGCGGCCCGCGGCAGCGGCATGGTGAAGAGGGCTCAGGAGCTGGCGGAAAAGCACGGCTGGTTCCTCGCCCGCCAGTTCGACAATCCGGCCAACCCCGCCTATCACCGCAGCACCACGGCAGCGGAGATCCTGCGCGACTTCGCTGGAAAGCGGCTGGACTATTTCGTGACTGGCTGGGGTACGGGCGGCACCATGACGGGTGTTGGCGAAGTGCTACGGGTGGCGCGACCGGAGACAAAGCTCATTGCCTGCGAGCCCGCGGGGGCGTCGCTGCTCAATGGCAAGGAATGGCAGCCGCACAAGATCCAGGGCTGGACACCGGATTTCGTGCCTTCGGTACTCAACCGCGAAGTGGCGTCGAAAGTGCTTACCGTCGATGACGTCGTTGCCCGTGACACAGCCCGCCGCCTGGCGCAGGAGGAGGGCATCTTCGTGGGCATCAGTGCGGGCGCCACGATGGCTGCGGCGCTGGAAGTGGCCAAGGATGCAGGCGATGGAGCCGTGATCCTGGCGATGCTGCCCGATACCGGCGAGCGGTATCTGTCGACTTTCCTGTTCGAGGGCGTGAACGAGGGATCGGACGAGGTCGATTGACCGCTAGATGCCCTTGGCCAGCTCCGAGGCCAACCCGGTGTAGGTGCCTGGGGTCATCTCCAGCAACCGCTGTTTGGCCTGCTCGGGAAGATCCAGTCCGCCGATGAACTCGCGCATGGACTCGCGCGTGATGCCATGGCCGCGCGTCAATGCCTTGAGCTGTTCGTACGGCTCGGGCAGGCCATAACGGCGCATCACCGTCTGTACGGCCTCGGCCAGCACTTCCCAGCTGGCGTCGAGGTCGGCGGCCAGACGCTCGGTGTTGACAGTGAGCTTGCCTAGGCCCTTGCGTAGCGATTCGAGCGACACCAGCGTGTGCCCGAACGCCGTGCCCAGGGCGCGCAGCACCGTGGAGTCGGTTAGGTCACGCTGCCAGCGGCTGATCGGGAGTTTCTCGGCGAAATGGCCAAGCAGCGCATTGGCCACGCCGAAGTTGCCCTCGGCATTCTCGAAGTCGATCGGATTGACCTTGTGCGGCATGGTCGAGGAACCGACTTCACCGGCCTTCAGCGTCTGGCGGAAGTAACCCTGCGAGATATAACCCCAAATGTCGCGCGCGAGGTCGATCAGGATGACGTTGGCGCGGCGGATGACATCGCAGAACTCGGCGATGCCGTCGTGGGGTTCGATCTGTGTGGTGTAGGCGTTGTACGACAAACCAAGCTGCTCGACGAAGCCCTTGGACAGGGCTCGCCAATCCACTTCCGGATAGGCCGCTACATGCGCGTTGAAGTTGCCTACCGCGCCGTTGATCTTGCCGGGGATCTCCACTTCTACCAGTTGATCGCGCTGGCGCACCAGGCGTGCGACCACGTTGGCCAGCTCCTTGCCCAGCGTGGTGGGCGAGGCGGTCTGGCCGTGCGTGCGCGAGAGCATCGGCAGCGACGCCTGTTGATGGGCAAGCGCGCGCAGCGCATCGATCACCTGGTCGTAGGCGGGCAGTAGCACGTCGTCGCGGGCGTCGCGGAGCATCAGCGCATAGGACAGGTTGTTGATGTCCTCGCTGGTGCAGGCAAAGTGCACGAACTCGCGCGCCTGGGCCAGGGCCACGTCATCGCCCATGCGCTCCTTGATGAAGTACTCCACGGCTTTCACGTCGTGGTTCGTGGTGGCCTCGATGGTCTTGATGCGGGCGCCGTCATCGAGCGAGAACCCATCGGCGATGGCCAGCAGCTTGGCCTTTTCCGCCTCGCCGAAGGCGGGCAGCTCCACGATGCCGGCGTGGGCGGCCAGGGCGAGCAGCCAGTGGATTTCCACATGCACGCGCCGGTGCATCAGGCCGTATTCGCTGAAGATCGGTCGCAGCGGCTCCACCTTGGAGGCGTAGCGCCCGTCGAGCGGCGATAGGGCGGTGAGGGCGGCATGCGACATGGCGGCGTCCGGGCGTTTTCGTGGGTCAGCCGACGATTATACCCGTGCCGCCTCCACGCGGCTTTAGCCTGGGTCCTGCCTATACTCCACGCCTGGTCCCATCTTCAGGAATGCCCGTATGACCAAGTTCCGCACCGAACGCGACAGCATGGGCGAGCTGAACGTCCCGGCCGATGCGCTCTACGGCGCCCAGACCCAGCGTGCCGTCGACAATTTCCCCATTTCCGGCCTGCCCATGCCCCGGCAGTTCATCCGTGCCCTGGGGCTGGTCAAGGCGGCTGCCGCCGAAGCCAACGGCAAGCTGGGCTACCTGAAGAAGAAACAGGTCAAGGCCATCGTCCAGGCCGCCCAGGCCGTCGCATCGGGCGAGCACGACAGCCAGTTTCCCATCGATGTGTTCCAGACGGGCTCCGGCACCAGTTCAAACATGAATGCCAACGAGGTGATCGCGCATATCGCGGCCAGGGCCGGGACGGCGGTACACGCCAACGACCACGTCAACTACGGGCAGAGCTCCAACGACGTGATCCCCACGGCCATCCATGTGAGCGCCGCACTCACCGTGCACGAGCACCTGCTGCCGTCGCTGGCGCATCTGCAGAAAACCATCGATAAACGCGCCCGCGAACTACGCAACGTGGCCAAGACCGGACGCACGCACCTGATGGACGCCATGCCGGTGACCTTCGGCCAGGAATTGTCCGGCTGGTCGGCCCAGGTCGCGTCCGCCCGGGAGCGCATCGGCGACACGCTCGTTCGTGTGCGCCGCTTGCCGCAAGGTGGCAGCGCGGTTGGTACGGGCATCAATGCCGATCCGAAGTTCGGGCCCGCTGTGGCGCAGGAATTGAAACGCCTGACCGGCGTGAAGTTCGAATCGTCGGCGAATTTCTATGAGGGCATGTCCTCGCAGGACGCGGCGGTAGAGCTTTCCGGCCAGTTGAAGACGCTGGCCGTGTCGCTGATGAAGATCGCCAACGACCTTCGCTGGATGAATTCAGGGCCCCTGGCCGGCCTTGGCGAGATCGAATTGCCGGCGCTGCAGCCCGGGTCGTCGATCATGCCCGGCAAGGTCAACCCGGTGATCCCGGAAGCCACGGCGATGGTGGCGGCGCAAGTGATTGGCAACGACGCCACGATCACCATCGGCGGGCAGTCGGGAAATTTCCAGTTGAACGTGATGCTGCCGGTGATCGCCTATAACCTGCTGCAGTCGATCCAGCTGCTGGCCAACATGTCGCGCCTCTTGGCCGACAAGGCGATCGCCGGGTTCACCGTCAATCGCGAACGCATCAAGCTGGCGCTCGACCGCAATCCCATCCTGGTCACTGCGCTCAATCCGGTGATCGGTTATGAAAAGGGCGCGGCGACCGCCAAGCAGGCTTATAAGGAAGGGCGGCCGATCCTGGATGTGGCTGAAGAGACCACCGGCCTCAAGCGCGATGAACTGAAGAGCCTGCTTGACCCGCTGGCGTTGACCAAAGGTGGCATTCGGGAAGGCGGGTCCCAGGGCGGAGGGTGATCGCCGGACAAGGTCAGCAGGCAATCCAGGAATCAGCGTTGCCAAGTTGCTCGACACGGATGGTGAGTCCGTGTGGGTCCAGGCCGGTGTCGTCGTCGCTACCCTCAATGGTCAGGCGGTAACCCGCGTCGTTGCCGCGTTCATCTTTCCACTGAATCCAGAACGCGTGCGACTGCCAATCATCGTAGGGAAAGGGCTTGTCCAGATGCGCCAGGACCAGGGCGTCATCGGCGAGAAACGGAGCCGAAACGTCCGGAAACTCGATCAACGATCTGCCCGCGTGCCGGGGCAGATGGTCCGGCTTGGATGCCGACGTCAGCAGGATGGAAGCGATGGAGAAGTTATCACTCCAAGTAAGCTTTTCCATGTCGTTTATGGCAGCACCTTCTTGCTGGGCCATGGTTAGCAGCTTACGCGGCAACTCCCAGTCCGGATGGCTTTTGCCAGCATCGCTTTTCAACGTCGCGATGCGAAGTTGAAAAGCGCTCTCGCTGATGCACGAGATTAATTCAAGCTTCAGCATCTCGATCCGACCGTCCACATGGTCGCTCCAGGCCTTGCTTAAAGCTAAATCGGAAAATTGGACACGTGGCGAAACATCCGATCCGTAAGGACCTGAGGTCGCTGATGTGTTGATCGGGTTAATTATAGAAAATTCCTCATCTCGCTTGTTCGAAGATACATGCCGGCCCTGCAGGCATCATCGGCCATCGAAGTTGTTGTTGATGAATTCCGGTCCGCGGGGCGGATCATTCAGGCGCCGTCCTCGTCACACGAGCTGTCGCTATCGGTATCGAGCGAATAGTCCAGGACAACCTTGGCGCCATGCGAAACCAGGCCCTGGCCGCCCTGGACAAACCGGTCACGGATCCAGGATGCGCGCTCTTGGGCGCGTGATAGGTCGTCGGGCGACAGCACATGTAACGCCATGTGCTGCACCTCGCCCGGAAACGCACGGCCGATGCGATTGGTGCTGCGAGATAGCACAAAGCGGTTCCGGGCAGGGTCGAAAAAGCCACCCTCGCAGGTGGCGTGGTATTCGATTTCCGCGCACGGCGCGCAGGGGACGAATCGACCCGCCATAGGAACGATCACGTGTTTGCCATCGGAAAGATCAAGCCATCGCGTGGCTTGCCTGTAAACATCGTCACCATGAGTGGCAAGGTATTCCTCGATGCATTGCTCGGCATGCATGGTTTGCGTGATGCCGGGCGGCAAGCTGTCGTCGAGACTTGTGTCGTTCGTGGGATAGTGAACGTGCAGGCGATCGGATTGTCCCTGGGTTTGAAGGTCGTTAAGTACGGCAAGGATGGTCTTGAATCCCGAGCCGCACTGGTGGGCCATCTCCATGGGCGATAGGTCGGTATCCCTGCATCTACCGATGCCGCCGATGATCTCCGACGACGCCTTTTTAATTGCCCGGGCAACACTGGCTTTTGAAGCGAAGGTCTCCTTCAGCTTCTGCATGTGGCGCCATCGCCGTGCCGCGATCACCGGATCCCATTCACGGGTGCCACGGGGAACCCTGCGTGCGGCATCAGCGGGTGGTGTGATATCGCAAAAAGCCGCCCGTAACGAGTCGACGATTCTCTCCCCGTGGAAATTCGAACATAGATGCAGCCTGTCGGCGATCACACTGGCCTGGACCTCCAGGGGATCGACATGATGGACGGATTTCATCGTCATGTTGATGGCGATGCACATATGCCTGAGTGACTGATGCAGTCGGAAAAAACCACGGTAGGGTTTGGCGGGTAATGGCGCCACGGGAACGCGCTGGAGCCTGGCTGCCTCTTGCTTGTCCAGGTAAAAGGCCGGCCGGCTGCCTGCCCGCTGGATATCGTTTGATAGGGCCGATCCGGGGCAGGGCGGACCGATGACAAGCCGGTTGGAAACGGTATGACACGAGGTTGCGATCGTTGCCTCATCGTGCGCCCTGCCGCTGACCAGAGGCGAGCCAGCTGGCAGGGGCTGTGGAAATCCGGTTGCCAGGAGCATCGTCCGCCTCATGTGTTGTATTGCATCGGATCTAGTGTAAGGGCAGGCATTCGATGTTCGATGCACCTGCCATCCATGAAGGTTCTCTTGATTTTCTTTTCAGCTGTTCAATGGCCCTGCGGGCGTGATCGAGGCAGAGGCAAGCGCATCCAGGCCGATGGGGTGCAAGGCGAGGTCTTTATAGTCGTCCATATGACTGTAGCGAAGGTTGTCACTGCCGTCGCAGACGCCGACACTGGCAAGCATGATCTCGTGAAAAGAATGATGGTTCTTCGGTGGCATGAGATTGGCGAGGATGACAAGGCGCGCCTCGGCCAGCGTCGGCCAATCCGAGATACTCACCTTGCTGTATCCCACCATTTCCTTGCACATGGCGTAATGATTGAGGTAGCGCAAGGTATGGCCACTCGGTCCGGAGATGACCGGTTTGCCCAACTCAATCGCTTTTTCGACCCACTTGTTGACGGCCGGATCGATAGGGTCGTGTTCCCGGACCACGTTCGACCGGGCTCCCGTCTTGTGCTGGCGGAACTGCGGACCCAGAGGATTGTTCTGTCGCGTGGGGCTGGTGGGAATGTTGTCGTTTTCATCCAGGATGTCTTCTTCGGTGCTCCAGGGAATGTGCAAGGTGTCGCATAGGAGTGTCCTCCGCGCCGGTTCATCGAGGGAATTGAGCACGTGGAAAACACCTGCCCTGGCGTTAAGGCCATCCAGGCCAAGGTCGTGTTTGACGAATTGATCAGGGTCCTCCTTCGTTGCCAGCAACTTGCTCCACCGGTCGGCGATAAGGTTGGCCAGGCGGGCGGGGTATTGCTCGGGCTGGGTGACCTTGTAGATCTCCAGGTCGAAGGCATGCATGTTCCATGGCGCGATGATGTTGTCCCTGGATTCGACGGCATTGAACATGCACAGGCGGCGATCGAGATTCACAATGTAAGACCTGTCGCGGTATTCCTCAGCGGACCGATCGATGTTGTATTCCTTCCGTTCGGCCTTGATCAAGGTGGCCAGGACGTGGGCGTCGAGCGTGTTGACGTCATTGCCTAATTCATGGGCGCCGCCGATGTGCGTCATGCCGCGAATCTCATCGCGTTCATGTTCGGCGAACGCGGCCATGCAAGCTGGCGTGCCGGTAAGGGAACGAATGCGCTGGGCGATGTCCACCAGCCTTGGATCTGACTTGAGCGCTTTCCCAAGCCGCATTTCGAATTCATAGTTTTGCGTCGATTTCGTTCTGTAGGGCTCGGCATCGAAGCGGTTGCGGCCTGTATCAAGTGATGGGCCGGCGCCCGCGGCGTTCGTTGGACGGGACGTGGTGCAGGTGTTCGTGGCGTGGATCGGCGCGCCTGGGCGGGGCGGCAACGGTTGCGCAGCGGAATCACCCATCCTGGGCGTGGGTGTCTGGATATCAATCTTCATGCAGGTACCTATGTGGCGGTTAGGACGTTCTCCTCGCGCTCATCGTCGTCTGGAATACCTGGCGGGTCTTCCAAAAAAAAACCGCCGGCTAACCGGCGGTTTGGAAGCATTTAGATTTCAGCGCCCCTCAGGTGTCGTCGCGCCAGCGGCGGATCCAGATGGCTCCGGCGATCAGCGCCACGCCGCAGATCATGCCGATCCAGGCGGTGGCTGTTCCCAGCGTGGCGTACAGGTTGCCCAGGCTCAGGAATTGCATCATCGGGTTGTCCTCGCCATTCAGGCCCACCTCGAATCCACCGGTATGGTGGGCGGCGGCAAACCAGCTACCCGGCCACACGCTGCCCAACAGACGCGGCAGGAACTGGCTCCAGTAGAAGTTGCCCGAGGGCATCAGGCCCATCAGCTGCACCCACCAGATCAGCACGCCGGTGACCACCGGGATCGCCACTGCCCACAGGAAGGGCTTGGACTTGGCCCAGGCCGAGCACAGCAGCAGCCAGCCCACCGTCGGCAGTGCCCACAGGAAGTACATCGGGATACTGGCAATCAGGTTGGCGATCACCCGGAACGGATGGGCCAGGGTCAAGAGCTGCCATACCCCTAAGCCATGCATCGACAACACGGTGGCATACATCAGCAGGGTGATGAGCCCGGCAACGACACCGGTGACGAAGGCCACGGCCGGGGCGACGATGGTAGCGGCCAGTACCTTGGACAGCACCGTCTCCGTGTCGCTGATCGGCAGCGACTTCCAGAACAGCAGGCTGCGGTCGCGGCGGTCGTCGTACAGGGCGCCCAGGCAGTAGAAGAACACCACGAAGCCCATGACCACCGAGATGATGCCAGTGGAGAACAGCATGGCCGTATCCAGGCCCATGCCCACCATCGCCAGCTGCTTGTCGTCGAGCATCTTGCCCAACTCGCGGATGGAATTGCCGCCGAAGCGGAAGTTCTGCCCGGAGACGACTTCGCTGGCGATCAGGGTCATCAGGTTCAATACCAGGAAGATGGCACCGCCGATCAGGGGTGCGCGGATGAAGCCGCCCTTGTGTTCCCAGATTTCGCGTTTGACGAGCCAGTAGAGGGTGTTCATGCGTAGGTTCCCTTCATGGTGGCGACGAAGAGGTCGGCGATGGACGGCCGGCGCAATTCCCCGAGCGTGGACAAATGCCCGCGGTCGGCGTTATCGAACAGGAAGATGCTCTTGCCGAACACCTGCCGTTCGTCGAGCGGCTTGAGCGCGCGGGCCTCGGCGGCGCGTTCGGCGCCCACCATCACCTCGCAGAAGCGCTCGCCCACGGCGTCCATGTCGGCATCGAGCACGATGCGGCCGTCGCGGATGAACATCAGGTCGGTGAGGATGTGTTCGATTTCCTCCACCTGGTGGGTGGTGATCAGGATCGTCTTGTCCTCATCGAAGTAGTCTTCCAGCAGGCTCTGGTAGAACTGCTTGCGGTAGAGCAGGTCCAGGCCCAGGGTGGGTTCGTCCAGCACCAGCAGGCGGGCGTCGATCGCCATCACCAGGGCCAGGTGCATCTGCACGATCATGCCCTTGGACATCTGCTTGACCTTCATCCGCGGCGTCAGCTTGGTGCGTGCCAGGAAGGCCTCGCACTTTTCACGGCTGAAGCGCGGGTGCACGGCGGCGACGAAATCCACGGCGTCTTTCACGCACAGCCAGCGCGGCAGTACGGCCACATCGGCGATGAAGCACACCTGTTCCATCAGCTTGCCGCGGCTATGGCGCGGGTCCATGCCCAGCACGGAAAGCTCGCCGTCGAAATCGGTCAGTCCCAGGATGGCCTTCAGCGCCGTGGTCTTGCCCGCCCCGTTGGGGCCGATCAGGCCGACGATGCGGCCGGACTGGATCTGGAAGCTGGCGCCGGCCAGCGCCCTGGAGTCCTTGTAGGTCTTGGACAGGCCGTTGGCACTGATGACGGTGCTCATGGGGTCTCCTTCGCGTTGCCGCCTTCAGGGGCGTCGCGCAGCAGGGTCTTGAGGTCCAGCCCAAGGCGCTGCAGGCGAGCCAGCACGATCGGCCATTCTTCGCGCAGGAAACGCTCCCGCTCGGATTTAAGCAGCGCCTCGCGGGCGCCATCGATAACAAACATGCCCAATCCCCTCCGTTTCTCAACCAGTTGTTCGTCGACCAGCTCCTGGTACGCCTTCGAGACGGTCAGCGGATTGATGGAAAAATCCGCTGCCACCTGGCGCACCGACGGCAGCGGGTCACCCTCGTTCAGGGCGCCGTCCAGGATCATCGCCACCACCCGCTCGTGGAGCTGGCGATAAATCGGGACGCTGTCGTTCCAGGTAACGGTCATATGGGTTATTCCTTGCCTGCGGGGCGAAGTGCCGTGCCAAACGAATAGTAGGGCATGGCCAGTTGTGATCCGATCAGTCCAAGGGCCTGGTCGCGTGCATCACGGGCCAGCGCGGTCGCGCCATTGCCCCGGTGCACTGCGCCTGTCGCGCCCATCTGGGCTGCGGTCGGGCGGACGACGATGGTCTGGAACTGGGTGACTTTGATGCCGTCGATGACGGTAGCCAGCGGCTGGGCCGGGGCCGGGAATTCGATATCTGCGGAGCGCAAGGCGAACAAGGTGGCTCCGACTAGTAGGGTCGAGACGGCCATGGCGATGGGGTTCGGCGCTTTCATGGGTGTTCTCCGCGAAAAGGAAGCTGCGTTACTCGGCGTCGGGGGTGACGACGATGGGGGCAAGCGTGGTGATGGTGGCGGTGACCGTCAGCGGGGCCAGGTCGGTCACTTCGATGCCGTTGATGTAGCGGGCGGCGGAAGCGGCGGCGACGTGGGCAACCGGGGCGGCGTAGTTGGTGGTATCGCGGACGGCTGCAACACTGGCGAAGGTGATCAGCAGGGAGGCGACGGCGGCGGTGGCGTTGATGCGGTTCATGGTGATGTCCTCTGGTGGTGCTGTGGGTGACCGGTGTTGTAGTGAACTATAACACCATGTTTCGAGTCGTCAAGGATTTTTTTGAAAAAGTCACCATGACTAATGGCCTATATTTTGAAACGCCTTTTAAACCAACAGGTTAATTGGCGTATCTGGCGTTCGTAGGGCACTTTGGGCATGCTCGGGGCGTGATATCGACCGGGGAAAAGGCATGCAAAGCGGTCTGGAAGGGCGGATCGTGGTGGTCACGGGCGCCAGCAAGGGCATCGGATTGGCCTGCGCGACGGCCTTTGCCCGGGAAGGCGCCATCGTGGCGGGCATTTCCCGCAGCCGGGAGCACCTGGAGCTTGCCCAGGGGGATTTGCACGGCCATGGCCTGGAGCTGGCCATCTACGATGCCGATCTTTCCGACGCTGTGGCGGCGCGCGAAGCGCTCGCGCGCATCGCGCACGAACTGGGTCCGGTCGATGTGCTGGTCAACTCCGCCGGCGCAGCGCGGCGCTATCCACCAGACGAACTCGACCTGCACGCATTCGAACAGGCCTTCGCCGCGAAGTACTACACCTATGTCAATGCCATCGAGCCCTTGATTCGCGGCATGGCCGAACGCGGCCGGGGCAGCATCGTCAACATCGTGGGGCAGGGTGGCCGGCGGGCCAACATCATGCACATCGCCGGTGGATCGGCCAATGCCGCCTTGATGCTGACCACCGTGGGCTACGCCAAGGCCTACGCGGCGCGCGGCGTGCGAGTGAATGCGATCAACCCGGACCTGACAAGGACAGGCCGGGTGGAGGAGGGCTTGAATGCTTCGGTTCGCGCCACCGGCCGCGACCGCGAGGATCTCCTCGCCGAGCAATTGCGCGAGATCCCCATGGGTCGAATGGCCGAGCCTTCGGAAGTGGCAGCCGTCGCGCTTTTCCTCGCCTCGGATCTTGCCAGTTATGTCACTGGCGCGATCATCCCGATGGATGGCGGCAAGGCGTCGGTGATCTGAGCGGTGTCGTCGTGAGGCGTTGGGGGTCAGAGTAATGACTCTGACCCCGGTGGGCCACCGCTGCGCTTACAGTTCGGCGCGGAACTCGATGCCGACCACGCGCGGGTCGTTGACGAACGCCGTGCGGTTGTTGAAGTCGATCGCGCCCGTGATCACTTCCTTGCCGGTGATGTTGCGGCCGTAAAGCGCCACCTCGCGCTTGCCGAAGTCCCAGTTGTAACCCAGGCGCAAGCCGCCTTCGAGGAAGGCCTTGGAGCGGTATTCGGCCGAGTCGTACAGGAAGAAGTTGATCTCGCTGCGGTAGTTCCAGTCGGTGTAGACGAAGAATTCGCCGTTATCGCCGTAGGGAATACCGTAACGGGCGGTAAAGGTGCCGATCCACTTGGGCGAGTTCGGCAGCACGTTGCCGTTGATCAGGGCGTTGCCCTGGGTATTGAGGGGGTCGAGCACCGTGCAGCCTGAGCCGCAGATCGCCACGGCGAGGTTGCGGTCCTTCAGCTCCGTGTGGTTGTAGCTGCCGCCGGCGGTGACGATGAAGTTCGGCGTCAGGTAGGCCTCGGCATCGAACTCGGCGCCGTAGCCCTCGGTCTTCTTCGCATTGAGCAGCTGCGTGACGTTGGTGGCGCCGCCCACCGCGGTGAGCTGCTCGTTGTGCATGTTGTACTTGTAGATGTCGGCGTTGAAGCGCAGCTTGCCGTCGGCGGCGAGCGTCTTCATGCCGAACTCATACGAGGTGATGGTTTCGGGCTTAGCCGTGGAGATGGTGTCGGCGAAAGTGAGGCGGCCCTGCACGCTGGGCGCTCGGAAGCCGTTGGCCACGCGCACGTAGGCATTGGTCTTGTCGCTGATGGCGTAACTGCCGGTGATGTCGCCGCTCCAGCGGGCATCGGTGGGCTTGGAAGTGAGCGGGGCAAGCGGGCCATCGAAACCGAACACGCGGTTGGCCGAGAAGTCGCGTTTATCGTGCGAGAAGCGGGCGCCGGCGCGGATGTCGAAGCGATCGGTGACATCGTAGTCGGCCGAGCCAAATACCGCCCACGCCTTGGTGCGCTGGGACTGCTGCGCCCAGTCGTTGAGGGCGTGGTTGGCCAGCGTGTCATACGAGAAATTATCGATGGCGATATCTTCGTCGAAGTAGTACACGCCGGTCTGCCACTTCAGGCGCTCAGTCTGGTCACTGGACAGGCGGATTTCCTGGGTGATCTGGCGATCCTTCGGCAGCGCATCGGCGGTTTCGGACGGGAAGGGGATCACGCCCGGGCCGCTGGGGGGCGCGAACACGGCGCCGTAGCCGCCGTCGACGTCGCCCAGGCTGTAGGTGGTGGCGCGTTCCAGGCCCGTGATCGAGGTCAGGTTCAAGTCGCCCAGTTTCCAGTTCAGGTGCAGGTTGCTGCCCCAGGTGAACAGGTGCTGCTTGTTGTTGCCGTCCTGGGCCACCTTGTCGCGGTCGAATCCGGGCACGAAGCTGGGTTCGCCAAGCTCGATGGCGTTGGCGCGGTTCACCATGGCGCTGCCGTCCAGCCACCGGGCATGCACGTTGATCAGCGCGTTGAAATCGCTATTGGGTTCGTACAGTGCCTGCACGCGCACGGCGCGGTCGTTGTAGCCGCCAAGGTCGTCGTTCTTGCCCTTGAAGGTGTTGTCGATCCAGTTGTCGCGGTGCTGGGCGAGCGCCGAGATTCGCGCCGACCATGCGGAAGAAAGCGCACCGCCGATGGCGGCCTCGGCGTTGGCCGTGCCGAGCGAGCCATAGGACACCCGTGCGTAGCCGGTGGTTTCCTGCGTGGGCTTGCGCGACTCGAACTTGATCACGCCCGCCGGGGAGTTACGTCCGAACAACGTGCCTTGCGGACCACGCAGTACTTCGACCTGTTCCAGGTCGAAGAGGGGAAAGCCCTTCAGGATGGGGTTTTCCTGCACGATGTCGTCGTACACCATCGACACCGGCTGCGAGGCATTGAGGTCGAAGTCGCTGTTGCCCAGGCCACGGATATAGAAACGCGGGAATTCCCTTCCGTAGGACGTCTCGGCGTAGACGCTGGGCGCGCGCGAAGCCAGCTGCAGCACGCCATCACCGGCCTGGCCGAAGGCCTCGAGCTTGTCCGCCGGCAGCACCGTCATCGAGATCGGCACCTTCTGCATGTCTTCCACGCGTTTTTCGGCCGTTACCGTGATTGTCTGCAAGGTCGCCGGCTTGTCAGCGCGCGGAGCGGTGGCGGCGTCCTGGGCGAAGGCAGGTGCAGCAAGCGCTGCGGCGAGGGACAGGGCAAGGCGGGCACGGCGCGGCAGGCGCGGGAAGGCGGTGGGCATCGGCGTGGATCTTTTTTTGGGAAGGGGTTGGTCGGCGCGCCGTGGTTTCCCCTAAGGCGGCCGAGACGGGATTATCGCCGCAGGAACAGAGGGTTTGAACCACGAATTTTTGACTATTTACATAAATAGATGATTTTATTGCAATTGTTTTCGCAGACTTTTGCGCTCGCTGTCACCAGGCGGAAACATCCACGCCGTACCTTCCGCCTTCGTCGCCAGGACCGGCGATGCGTCGACACAAGGAGCGTGGGCATGAAACGAAGCATCCTGGCCGTGGGCTTGTTGGCCGCCATACCGAACGTCAACGCCGCCGAGGCGGATGTCGAGCTTTACGTCGATCAGAAGACCCGCCAGATATTTGCCGAACCCGGCCCCGGCCGGTCCCGGCTGGGAGCGTTCCGCAAGGTCGATGAGCCTGCTGGCCGGGGCCAAGCGGTGGTTGATACCGCCGTGCCATCAGAAACCTCGCCGGACCATGCCAATCGCCGCCCCGCCGAGGCGACCGTCGCCACGTCCACCGCACGCGTGGCGGCAGTGAAGCCGCCGGCAGGTCCCTGGCACGAACGACTGCAGGTTCGCGGCTATGTGCAGATGCGCTACAACCAGGTGCTATCAGGCGACGAAGCCAAACTGGACGCGCCAGGCGACAAATTCCTCGGGGCGAACCAGTCGTTCGGCCTGCGCCGTGTGCGCCTGGTGATCAGTGGCCAGGTAAGTGAGCGATTGTTCGTGTACCTGCAGCCGGACTTCGGCAGTACACCCACTGGCTCGACGACATCCAACTTCGGCCAGCTACGCGACGCCTATGCCGATATCAGCCTGGACCGCGCCCATGAATGGCGCTTGCGTGCCGGACAGTCGAAAGTGCCCTACGGTTTTGAGAACCTGCAGTCGAGCCAGAACCGCCTCGCACCCGATCGCGTCGATGCGCTCAATGCCGGCGTGCGCGACGAGCGCGATCTAGGCGTGTTCCTTTATTACTCCCCGAAGGTGGCTGCCCAGCGCTTTGGCGAACTCACCAAGTCTGGGCTGAAGGGCAGCGGGGACTATGGCGTGCTGGGACTGGGCATCTATAACGGCCAGGGCGCCAACCGCGCCGAAGGCAACGACCGGCGCCATGTGGTGTTGCATGCCACCTGGCCGTTCAAGCTTTCCTCCGGACAGTTCGTGCAAGTGGGCGCCGACGCCTATGCGGGCCAGTACCGGGTGGGTACGCCGACGTCGATCAAGATCGATGGCACATCGTTTACCCCTGCAGTGGACGCAGGCCTCCAGGGCTCGACCGATCGCCGGATCGCCGCGCACGTGATCTGGTATCCGCAGCCTTTCGGCCTGCAGGCGGAGTGGACGGTAGGGGAGGGCCCGCAGCTGGATGTCGCGCAGCAGCGCATCCGTACCCGCTCGCTTCGCGGCGGGTATGTGCAGGCGATGGTTCGCCGCACGGGCGCCTACGGCGTGCTTACGCCTTATGTGAAGTGGCAAACCTACCGGGGCGCGGCGAAGTTCGACACCAACGCCCCGCGCATGCTGGTCGACGAACTGGAAGCCGGGATGGAGTGGCAGCCGTCCGATGCGCTGGAAATCGCCGTGGCCTACGCCAACATGCGCCGCACCAACACGCGCCAGGCGCCGTACCCGAGGATCCGGGCCGACGTGGCGCGCGTGCAGTTGCAGTGGAACTTCTAGTGCTTCTTCTTCGCCTTCGCGGCCGGCTTGGCCAGCATCGCCTCGCGCGCCGCGCGGAACTCGCTGCCTTCGCTCCACGCCGGCCACATGTCACTGTCGGCCAGCTTCGCTCCCACGTCGTAATAGGCCTGCACGTTCTGCAGGACGCCTGTGAAGTCCCAGCGCGGATCGAAGACGTCGGCCGGCTGGTGGTAGCGATGGGCCACGTAATCGGCCACGGCGGCTTCCCCGGCCGCCTTGCCGCCCTGGACCATGTCCACGCCGCCGCCGGCGGAGAGGGCCGGCACGCCGGCCTTGGCGAAGTTGAAGTGATCGGAGCGGAAATAATGGCCCTTTTCCGGCGCATCGTCGCCGCTGACCACGCGGCCACGGGCGGCAAGGGCATCCTTCAGCACATCATCGAGCTGAGACTGGCCCAAGCCCACCACGGACATGTCGTGGGTCGGGCCCATGATGTCGATCGCGTCCATGTTGATGTCGGCCACCGTCTTGGCCAGCGGGAACACCGGATGCGCCACGTAGTATTTCGAACCGAGCAGCCCCGATTCCTCCATGGTCACCGCGGCGAACACGATGCTGCGCTCCGGGTGTGGGTTCTTCGCGGCAAAGGCCTCGGCGATCTCCAGCATCGCGGCGATGCCGGTGCCGTTGTCGACGGCGCCGTTGTAGATGTTGTGGCCCTTGATCGAAGGATCGGTACCCAGGTGGTCCCAGTGCGCGGTGTAGACGATGGCTTCGTCCGGATGCTTGCTGCCTTTGAGCACACCGATGACGTTGCTGGAAATGGACGTGCCGATGGTGCTGTCGAGCGTGATGGAGGCTTTTGCGTCCAGGGGCACGGCCTTGAAGCCGCGCTGGTCGGCCGAGGCGGCGAGCGCGTCGAAGTCCTTGCCGGCCTTGGCGAAGAGCCGCTTGGCGGCATCGTGGGTGAGCCACCCGGCAATGGGCATGCGGGGGGCCGGGTCTTCGCTGGTGGGCAAGTCTAGCCGCGGCATACTGAAACCGGATTCCACTACGTTCCAGCCATAACCTGCAGGTTCGGTCTGGTGCACGATGAAGACGGCGGCCGCGCCCTTGCGTGCAGCTTCTTCGTACTTGTAGGTCCAGCGGCCGTAGTAGGTCATTTCCCGACCCTTGAACAGCGACTTGTCGTTGCCATTCCAACCCGGGTCGTTCACCAGCACCACTACCGTCTTGCCCTTCACGTCCACGCCGTCGAAATCGTTCCACTGCTGGTCGGGTGCTTCCACGCCGTAGCCGGCGAAGATGATGTCGGAGTCTTTCAGTTCCACGTGGGCCGATGCATTGAGCGTGGCCACCACCATGTCCTTGGCGAAGTCGAACGATTCGTTGCCGCCGCCTTCGGCGACGGTGAGCTTGAGCGTGTCCTGGTTCTGCAAGGTCGTGGTGACGGCTGGAACGGCCTGGAACCACTCACCTTTCACGCCAGGCTCAAGGCCGATGCGCTTGAACTGCTCCACCAGGTAGTTGGTGGTCAGGCGTTCGCCGATGGTGCCGGGCTTGCGGCCGGCGAATTCGTCCGAGGCGATGGTCCGCAGGTGGGCTGAGAAGTCGTCGGCGTTGATGCCGGGCTGGAATGTGTGCGAGCCAGGCGGCACCGCCGGCACCGGGGGCGGCGGCGCGGTGGAAGCCCTGGCCGGCGCGGTGGAGGCGGTTGCCGGGGCCTGGGTGTCGTTGTGGCCGGAGCTGCACGCGGCAAGCGCGGCGACGAGGATGATGAGCCAGGGCTTGCAGTGCATGGGTATGCCTTTGAGCGCGGGAATCACCGATGGTGCCTCCCGCGGGCAAGCCGGGTCAATACAACAGGCGCGCATTTGCCCGCACAGCACCTGTGCAGGCGTTGACGGCCAGGCCCAGGAAGAGGCGGGGCCAAAGCACTACAATGCAAGCCATTGCCGAGATCGGTGTGGGGATTTTAGGTAAGCCATGGCTAAGGAAGTCGTTCGCTGCGTGTGGGCGGGTATCGATCCAAAGATGTGCCACTACCACGATACCGAATGGGGGGTACCCATCCATGACAGCCGTTCGTTATGGGAGAAGCTGGTCCTGGATGGTTTCCAGGCGGGGTTGTCGTGGAAGACCATCCTGCACAAGCGCGATGCCTTCCGCGAGGCATTCGACGGATTCGACCCCGAAAAGATCGTCCGTTACGGCAAGCGCGACGTGAATCGCCTGATGGCCAATGCCGGCATCATCCGCTCGGCGTCGAAGATCGCCGCCACCGTGGGCAATGCACGGGCCTTCCTGGACATGCAGGAAGCGGGCGAGGATTTTGCCGAGTTCGCCTGGGGCATCGCCGGTAACAAGCCGCTTCGCAACGGCTGGGTGTCAACGGCCCAGGTCCCGGCGCAGACCGAAAACTCGGTGGCCATGTCCAAGGCGCTCAAGCAACGGGGCTTCAAGTTCGTCGGCCCCGTCATTGTCTATGCCTGGATGCAGGCCACCGGCATGGTCAACGACCATGTGAAGGAATGCTTCCGCTACAAGAAGGTCTGAACCTTCCGCGTTCAGTGCCGCCGTATCACCTCGGCGGCAAAGCGCTCCATTTCCTCCAGCTGCGGGCTCATCTGCAGCAGTAGGAGGTCCAGGCCTGCGTCTTCGAAGGCCTTGATGCGATCACGCACGTGCGTCGCGGTGCCGACCAGCCCCGGTCGAAGGCCGCGGTTGGACACTGAATATTCGCGGATCTTCAATTCGCGCTCGAGCTGGGTCCCCGACAGCCATTGGTCGAAATTGGCGAAGCCTGGGGCGTCCGGATCGAGCGTGGTGATACGTTCGACTTCAGCCTGGCCTTCTTCATCGGTGTCGCGGACGATGGCGTAGGCCGCCATGCCGTAGATCATCGGGGGAAGGCCGGTTTTTTCGCGGCGGGCACGCATGTCGGCGATCTTCTCGGCGATCACCTCCGGTTCGTCGCCATGCATCACGTACGCATCGCAGCGGCTGGCAATGAGGTTCTTCGCCGCTTCCGATTCGCCGCCGGCGTAGATCGTGGGCCGTGGTGATGATTTTGGCTTCGGCTCGCAGATGGCGTCGGTGAGCTGGTAGCGCTCGCCCTGGTGGTTGAACGGCGTTTGCGACCACAGGCCGTCAACCACGGTAAGCCATTCAGCCGTGCGGCCGTAGCGGTCGTCGTGCTGGTCGAACTGCAGGCCATACTGGGTGGCTTCATCCGCCCACCAGGACGACACCACGTTCAGCGCCAGGCGGCCGTTGGAGATGTTGTCGATGTTGGCCGCGGCCTTGGCGAACAGCGCCGGGTGATGGAAGTTCGGACGCACCGCCACCATGATCTCAAGCCGTTTGGTGACGGCGGCGAGCGCCGCGGCGCTCGACCAGGCGTCCATGGCCGGCTCCCTGACGCCCTTGATGTCGTTGAGGTTGAGCTCGGCGATCAGCGTGAGGTCGTAGCCGATCTCCTCGGCGCGACGGCAAAGCCGGCTGAAGTAGTCCCAGCTGGCTTCCATGTTCTCGTCGCGCACATTGCGCAGCCAGCCGCCGAAAACCGGCGCCCAGAATCCGTACTTCATGCGGCTTTCCCCTGGTGCGTTTGGATGGCCTGCTGCAGGTAGTCGGCAAGGTGCTCGTGCGGGTCCCATCCCAGCACGTTCAGCGGATCGGCTACGAAGTTCGACAGGCCGTTGATGTCGTAGTAGCGGCGGGTGCCGTCACGGTGGTCCACCATGAACTCGATGCCGCCGATGTCCAGGTTCGATGCACAGGCGATGGCTTCGGCTTCGCGGATGGTTTCGGCATCGGGCTTGAATTCAACGGCGCTTACCGTCGGCTTGTCGACCAGGCAGAAGTCCGCCGGGCACAGGTCGAAGGTGCCGCCGTCGGTGTTCAGGGCAATGGCGTAAAGGAACTTGCCGCCGAGCGTTTCCATGCGCACCGCCTGCGCGTTGCGTGCCGGAACATATTCCTGCACCAGGCAAACGCCGTCGATGCCCGTCGGCGTGGTGCCGGCAAGGACTGCCGCATGAAGTTCTTCCGGCGTGTCGTAGCGAACCACGCCGCTCCCGGAACCGCCGATATTCACCTTCACGATCACTGGGAACCGCAACCCTTTTGCCGCTTCTTCCAGGTCGGCCCTGCGATGGACCACGCGCGTGGCGGGAATGCTCAAGCCCTGGGCCTGGATCACCGCCATCTGCCGGGCCTTGGAAGCGTCCACGCTGAGCGCACGGGTGCCGTTGATCACCCGGGCGCCATTCAATTCCCAATGCGCGTAGAGCGCCTGCGCATAGAAGATGGGATGTTCGTCCTGGCGCAGGAACGAACTCATGGCCAACCGGCTGAAGACCACCGGCGCCGGCGGGGTGCGGTCGGCCAGGTCGAACAGGTGGTCTTCGAAACGGATCGCCCGGTAGGGAATGCCGCGCCGGTCAAGCGTGGCGAAGAGTGGCTTGAACCACTCAGGATGCTCATAGACGATGGCCAGCGGGGCAGGGGCAGGCATGACGAAATCCGGGGGTGGGGTCCGGCATGGTTCACATGGGGCGCCGTGCATGTCAAGTCGCAAGATCGGGCGGACGTCTGGACGTCCGCTTGCAGCCCGTTCAGTGCCTTGCATCAGGGAGAGCCTTCGAGCGGAAGAGCATCCCCCTGCACGGGCTTGGGCGGCTTTCCGGCGAGGTTCGAGACCTTCTTCCCGAAAGCGTTGACGGGAATTTCGACGTACTTATGGACACCGAATGCGATAAGAAGAACCAGCCCCAGGCTGATGACCCAGGCGAACGTAAACCAAACGCCACGGTCGACCAGGATGGTCATGAGGACATACCCGACCGTCGAGTGAAGCAGGTATAGCGGGAAGCTGAGGTCGGCCACGAAATCCAGGACCCTGTTATCCCGGAACCTCTCCCTGAGCACATAGCACACGGAAAACAAAACCAGCGCGTAGGTGTAGTTCCTCGCCAGCGGTCCACCGATGCTGCCCTCCGACGACGCGGTAGTCATCAGGAACAAGACGTAGATGATCGCTCCATAGCCCAGCGCGGCCGCCACGGCGAGTTCGTCATACAGGACGTAGTAGAACAGGCAGCCCAGGAACATGAAGGTGATGAACTTCATGTCCGACGTCAGCAGCGAAAGCCAGGACTCCGGGTTCGGATCATGGTGGGCAAGGTAAGCCGTCGCGCAGCACACCGTCAGCAGCCCGATGGACAGCGCGAGCACTTTGTGGGCGTTCCTGCCGGCCAGGAATATCAATGCGAAGATCACGTAGAACTTCACTTCTACGGCCAGTGACCAGCAAACGAAATCCAGCGAAGCTATGCCCGTCACACTGTGCAGCAGTGGCAGGGTTTCCAGCAGGTACTTCAGGCTCGTCCTGTCCGACAAAGGCGTGTGCCAGTACCAGGAACAGACGAAGTACATGGAAAGGCTTATCAGCAGGCAGAACCAGTAGACGGGGTAGATGCGGAAGAACCGCCTCATCAAGAATGTACCCGTTGAAATGTTCCTAAGGCTAATCGGTATGACAAACCCGCTTATGAGGAAGAAAACGCCGACACCAAAAACGCCATAGATAAGCCCGCCTTGCCCCGGCGACATGACGTGCTCCGCGTATGCGGGTTTCACCGGCACAAAGCTTGCCGGCACCCCGATGATCGCGCGCACGGCGGGCGAAAAGAAGATGCCCCAGTAGTGGTAAATGACGACCGACAGCGCGGCAATCGCACGCAACTGATGGGCGAACTTGACCTTCATATCGGGTGCCGGCCCGGTCCCGCTGTAGAGCTGGTGTGTGCGCTCTTGGACCCGAAAGGTTGCACAAAAAGGGCAGGGGATCCGAGCACATGACGCATTACAGGTCGCATTGGCTGGAATCAGCCTATCCGGATAACGCCCCGACGCCGCAAAGCCCACAGAGCTTCCACTCGCTCTGTCGGCACGGGAAAGGCCCGCTCGTCGCCACCAGAGAATACGGCCAGCTTGTCGCCGGTCAGCTTGAAACGGGGCGTCCCAACAGGCTCGAGCATAGGCGTATCGCCCGATGCCCAAAAGGCTGCACCATCCGCTTCAATCACGAGGTAGGCAATCGTGGCTTGGGCGGAGAATGACCAGGTTTCAAATGCTCCCGCAGCACTTTCACGGTGGTCGCGTTGTTGCCGGCACGCCCGAAGCAGTTCTGCACATTCCTGGTCCCATCTCACGCGGACGGCTGCGCTGTCGGGAAAGAGATCCCGCTGGTGGTGGTCCAGCCACGTTTTGAACGCGCGTGCCTTAGCGTTCGGTAGGGACACATCCGTGATGTCGGTCTGGAGACTGGCTGCACCCTCATCCCCACGGGTCCAATGCTGGGCGTAATAACCGGGCAGGCGGACAGCCCGAAGCCGGACCCAGGTATTCCCGGTTTCCACTGAGGTCCACACCGTCTCTGCCCAGTCACGGGATGCCACATAGCTGCCTGTCGCCAATAGCTTGCGCCGGTTGTAGGTCAGGGCGATCCCAAAGCGCCGCTTGGGGCGCTTCTCGTGGGCTAACGTAACTGTCTCTACTTTGTGTTCGACAACGAGGTGGCCCAAGGGCGCGCGAAAGGGCCTTAGGTGTCCTTCTGCGAAGATGTGAACTTCACGGCGTGCGCGGTCGATCCTCGCCGCGAGGCCTTCTACGCGGAAGTGGTCGGTGGTAGCCATTGCCGCGTTCCCCCGGCGTTTCACGAATACGGCAATGAGGCCGGCGATGGTGATGCTGAGGGGGAGAAGGGCGTCAAGTGGCATGAGTTGATTCCTTTCAACAGTGGGGACAAAGCTCTGCGTCTTCGTTGTCCTCTGAGTCGTGGCCGGACGTTCTGTCGAAGCTCGTGGTGAACGCTTGGGTCATCGCAGCGCCCGTTCTGGTCGTGGCGTGTCCTTCACGGAGGACAATGCATTTTATCCCTTAAACACATATACATGTGAACTAAGGATAAACAAGGCTCGCAGCTACGGTGGGACGATGCTTAAAGCCACGTCTAAAGTGCGGCCCAAGCCGACATCAATGCATCGCCCCGAACATGGGGTTTTGGCCTCGCTTTTGCGCGAACTGCGGTTGGCTGCCGGCCTGACTCAGGAGCAGGCAGCAGAGAAGCTCGGGCTAACCCAGACCAGCGTCAGCGATTTCGAAACGAGCGACCGCGGATTGGCGCTCTTGGTCGTGCGTGATCTTGTCCACGCTTATGGCGCAGACTGGCTGGGCTTTGTGGCGGAATTGGAGCGCCGATTGGCGGCAGGTACATTACCGGCCAGTGCACTTCTCAATACTACGAAGGTGAGCAGCAGGGCAAAGCGCTAAGGCTCGACGCTTGTGATTCCAGAAGTCAAACCAATTCCAAAGCTCACCTCCGTCCACAAGAACGAGCAAGTCGTGCTTTGCGCACTGTTGCGCGAACTAAGGTTGGCTACGGGGATGCGCCAGGACGAGGTGGCGGAGAAGTTGGGCACCAGCCAAACCACCATTTCCGAAATCGAGTTAGGTCAACGTGGCGTGGATCTTCTTGACTGCCGACGCTTGGTCGCTGTCTACGTGGCGGACTGGGGGGCATTTATCGCGGAGCTTGAACGTCGATTGGCAAACGGGCCTCAGCCGGCGGCAACTTTAATTAAGCGCGGACTCAGAAAATCCGGTCAGTAGCAATTGAGGCCATGCCAAAAGCCAAGCCCAAGCTGCTTCGGGCAGGCCCGGCAGCGTGCCTTACGGCGCATTCCTTTATAGCTGCGGCAGCAAGGGAATCTTAAGTCTCCCGGGACAGGAATACTTGTCAGTTCCGGGCGTGGCCGATGTGGGCGGAAGACATGACGCAAAGAAAAAACCCCTTGCGATGAGCAAGGGGTTTTGACTTAACGTGGTGGAGGTGGCGGGAGTCGAACCCGCGTCCGAAGGCGTTTAACCCCCAGTTCTACATGCTTAGCTCACCGTTGGATCTCGTTACCTGACAGCACGGCGTGCTAAGCGCACCAGGTAACCAGCCCGTTGGATTTAATCCGCAGCCGCCGGGCCGGCAACGTTGGACTGTCTCATGATAATGACCCTACACCGGCGAGCATGAGCACAAGACCGGTTCGGGGAAGGGCCTTTATGGGGCCACAGAATTAGGCGGCGAGAGCCACCTGATTCACTTCGTAATTGCTATCGTTGGCAATTATGGGTTTTGCGACTGGTTTAACGAGGAAAGTCACCCCCTCGGCATGCACCAGGCGATCGCACTACCCCCGTCGAAGCCAGGACACCCCCGGGGAAAGCTTTGAAAGCCGTTGCCAGTATATAGGGCCGCGGCGCGTTTGCCCAAGCGCCGCCGCGGCCGGTGTTCAGTTAGTCGCAGAAGTCCCCGGAGTGGCCTTTGGAGATCACCAGCGGCGGGGCGAAGAGATAGGCCACGCATTTCCCCTGGGCAGACTGCTTGCTGGCCTCCGAGGCCACCTTGGTCACCCGGCCGCGGCAGAGAGCTGCCGCGATCGGACCGACGGCAGGAATGGCTCCGAGGATGCTGCAAAACGCAGCGGCGCCTTCCAGGCTGCTGGCTACAGCCGTTTCCAGTTTTCCCAGGTACACGTAAGGGAGGGGTTCGAAGATCACCCGTGGATCGGCAACCACGGGATAGATCGTGGCCGGACCCCGATGATCGGTTTGCTGGACGACGGCGCTGCCGTCAAGGAGATAGCGCGTGGCGACGGCGTTGCCCGCAGCATCACGGGCCCAGGGAGCGTTGATCTGGCCCAGGGTGATGACCGGGTGCCAGTCGTGGCCCGCCGCGTGCCCGCCGGTCACGCGGCGGCCAACGATGACACTGCCGTCTTCACCGAGTGAGGCGATGACGTCCCCGCCGAGTTTGTATGCGGTCTGGGTATCGGCGGCAGCATTGCGGATGACCGTGGCCACCTGGACGCCGTCGGTGAGTGTGGTGGTGGTGAGATCCACGGCAGAATCGGGCGTCGCAAATACCCGAGTGCCGTTACGGGCGACATGGCCGCGAGTATCGCGGACGGGCAGGTCCAGCCACCAGCTCGACCCATCGTGCGTCGGCGGCATGCGCAGCGTTCCGAATGCGTCGGGAGCGGTGTTAGCCGCGCCACGCGTGGCCGTGACCGGTACATCGGTGGCAGGCGAAGACCGGCGGACAAGTTCCGCCGTGGCCTGAGTTCGTTCGAGCGGGTTTTCGAGCGGAGCAGCGTGCGCGGCGATGCCGGTGAATCCGACAACGAGCGCGACGAGGAAAGGGGAGCGGGGAGTGGCCATGGCGAATCCTTCAGTGGGGGAACCACCCGCGCCGTGCTGGCGGGAGTGGTGCATCCACGGTAGGCATCGCGACGGCCGGCGTAAGTCGGCGCCGAGCGTGACGTGCGTCAGTTCGCGAACCCGGCCTCGGTGCAGTACGAGTACGCGCTGTCGGCGATCATCCCATGCGGTTGTGCGCGCGCATCACGCGCTGCTTGTCCACCTTCCACTCACGCTCCTTCTCCGAGGCGCGCTTGTCGTGTTCCTGCTTGCCGCGGGCCACGCCGATCTCCACCTTCACCTTGTTGCCCTTCCAGTACATGGCGGTGGGCACCAGGGTGTAGCCCTTGCGCTCGACGAAGCCCATCAGGGTATCGATCTCGGCACGGTGCAGCAGCAGCTTGCGCGTGCGGCGGTCCTCGGCGATGACGTGGCTGGAGGCCTGGATCAGTGGCGGGATGGAGGTGCCGACCAGGAACAGCTCGCCGCCCAATACCACCGCGTAGCTGTCGGTGAAGTTGATGCGGCCGGCGCGCAGCGCCTTCAGTTCCCAGCCCTGCAGGGCGATGCCGGCCTCGTGGCGGGAGTCGATGTGGTATTCGTGACGGGCACGCTTGTTCAGGGCGATCGTGCCCCCGGCTGCCTTGTCCTTGTCTTTTTGCTTGGCCATCTTCGCTAAAATCGGTGTTCTTTCATGGTGGGGCAGGCGTTGTGCCGCTCCCAAAAGGATGCGTGGTTCCGTGACCGAAATCCGCCGCAGCGCGCTGGTGCCTTATACGCCAGCGCAGATGTTCGACCTGGTAAACGATGTCGAAGCATACCCAAAGCGCTTCGGCTGGTGTGACGGTGCCACCGTGATCAAGCGCGAGGGCGACGTGCTGGTGGCCCGCCTGGACCTTAAATTCGCCGGTATCCGCCAGTCGTTCACCACCCGGAATACCCCCGAGCGGCCCCATCGCCTTGCGATGCATTTCGTCGAGGGGCCGTTCACTTCGCTGGAAGGGTTGTTCGAGTTCACCGCCCTGGGCGATCACGGCTGCAAGGTGGGCCTGCTGCTGGATTTCGAATACGCCGGAATCGGCAGCAGCGTGCTGAAGATGGGGTTCCAGGCCCTGGCCACAAGGATGGTGGACGACTTCAGCGCCGAAGCCGCCCGCACCTATGGTTGAGTGCATCGCCATCGAGGTGGCGCGGGCGTTTCCTGATCGCCAGGAGGTGCTGGCGCTTTCCGTGCCCAGGGGCACCACGGCTGCTGGGGCGGTTGCCCTGGCCGGCTGGCCGCCCGCCGACGCATTGGGTGTGTTTTCCCGACGGGTACAGGATGACCACGTACTGACCGATGGTGATCGGGTGGAGGTTTATCGCCCGCTTACCCTCGATCCGAAGGAAGCCCGCCGGCGGCGGGCTTCGCGGAACTGACGCCTTACTTCTTGTCGTCGTCGCTGCCGCTGCCAAAGCCGCCGTCGTCGCTCTTCTTGGCATCCGGATCGGTGTTCTTGTCGCCCTTGGTATCCGTGGTCGGATAATCCTGGTGGTATTTCTTCTGGTCCTTCAGGATGGCCGCGGCATCGGCGGCGAAGAAATCGCCCTTGGTGCTCACCAGCACGTCGTTGTTGAAGGCCAGGCTGAAGGTCCGGACCTTCATCGGGCCGCCGCGATGGGCGACGGTTGAGACGTAATCCCAGCGGTTCTGGTAGAACGGCGAGCTCACCGAGGGCGAACCCATCAGCACCAGCACCTGGCGCTTGGTCATGCCCGGCTGGAGCTGCTCGACGGTTTTCTTGTCGAGCAGGTTGCCCTGCTGCACGTCGGGAACGTAAACGAGCCCGCAGGCGGCAACCGAGGAGGCAAGGATTGCCATGCCCAGCGTGCGGAGGAGCTTTTGCATGCGTAGTGCGTCCGGATCGTAAAGCGTTGGATGATACACTAAGCGCCCTAAGGCACCGTGCTTTCAAGAGGGGTGAGACAGATGGATCAGGAAACCAGGGAATTGCGCAAGGCGGGCCTGAAAGTCACCCATCCCCGGATGCGGATCCTGCAGATTTTCGAGGATTCCGAGGCGCGCCACCTGACCGCCGAGGATATCTACAAACACCTGCTGGCCCACGCCGAGGACATCGGCCTTGCCACCGTGTACCGGGTGCTGACCCAGTTCGAGGCCGCCGGCATCCTCATGAAGCACAATTTCGAGGGTGGCCAAGCCGTCTACGAACTGGACCGCGGCAAACACCACGATCACATGATCGATGTTGACAGCGGAAAAGTGATTGAGTTCGTCAGCGAAGAAATCGAGCGCCTCCAACACGAGATCGCCGAAAAACACGGCTACGTCATCGAAGACCACTCCCTGGTCCTCTACGTCCGTCCCAAGAAGCGCCGCTAGCAGCGGCCTGGCGTGGCGGTGCGGAGCCGCCGGGTGGCGGTGTTTTCGTCACTAAGTCCTCGTCGGGCTTTGCCCTCCTGCGGAAGCGTGACGAAA
>Ga0307510_10000125_pt1 | contig 61147 bp, 35 predicted proteins | sample 12_EM_MG_FD_207224 | JGI IMG/M metagenome (GOLD analysis project Ga0307510, IMG submission 207224) | Populus trichocarpa ectomycorrhiza microbial communities from riparian zone in the Pacific Northwest, United States - 12_EM | ecosystem: Host-associated > Plants > Roots > Unclassified | place... | reverse complement strand
CGCCAAATATCACCGACGACTTTTCAATCCGTCGGTGATTCCGTCTGTAATATTTAATTTAAAATTTCAATTTAATCGAAATTTTTTTAGAAACCCGCCAAATAACATCGACGACTTTTTAATCCGTCAGTGATTTTGTCTTTAGAAAACAATAATTAACAGTACAATTGGGGAGTGAACAGTTCCAGAGCTCTCTGGAAAATACTGACGGAATTGTCCATTAGTGATTCCGTCTGTAATTGACATGATGAACAATGTTAATTCCGTCAATAATGTCGTTGGTAAAAAATGACACGTCATCATTTTTTTTGCTTTGTTAAAAAAAAATTTCCCATTGTAATTCCCTCGGTATATACCAAGGGTATAGTTCCATCGGTAAAATCCGTCGAAAATTTACCGAGAAAAATATTCCCTTGGTATTTCTGTTTGTATTTATCGATTTTCTGGAAGTGGTAGGCCACCTTGAAATCTCCCGAACTAATTTTTTTTTTTTACCTTAAGTTTCAAATTAAACTATGTGAAAGTTGTCACGACGTGACCCAATAAATTTAACAAGTTCAAAAACAACTCGGATGAACGATAAAAACATGATTTGTCTTAAAAAAATCATGATGATATTATTTTTTTAATATTAAAACAACGATATATTGAATTGAGCCCAATTGACCTAAGTTAACCATCAAATTCAACTTCAATCAAAACTCCTCTTTTGCATAAACTTTTGGCTTTTTTTGATTAATATGTAAGAATAGCTCTCCAACATGGAAATGTTATTTTGGCTCTCTAATATAACTTTCTCGTTGGAGATATAAAAATAAGGGATGAAAGCTAATTATTTTTTGTTTTTTCCTTTTATCTTTCCTTTTGGCTCTTCTCTCGAAGATGCCCTTAGTTTTGTTATGCCTTTAATATTGGAATATTTCTCTTTTTTCTTCCCTTTCTCTTCTTTTTTCTATTCCCTTGATATAACATATGCCTTATCCACGTCATCTTATAGTTGGATTGTACAATATTACTCCATTATTGCATTGCTATTATATGGTACAAGAGCAAGTTACAATTCTCAAATAAGAGATGAAAATGGTTGGATTTTGTATTATTTATACCCTAACTTCAAATAATTATTCAAACCTAACTCATAGTCAATTGATTAGATTTTGAATACTTATTCAATATTCATATATGTAACTTAAATTCAAAATTAAATTTTACAAATTAAATTATTTAATATATAATTAGTTTGATATATATATATAATTTTTTTAATCTTTAAAGCTACATGTTTATTTCAAACCGGGTTGAGGGTAGATAAATTAGTAATGATATTAAAATTAAAACTTAACTAAAAATCATAATTATAAAAACTACCACGATACCACTCACCTTCCTTCTACGAGAACTCTAAACTAATAAGAAGAATATATAAAAATAAAAAATTATTGAGAGAGTACGCAAGTAGTCAATTGTCATAAAACCCTACAGGCCTATACCAATGTGAGCCTGTCCCTAAGAAAGACCAAAGTCTATCATGCATCTTGCTTTCGAGATTTAAATATGTTTTAACTGTAGGCACACAGTAGATCATGGAATGATGCTGATGCACGAACTGTTCTCTCAAGTACTTTGGGTACTTTGTTCGTAATTAATAGAGGCATGTGGTGTCCATTGTCAACTCAATGACTTAACGTTTGAAGTAGGAGTTGAAAAATCTAATTAATTTTCGACAACTTTTTAGAATTCAAAACCCTTGTAGGAGTATCCTGCCCAATTAGAACGGTGCCAAACCAATCCATTTCTGTTGCTGATTGGATGGAATCATAGTTTTAGCAAATTCTTTTGTTTTTCCTATTCCACCTGAGAACCGACGGTTTAAAATCACCATGGTCCCCTCCGCTTCTGAAAATTTTTAATTTTTAAATTATTTTATATATAATTTTTAGATCATATATTAATATAAAAATAAATTTTAAAAAATAATAATAAAAAATATTATTATAATATATTAAAAAGAACTTTGAAAAACAATATTTAACATATTTCTAAGTATGTTCTTAGTTTAATCCAATAAAAAACTACATAAAAACATAACTCAAAATTAAACTCTATGTTAAAAAAAATCAATTTAATCCAATAATTTAAATTAAGTTAGGTGAGATTTTAAAAATAATTTTATATTATTTCCTACCCACTCCTTAAATAAAAGTTTTTTAAACTTGAAACTTGTACATGTCACATTACCTTTACGTAATATTTTTTAATTAAAATAGAAGTTGTAAGATTCAAACTCATGATTATTTAATCATTTAAATTTTAATATCATATCAAATAATTAATTTAATTATGAATTGAATCATGAATTTCTAGTTAACTACAAAATAGAATATTATATTACTGTCATGGAAAAACATGTATCAGTGGAATCATTCTTAAAAAAAAAATTCCACTGGTGGTACTTATCAATGCACAAAGAGACTAAGCATCGCATGATTGAAACGAAACCCAGCCATCACTGCCGTGAACCAGCCATTGCTGCCGTCATAGGCAAAACCACCACCCATGAGAACAACCCCCCCTCCCCCCATTCAATTAACTCCAATCAATTATCTTCTTTCCTTGCGACAGCCTTGGAGAGTTAGAGTTCATGAAAAGGAAGGATTTTAATTTTTTGTTTGATTTAGAAAAAAAGGTTTCATTTTAGATTTACTATTCTAGTATATTCTATATATCGAACGGATCAATTTTCAAGCTGAATAAAAATTAGAAGACATGATTGTTTGGTATTAATTGCTTTTACTTCGAAATTAAACCGCATATCACTTTAAAAAATAAAATTATTTTTAGTATCTCTACTTTTAATCAAAAGCACAACGGTTTATTATGAGACCCATTTTTTAATTAATATAACAACGTTTTCCATTAATTTTTTTAAGAATTATATATAAAAAATTACTTCACTTAAACCTCTATAAATTAATATCCTTAAAATCATATAAAAAAATATTAATTAATTGAGATATTATTTAATTAATAATTTATTAATTTCCATATTAATTAATAAAAAACTAATTTACAATAACAACTTAATAAATGGGGTCATAAATGAGATTGATAACACAATTATATCGTTGCAAACATCCTTTATTATTTTATATTAGCAGCAAGATTTGATTTATTTTTTTTTGTTTTTATATCACTACTAGAAAATTGATAAATGCAAATAGAAATATTGATGGAATGTTTCTGTCAGTAAATTATAATGAATTTTACTAATGGAAATATTCCCTCGGTATATTCCGAGGGAATTACAGTGGAAAAAAAAGAATTAAAACAAAACAAAAAAATATGATGACACGTTATTTATACCAACGGAATTATCAACGGTAAACTTGTTGGTAAATTATTCACATCTCCCTAACACTGTTCATCATGTCAATTACCAACTTTTCACTTTCTAATTGCACTGTTAATTACTGTTTTTTATAGACAAAATCATCGACGGATTGAAAAGTCGTCGGTGTTATTTGGTGGGTTTTTGAAAAAAAATTTATTAAATCAAATATTTAAATTAAATATTACAGAAGAAATCACCGATGGATTGAAAAGTCATCTGTGTTATTTGGTGGGTTTTTGAAAAAAATTTATTAAATCGAATATTTAAATTAAATATTACAAACGAAATCACCGATGGATTGAAAAGTCATCGGTGATATTTGACGGTTTCTAAAAATTTTCGATTAAATTGAAAATTTAAATTAAATATTACAGATGAAATCACCGACGGAATGATTAAAAATATTAATATTTAATTATCCATCGGTAAAATGCCCCAATAAAAAGACTAGAATCCCTCATTTCATAACAAACAGGCCTCGTTTTCTTCTTCTTCCCCTTTTGTAAAAAACATCAACATCCCTTTCTTTCTCTTCTCTTCTCTTTTCTTCTCTCCTCAACTCCTTCTCTTCTCCTCCACGCTCAGGTATGTCTTCTCCTCTTTTCTTTTTTTCTTTTTTTTTAAATAACATATTTTATGAATTTGTTTTTTTTCTCTTCTCAGCTTCACTCGCAATTGCATTAAGGTAAGATTTTTTTTCTTTTTTTGTGTGTTTTTTTCATTTTATTTGTTATTTTATTCTATTTAAAAAATTTTCTATTCTTAATAATTGTATGAATGTTGTTGTAGGATTTTTTTTTTTCATGTGAGTTTTGTTAAATAGATTTTTAAAAAATATTTTTAAATAATCACCGATGAACTTGCATATGGTATTTTTGTCGGTTATATGAAAAGCTTCCTGAGAGAAATACCGACGGATTCACCGATATAACATTTTCGTCTGTGATCTCGTCGGTAAATTAATTACCAATAGAATGATAGTACAAATAACGAAAAAAATTCCATCGATAAATATAAGAATTCTGGTAGTGTATGCAATTACAATTTTAGTCTATGACAGGGAAAAAGAAAAACATGTTGCACATTTTTGTGTCTACTTCTACTATTTCTTGTATAACCATTTAGTAGGTGGCCTAGTTGTAAGAGTTTGGGATCGAGGAGTTTGCTCCCTATATGGTCTCAAGTTTGAGCCCTATGGTTGCTAATATGATGACACCTGGAAACTTACATGGTCGTTAACTTCAGAGCCCGTGAGATTAGTCGAGATGAGTTCTTAAGATATTTATAGATGTTAAAAACACAATATTTTTTTTTTAACATATGTATGGTTACTTATCCATACACTAATTTTTATAAGAGTATTATAGAATTTAGTTTATCGGACATCATTGGTGAAAAACTAATTTCCACTATCGTCACTGTTAAAATCCTTTTAAATATCAAGTTTCAATTTCTACCATTATTATGTTTTTGTAATTATAATGTAAAATTAATAATGTATTTGTACCTCATTTGGTATTAATGAAATAATTAATACCTTTTTATTTGTTTAAAAATAGTTTGATAAAATAGTAGTGATTTGACAATATATTGTTAAAAAAATAAGAAAAATAATAAGAAAAAGAAATAGTATATGTGTATACAATAGCAAAATGAAAGCAATTCTCACCGAATGTTATCACAATTACACATGAATTACTACTGATTTATAATAGATATTAATATTAATCAACAATATTTTTCATTTATTACAAAATTAACCTATACATCGGGACAAATCCATAATCCAATTTCAGTAGCGGCAAAATAATATAACTATATAACTATATTAATTAAGATCCAAAAAGTTTGAAAATTATAAACGTATAATATAAAGTTTAAAAATTTACATATATTATAAAAAGATGCTCCACAAAATTCTATTTCTTTTCTTGTAATTCACAATTGCTCCCTACAAAACTTAATATGTTGAAAACATTGTAAGATCTTCTTATTATAACACTTTTAAATATCTATTTTTCAATATAAATAACCAAACAATCATTCCGATTCGATTGCGTAACCAACTTTTAACCAATTTCTTCGTTGTAACAGAGGAAAACAATATAATTAGATTTACCAAAGATCCATAATATGAGTCCCAACATGTATCATCGGCTTTTCGAAGCATAGTTTCTTGATGTAAACCTCGACCCCTTGAAATGTCACCATTATTAAATGCTTCAACTATCTTGCTATATTGCTTCTCGCAAATAAGATCTCCTCTCTTTCAAGACGCTCCTACAACATTTGTCAAACTAGAAACCACATTAAATAACAAAGCAATATGAGCATCATTTTTTGCTACACCAATAAATGCTAGTTGCAATTGATGGGCAAAATAATAAATATAATATGCAGATGGATTATCCTTCATTATCAAAGCTTTCAAGCTATTAAATTCACATTGCATGTTACTAGCTCCATCATAGCCTTGTCCTTGTAGATGTGATATACTAAGCCCATGTTTGGCAAACAATGCCTCAATTGCCTTCTTAAGTGATAGAGCAATTGTGTTCTTAACATGCACAATACCAAAAAAATATTCAATAACACATCTCTTCACATCTACATAACGTAGAATAACAACCATTTTCTTTTTAATTAATACATCAATTAAAATAACGATGAACTCACGAACAAGATCATTCAATATAATATTGGTGGTTTCTATTGTAGCAGCATGTACAATATCTTTATGAATGTCATAAGCTATAATTTTAAGATTACTAGGATATTTGTCTAAAACAACATCTTTGATTCCTTGATTATGATTGACAAGAAACCGTAGTAGCTCAAGAAATTCTCCTTGATTCTTTGAATCCTTATATTCATCACAACCATGAAAAGCTAGTTCTTGACACAAAAGAGAGCGAATACAATCAATAGTTGCAATCAATTGGGTTTGATAATCTCTTCAAGCTTGATTTGAAATTATAGCCTAAGCAACTTCAATGTGTTGCCTTTGATTCATCAAATCTTGGTATTTTCTTCAAGCTTGGTTGTGAGCACTATTAAGAGCTCTAACATGAATCCCAAATCTTTTTTATCCTTTCAATTCTTAAATCTCATGCCCATAAAATAATCACCACTTGCTTGCTTTTCCATATTCAACCTTTAAAGATAACAACATAAGCAAAATATTGAATCGTCATCCTTATTATACTCTAACTAATAACCATGCTCCTTGAACCAAACTAGAACAAATCATCAATATATATTCTTGATATTTCTTTGTGGAAAATAATAATCATGAGGTTGACACAGAACTTTTACAAGTAAGCTTTTTAAACTTTGTCTCTATCATTAGGATGATATTTAGAAATTTTCTTTCTTAGCCCTATATCCAAAGGAAGATCATTTAAATTGAGTTTCAATATAACTTGCTTTTGACGAAGTGCCTCCACTATTTATGACATTAACATCATTAATAATGAGCGTATCCTCAACATTTTGTTTTCTTTTAATGACAAACCTATCCATAACAAAAAAAAAAATCTAATTAGAACATAATAAAAAAAAATATACACATCAATGCAAAAAGTAATTTAAACTATTAGATAATATTTATTTCCTAAAATATTTTTGATAAGTCTCCATGTTAAAAAAAAATAGATTCACATAATTTTCTTTTTCTTTGTTATCCAATATCCATTCACTAAGGGAAGAGAATTAGGAAAGTCATAGAAAAATATTAAGAGTCAATTCTAATTTTGAATTTTAGATAAAATAAATAAGGAATTATCATAATATAAATTGAATTGACTCTTGACATTTTTATCCAATTTAAAATTCTACATTATTATCCAACAAGATACCAAATAAGAGGAAGAAAGGATGATTATAATAATTAATTCTACACCATTATTCAATTTGAATGCTACATGGAAAATTAAATCGTTCTAAAATAGAAAACTAAAGAGGAATCTAAATAGAAAATGCAATAAATTGAGAGAAAATAAGCCCATTTAAAGAGGAATCAAATAAGGCGAATGACCTCAAGATCTCAAGTCAATGAAATAAAAATTGCTAAAACATTTATCCTATTAGCCTGCATTTTAAAACAAACACAAAAATATTAATGCATCAATAAAATAACAAAGCTATCTCAACAAGAAACATAAATTTGTTCTTTGTTTGGTTGTCGAGAAACCATAGAAAAGAAAGAATAACATAAAAAAATATGGAATCCTCTATCAAGAATTCTCAAATCACTTTCTCAGCAACAAAACATACAAAGAAAGAGAGAAGAAGGGAGTCTCTATAATGTAAAACAACTAAGGATAGAGCTTTAAAACACAAACAAAAATAGAAATTCAAGTTCATTTTTTTGAAAGAAAAGGAGAAACCAATTTCAAAAATTTTATCATGATTAAATAGAAAGTAAGATTAAAATCTTGCCCAGAAATAAAATCCAATCAATCAAAGGGTTAAAAAAGAAATAAAAGAAAATACTCACCATGAAATCTAAAAGATCCAAACTTTAACTCTGAAAATTTCTCTAATCCTTTAATAAATTCAAGAAATCATACAATACAATGAACATAAAATTAAAGAAAACATCATACAGAGAAACGAGACAAAGCTTACATGAAAGTTAATATAATATAATAAGAAAGTCATAAATAATTAAAGACTGATCAAAGACTAGCCAAAATAAAGCAAACTCCACAGAGAAAAAGAACAAATTATATATTTATAGCAAGAGAGGGAGAGATGTGTACCTACAGAGAACTTGAATGACATAAAGACTCTCTATTTGATCTAAACTAAAATTACCCATGATTACAAGAACCAAACCTTCTTACATAGAACTTCAACGGGTAAAAGTGTACTACTGCTTTTACTTATGAGAGAGAGAGAGAGAGAGAGAGAGAGAGAGAGAGAGATTTTTTTGTTTATTCAATCAATAAGAGAAGGAAAAAAAACACAAATTGTCTCAATCTATGCATATAGACTAGATGCTAAAATAGCTTAGTATGAAAGAATCTAAGATTTGATTCTTATATATTTTGCATGGAACACCTCCCTTCAAAGACATGTGTTTTAAGACATAGATTGAGAGAGAAATGATGGAAATAGTGTCCTATACTTGGTTATAGAATCCATTAACGGAGAAGATTAACTAGAAGTTTAAAATTATTTGAATTATAATTTCTTCAATGAAATGTTGGAAAAATAGTAAATACCAACCAATATATGTTTTACTTTAAATGGTAGTGCTATGAATTGGAAGAGTTTCAAACAAGAAAGCACAATTGATTCTACAATTGAATAAGAGTACACCTCCATGTTTAAGAAAACAAAGATTGGATCAAAAAGTTCATCAATAAACTAGGTTGGTTCCTAACAGTGGAGCCATTGCATAACTAAAGGAATCAAGGTCTCATCAATGATCTAAACAAGTATTTAAAAAATTCCATTGGATTTGATAGATCAATAAAATGACAGATGTAAAGATAGAGTGAGTACCTACCGAAAAGAATCTAGAAGATCCTCTTACGGAGTCACTTTCCATGCAGAAGTTTTAATGCTACATGGATCAATATGGTATTAGATATGTGAGCGATTGATTTTAGTGTAAATGTAAGATTATTAGTTTAATATGCCCTGTAGCCAATCGGTTGGTTACACGTGATATTATTATATTCATGAAAATACATATTTATTATTAATAAAGGCTTAATTTATCTTTAATACTCATATAATATTATATTAATAAATCTAGAGTAAAGATAAAGTTCATAGGAAAAAAATGCTTTGCAAAAGAAATTTTAAAATTGTTATAATTATGGGATTCATATTGCATCAAAGCAAAGTTCATAAAATGTTCCTAGTCGATACTCTCTTAAATATTTGACATTCATTAGAGTTGTAGAGACTGATGCATATTATATTATTTCTTTTATGAAAGGAAGTAGTTGTTCTCATAAGTTGAGGTATAAGAGATACCTAGAACTAATATGTAGATGCTTGTCATAAAAATATATTTTAGAAATTAAGGACTAGAATACAATTAATATAGGGATTATATTTCTAGACCTAGAAAAGTCAAGGACTTGATTAATTAAATTTCTAAAATTATCCTTAAATAATAAATGGATATTATTTAAAGGGTAAATAGATATTTTTTCATTTATAGGGTTTTTAAGATTCCTTATAAATATAAAGCTAAGCCTATTATTTTGTTAGTGAAAAAAAAAAGTGGTTGTCTGTTAGACAGAAAAACTACGTAAATACAAAATTAGAGCTAGTACTCTAGGCATAATAATTCTTCTCTTCTAAATAGGAATTTAGAAGATTTCTCACGGGTGGTTTGCATGGATTACTGTTGGAGGCCGAACAATTGGACAATTTGTGATTTGCAACAATCCAGTCTTTAAGGAATTATTCAAAACTGAAGAAGATAAAATCTTCAAGTAATAAATCACTAAACAACTCTAGATCTATCTAATGGGATTCTAGGGACTCCCTAATAATTTTGTTTCATAGTTTCTGTTACGTATATGATATTCGGGAAACTCAACACATAATTCTTTTAATTGTTTTAGGTAGTGTAGGCAAGAACCCCCATTGCTCACATATTGGATCTTTCTATGCCTATACACTATGCATCTCTTGCCATGTGTAGATAAAAAAGAAAGAAATTAACACATTATACCAAGTTGAAGAAACAGAAAATATAAGAACATTTTTTATCTAAAAATTTGAATCATAATTTCTTATGATAGATTTCTTTTAATTATTTTTACTTAAATCAATTGAAATGTCATATCATAAGCCTTTTATTTTAAAAAATGCATAATAAAAATTTAAGTAAAATATAAAAAAGAAAAAAAAAACTCAAGAAAACTATCTCTAATATTTGATTAACTCAAATTAATATCTTCAAGTTGTTTAAAAGTCAATAATAATTCACGAGTTTATCATTTGCACCTTTATTATTTTTTAATTAAAATCTTTTTTTTATAAAATTACAAAATCAAGTGATGCTATAGTATTTCTTTTCAAAATCAACATTGGTTAAGAATTTAAATTCAATATGTTTGAGAATATTAAATATTAAACATATTTTAAAATTTTATTATTATATTTATTATTTTAGTCTTAGGATATAATACTTTTAATTCAATACCAATCAATAAAAAAAATTAAATATTGGTATATATCAAGTTGGAAAAGAAAACGGAAAACATATTATAAAAATTATACAAAATTTGGATTAGAAATGTTTTTCATATATATGAGATATATTATTATTTTTGTTTTTTCTTAAATACAATAAGTGCAATATAAATAAACATTATTATAATGACTTGGACAATTAACAAACAAGATTATAATAATGTAATATACAAACATATTATTAAAAAATTGATTATATACAAAAATATATCATCTTTACGAGCATATGACTAGTTTTTATTATGATTTTCTTGTTTCATATGTTATTTTTTTAAGTTAAAAATATGGATACAATAAAACAAATTCAATCTTGTAAAAACTGTGAAAGAAAATTCATGATAGACTTTTCCCAAATAAATAACTCACGGTACTTAAATATTATATAAACAATATTGATAAATACAAAGATGATAATTTATAATCAAATAATAGAAACTACAAAAAAAGAGTAAATTTGTGACAATCTTTTGATCATCAATAGTACAACGTGAAAAGAAAAAGGAATATATAGTACAATAGTTAGGTTCACACACCCTCCGATGATTGAACCTTAGCTGTTGTATAATTGGTCTGCTGGTGTCACCTAATCATCCACTTTACTCCTTGATTTTCCAATTAATTAGTATTTTAATAATAATTTGCTTGCAACAAAATCAGTGCCACAAAGTCCATCAAACCAGAGGGCATATGGTTTTTTTTTTTTTTTTTGAAATTATTACAGTGAACACTTTATGAAATAACATCATTTTAAAAACATTTGAAGAAATAATATAATTTGGCATTATCATATTTTGAAAACGTGATATTTAGTAAATACTGTTATTAGAAAGCACAACAATTTAAGATGTTTTAGTCATTTGTATCTTGTATAAGATTTCAAGTATTATAAACTACTCATCAGTATTAATGACACATATTTGTATGAGCGATATGATGAGAAGTTATTAATTGCAATTAATTGTTAATGAAAAAAATAATTTTAATTGGAGATAGTTTTTGCTCTGCTTACAAAGATATGTTACTGGTGGTAAAACATGTATATATATAATATCAGATAAACATGCATGCATCAAGATTGGAGTAGCAGACACCACCAACTGATTCTAATGAGGAGGTCTTGTAGGGGTATTGTGGAGGTACAAAATCAATTATGAATCTAATATATTGATTATTTGTTAAGTTTGTGTTAATTATTATGATAATTTTAATGTTTTATGTCGGTATGCGAGAGCATATATACTCTATATGTTTGGCGGTGAATTATTCACTAACATAATATGGAGATATGTGCCCTTAATTTATCTGACTCTCTTGGGTTATTTTGATGTCATCCCCACATATAACTGGGGATTTGATGTCTTAGCCTGCTTGTGCAAGACATAGATGTCTTGCATGCATAAATGAGGTTAAACAAATTGGAGGATGTTTGATACTCCAACAGCTGAAAATCAAGAAATATTATTGTTACTTTAATTTTTTTTTGTTATCACAAAATAAACAAAAGTTTTATTTTTTAATGAATAACAATTATGGTTATGGGAACATTTTCTTGTACGCAGACTCCAGATACTTCGATCGCTGTCTATGACTGTTCAGACGATGGGGTTTACACTTCATCTCATACTTGGATGTAGGTATTGCGATATTATTTTGCAATTATATGCATTTATATTGTGTAATTGTAACTTTAAATTGCAATTAACTGAAATATTTTTAATGCTATGTGATCAACTAGGTTAGGATCCATGTACTAAGAAACTCCACCTCTATGTGTAAATGAAGAAGCACCTCGCGTATGTGGCATCCTAACCAATCGTATCTATAAAATATAAAATACAATTCAAAATTACAAAATAAGTATTAGAAACAATAACAATAACAAATAACAAATAATAATATAATTAAGTAACTTGTTACATACGTTGTCTATATTTACAATTTTTTTTTCTGTTATGTCATGTCTGACCGTATATGCCACATCTATACTGGGAATGCTCATCTCTTATGTCCATATCTTATTATGTAACCAAGTTGACTTTTGTCGACCCTGATAGGTTTTTCATCTGGAAGGGCCTATGTAAACCCCCAGGTTTTCATTTGATTGGAAATAAAAATGAAGGATTTAAATTGATATTTCATGAATTAAGGAATCAATCGACTCGTTCATTTAATAACCCAAATGGTCGACTGATTCATCTAGAATAAATAAGGGGTAAAATTATAAATAGTTGAAGATTGGTAAAAAAAAAAATACCTTATTAGGCAGTGAAGAACAAAAATGAGGAAAAAAGGATTAGGTTTATTTCTTTCCTTTCTATTTTCTTGGAAAAGGTTAACAAAGAGTGATTAAAAGAGTTGTTAAGTGATCAAAAAAAGAAATTAAGTGGTTTAGAGGGTTTTTAAAGAGTTAAAAAGGTTAAGGTTAAGGAGGTTAGAAAAAAACAAAGAGGAGAGAAGGGAACTTGTTTTGCTCTTGCATTTTCCACTTAGATTAGCATTCAATTAATGTGAGAAACTCATTTAAAATGTTTGGTTTGAATGATTATGGAATATGTGAATGGATGAATGTGTTAGTGTTGTGTAGATGTTGAGTTTCACAAATTTGTTAGTTTAAATGTTAAATTGGGATAGAATAATGTTTAATGATATGAAAAATGGTTGGGTATCAATTAAATTGAAATAATTAAAAAGTAAAAATTAATCCTCCATATAAAGTCAATTTTGGCATAGGAGAGAAAAAATGGAGAAGTGTTGAAAAAATTCGACTGGTTATGACTTAAAGACCATTTTATCACCAGGTTAGGGGCATTAGACTTAAATATGCAAGCCTAAAAGAACCCAATTAGGAATTCATGCCTAATTTGTAAGTTTTGAGTTAGGGTTAATAGTGAAATGTAGGAGAAATGAGAAATTTATTTTTGTTTGATGTAATTGGGATAGAAATGAATGAAAATAGCTTATAATATACATAAATGAAGTGAAAAATCCTAGTGTTATTGAAAGGGGCTAGTGTCGGCCATAAAAAGAAAGGGTTGAGGAAACAAAAACAATGCATAAATGTTAATTGTTTATACTTATTATAGCATGTGTTATGATGTGGATAATGAATTCAAAAGAAATGGAAATATTGTGTTTAAATGGTAATGAAAAGGTTGTTTATACCTTAAATCACGACTATTGGAACTTTGCACGAATTATAAAGTTTTAGGTTATGTTGAATAATGGTTGAGGAAGAAATGTTAAAGAAAATAAATGTATTTTGTTTTAGAGAGTTTCAATTATTTCTAGTAGGATGTGAAATGAAAAAAATTATTTATTAGCGTGTTGTTTTTAATGATGTTATAAGACATAAAAGATGGAGGTTTTGAGAATGAAATTCTCATTATGAGCTAAATTGTTATTGAATATTAAGTTGTAAGGTAAACTTACATTGAATTACTAAATGAGGAGTGATATGTATATTTGTTGATACAGAAGAGGTTGCTGGAGCAAGATCTCAGGTCAGAGAGGTAAGACCTTCACAAGCAGCAGGTAGAAGACCGACTCTTATATTATAAACATATTAGAACTATTAATGATAATTCATTTAATTTTTCATAAAAAAAATAGATGTATTTTCTTATATGAGAAGTGAGATGAATATGAAATGGAATATGAAACTAACTAGTACTTGGTATAGTACTAGAGGCATCAATTTGATTGATGATTGAGAAGATGAAATTGACTAGTGCTCGGTGTAGTACTAGAGGCATCGATTTAATTGATAACCGGGAATATGAAATTGACTATTACTCGGTGTAGGACTAGAGGCATCAATTTGATTGATGACTGGGAATATGAAAATTGACTAGTACTCAGTGTAGTACTAGAGGCATCAATTCTGATTGATGAATGGGAATATAAAATTGACTAGTACTCGGTGCAGTACTAGAGGCATCAATTTGATTGATGACCAAGAATATAAAATTGACTAGTGTTCGATGTAGTACTAGAGATGTTAATTTAGTTGATGACTAGGATAAGAATTAATTCTAAAAAAAAAAGAAAAGAGATTGATTTAATAATCAGTTGTCTATATATAAATTAAGTAGCATACTTTCTTGTCTTGTTAAATCATATTGTAATTAATGCTAATTGTTATAAAATAAATTGTTTATAAGATCTTCACAAATTGCAGTGGATCACTTTTATAATTTTGCTATTAGATATTAAAGTTGTAATTAAGAAAAATATAAACTTCTTTTGTAAATTCAAGTATGTTCTTTTGGTATGTAAGTAAATTTTAATAATAGGATGCATGTATCAACTAAATTTATTAAACTATAAAGTTTGAAATTCTTAAATTTGTCTTTCTTTTCATTTACGATTACAAATAGATGAGACTTAAATTATAATTCTTTTATCTATAAAATTATCTTTGAATTACTGTGTGATGAATATGTTGTAATTATTACTAGAAGTATGAAATGATGGATCGAAATAATAAATGTGGTATATTCTTGGTAATGTTGAATTATGAAATTTGATCCAAGATGATTGAATTAAGTAATGGGAGATTAACATGGGATCAGTACGAATAACCTAGTATAATTCAAGGGTAAAGGAAGAATCTTACCAAATGATTTGGTAGAGAAGTTGTAAGTCAAGAACTTAAGTGCTACACTATATGTTAATGAATGAATAAAAGATAAATAACAACAATGTCAAATTATGTTCAAACTAGTTGATTAAAAACTGATTTGGTCGACCATTTGATTTAATTAAACAATAAAAAATGTTATTATCTAAATTGATCAATGAAACCAGTTGACCAGTTGATCTACTATTAAGAGAAATTATAGAAATATAAGAGCCACGGTTGACCAAATTATCAAATTGAATTAATTTGGTCAATCGTTATCATTGATAATGGGTTGTTATAAAAAAAAAACTTCTAGGTTTTGTGTTTATCCATTTTCATATAGAGTAAATTGTGTTGTTAGAAGTTGGGGTTGTTATAGTTTGGATATACTTGAGGTCCAATATATTCATTCCAATTTAATTCATCAGGTAAATGATAGAATAAAGCTCCATATATGTTCTTGTACATCTAAACACTATAATGTTGGTCAACGTATCGGGGTAACATTAAGATATTTTTCTACACAACATGGAAAAACATGTGAACTAGGTCGATAAGAACTTTGCATTTACCATATGTGCATGTTCTGTTCGCCAACTTAACTCTTTATCAAACTTCTTTTTTGACACCTGGTATATGAGGGGTTTGAACCTGAAAAGTGTCATTGTCAACATTGAAAAGTACTACAATATGATCTTTAGATCTATGTATGTTGGCATTCAATTCTAGTTGAACAACAGGAGGCCATAATATCCCATGTGAAATGTAGTCATATACATTCTAAGTATTAGTCCTATAAAATATCAAATAAACTAAATCAAAAACAGGCAAAACATGTGCACCTTTCAAAACATGATTGAAATATTTAGAAAGATATCTTTTCATATTGTCATATTGGTGACCCCTATAATTATAAAGTGCCGATGTTTGTTATGGTTCACACTTAAGTTATTCTTTCCATTCTAGGTGACTATTCTCATATCATCAAACCATACATAAAATTTATGCTTTGAAGTTTCATAACACATCTTAAGCAACTCTTTTATGGCTGACAAATCTTTGAATTTATGATTGAAGTTGCTTACTAGGTGTCTACAATACCGATAATATCCAATCAAATTAAGCTAAATTTCTGTCATTCCATGTTTAATGCTAGCGTGCTTGTCTAATATTATATAAATACCAATATGGTCACCTGTAATGTGAAGTTGAATAAGTTGAAAGAACCATCTCTAGTTAACATTATTTTCTTTTTCAACTTGTGCATAAGTCAAAGGTAAAATCCCATTATTTGTATTAAAAACAATTGCAAATACCAAATGCCTAGAAAACTTTTCACCAAACCTTTCATATATATGAGTGCCATCCACATTGATAATTGTCATACATGACTTGAACTCCTCAATTACAATACCAAATGCCTAGAAAACTCTGCCAAAAACGACTATTTCATTATCAAGCTGTCCATTATTTTTCCACTCAATATCTATCATGGGATTTGATTCTTATTGTAATATCCCGCATCAGCGGGTGAGGACTTGGTGGAGGCCTTATATGAGCATGCTCACACACTTGTAATGCCAAAAATAATCCAGGTAACATTTCAAATGAGTCCTTATATGTACCAAAAAAGTTCCTTTATTATCTGTTTTTTAAACCATGCCTTATAATAAGAAATTTTAAACTTATAGTGCAATTTGATTTCTTTTTGAATGCTCAAAACATTATAAGCAAGATTATTTTTAATAAGATTTGAAACTGTTAGTGCAATAACTTTTAAATCAAGCTAATGATAATCTTTTTTTTTTTTATGTATGTGTTGGTACATATGTGTTTACCTTTCAACTTTGTTATCTCAAAGGAATTTGACCTTTTATGGTATCCCCCATGCAAGTATCATTGACATCCCGGTGTATGAACACATTGTAACTGAATAAATGTTTAGTTTGGACATTGAACTTGATAGATATTCAAGTGATTGTGCAATGTTTTATTGCTTAACATCATTCACTAAATCATCTTTAATGCTGAAAGTTTATCCAACTACCAAATCAACACTGCCAACTGAATTTGTATGATTTGTTATAACCCATTATTAGCCTATTTGCATTTAATTTAATTTTACAGGGATTAAAATTTAAAATTTAAATATCAGGGATTTATTTTGATAAAAAATATGATTTGTCAACTTGTGAAAAAACTAGGACTACAATGTGTTTTTATCATTCTCTCCTTATCATCAAGATAATGATAGTTATCCTTTTTCAAATTTGATTCTTAATCAAATTTGAATTTTAAAAAGAGAATAAGTTTGTTTAGGACTTTATTGTCCATGTGCTATAGGATTCTTGTATTATAAGTATAGATCCTGGTGCATATAAAAAAAGGGAGGGAGATCAAAGGAGAAAACGAGAGAGAATGGGAGAACAAGAGAGAGAGAGAGAACAAAAAAAAAACACAGAGATGAGAGAAGAAGAAATAGAGGAGAGGAAACAAAACTGGGGGCAAATGAAAATTTCAATGATAAAAAAAGAGGAAAAAGTCGTGAGAAAGCCAAAAAGGCAAAGAACCCAAGAAACTCATAAGCTAGGGGGCATGCCCAATTCACAAGAAAAAGTGATAACCAAAACAAAGTGAGTATGCCCTGGCCAAAACAATGAAAAAGGGCAAATCAAAGAAGAACGACAAAAGAAAAGATGAAAGACATAAAAAGTCGAACTGCTGATAGTGATCCTTAATCTTTGAAATCTTGAAACACTCTTTGAGCCTTATGAATCATTTTCTTTCATAGCCAAAAACCACAGCCTACGTTACACGCCTGTAGAAGTCTTTTCTAATCAAGCAAGCAACTTGAAACAATAAACGATGCTCTTAAAATGCAAAGAGTACTTTTTCATAAGAGTCATGACATTGAGAACAAGCAACTTATTATTATTCATGCTGATAAAATGAGTGTTATAAAAGAGACAATTTTTTTCTCAAACAAAACCTCGAGCTTTTTCTCGAGTCCTGTGCTTTGAAACCCACAAAAGCAGAAAGTCACCTCATGATGTATCTTCACTAATAGTAATATTGCCAACACAAGAGCAAATCATCTCTTTTCCAAGAAAAAATAATCAGGAAGTTGCAAGATTTCAAAAACAAATTGTTTTAAACTCACATCAAAACAATTTTTGTTTTCAAAATGCAAGATCAAGATTTCAAGATTCATTCAAGATAAGTATCCCCACACCAAAACCAAAAAGAAGAGAATGGAAAGAATGGTTACTTGAAACCATTATTTGTTTGAGTCGCTGATAAAGCACACTTAGGGGCAATGACTAGTAAAAGGGGGCAATATTGTGTTTTGAAGGAAAATCGATCCCTTCTAGATAACCGTAAAAAAAGAGGAACATGCCCTACAACGAGATAAGGGGGCATTTTGGTGTACAAAGGGTAGCTTGATCCGTTCAACAAGTGACACTGAATGTTTTTAGTAGTGAAACAGGGGAGTAATGAATGATCCTTTCAAATTATTCAACAAGATAGAAAATCTTCAGCAGGTAAATAGGTCACGATGGGCACCATCAAGGTTGAGTTTTGGAATAATTTTGGAAAAAGATTTACATGGGCCAACTCGTGTGGGCTAGAAGCCAAATGATGAAGATGACCCAAATTAGAAATAGTAAGTCATCACCAATCAAGCAACAAGAAGATTGAGAAGAAATGAGGGTCTATATTTCAAATTAGGTAAAGATGCATGCATATCATCTAACCCTGAAGCTTTAAACAATGTGTTTTATAGAAATTTATAAGAGAAATCCTTAATGAGATCCATAAAAAAGAAGGCCACCTCGAAATGGCTAGGAATTGAAAATGCTCTTCAAAATTTTTCACTTTTAATTTTTTTTTACTTGGGCAGGCCGCCTATGAGAATTAGTCCACCTGAAAAATCTTTATATTTTTTAATTGGGAAAGTCACCCATTACAATGACATCAATGTTGAAAAAAAAAACCATTAAGTTTTTTTTACCTGGGCGGCCCGCCCATGAGAATTAGGCCACCTAAAAAATCTTTGTATTTTTTAATTTGAAAAGTCACCCATCACAATGAGACTAATGTTGAAAAAAAAATCTCATGTTTTTTTATACCTAGGTAGGCCGCCCATGAGAATTAGGCCACTCGAAAAATCTTTGTATTTTTCAATTGGAAAAGTCACCCATCACAATGAGACCAATGTTGAAAAAAAAAACCCTCGAGTTTTTTTTACCTAAGCGGGCCGCCCATGAGAATTAGGCCACCCGAAAAATCTTTTTATTTTTCAATTGGAAAAGTCACCCATCACAATGAGAACCTTCGATTTTTGACCTGGGTAGGCCACTCATGAAAATTAGACCACCCGAAAAATCTTCATATTTTTCAATTGGGAAAGTCACTCATCATAATGAGACTTTTCAAGTTTTTCACCTAGGTAGACCATCCATGAGAATTAGACCATCTGAAAAATCTTATTTTTCAATTGGAAAAATCACCCATCACAATGAAATTCTTCGTATTTTTCACCATTGGGCAGGTTGCTTGGAACAATTAAACCACTTGCGAAATTCTTCATATTTTTCACCATCGGGTAGGTCGCTTGTAATAATTAGACTAGACCATTTGCGAAATTCTTTGTATTTTTCACTATCGAGCAGGTCGCTTGGAACAATTAGATCACTTTTGAAAAATCTTTGTATTTTTCACCATCGGGTAGGTCACCTGGAACAATTAAACCACTTTCAAAAAATCTTTGTATTTTTCACCATTAAGCAGGTGGCTTGGAACAATTAGACCACCTTCGAAAGATCTTCATGTTCTTCACCATCGGGCAGGTTGCCTGAAACAATTGGACCACTTGTGAAAATCTTCGCACGCTTTTTACCATCGGGAATGTTGCTTGGAACAATTAGACCACTTTAAAAAGTCCTTTGTATTTTTCACTATCAAGGAGGTCACCTGGAACAACTAGACCACTTTAAAAAAATCTCCGTATTTTTCACCATTAGGCAAGTCGCCTAGAACAATTAGACCACTTACAAAAAATCTTCGCAATTTTTCTCCATCGGGCAAGTCGCTGGAATAACTTGACCATTTAAAAAAAAACATTCAAAAGAAAAGAAGAGGAATGACTTTAACATTTATTTTTCTTTACAAACTTACTACACAAAGCCAAAAGAAAATGAATTTTCCAATGCCTTTGCACCGTAAGTATTGTAAAGAGGGGGCAACTGTTATAACTCATTTTTGGCCTATTTGCTTGTAATTTAATTTTACAGGGATTAAAATTTAAAATTAAAAGATCATGGATTTATTTCGATAAAAAGTGTGATTTGTCAACTTGTGAGAAAACTAGGGACTATAATGTGTGTTTGTCATTCTCTTCTTATCATCAAGACAATGATAGTTATCTTTTTTTAAATTTGATTCTTAATCAAATTCAAATTTCTTAAAAAGAATGAGTTTGTTTGGGACTTTATTTTACATGTCCTATAGAACTCTTGTATTATAAATACATATCCTAGTGCATAGAAAAAAGAAGGGGAGATTGAAGGAGAAAACAAGAGAGAGAGAGAGAACAAAACAAAATATAGAGATGAGAGAAGAAGAAACAGAGGGGAGGAAACCGAAAGAAGGAGGACAAATCCCAGTTTTTTAAAAATCCTAGCAACGAGCGCTAGCACCAACCTTGGCCCAAGACGCTAGAAACAGCACTCCAACAGCAGGTAAGTATTTTTTTTTTCCCTCCCCTGCATTTTAATTACATGGTTACTGTAGCAGGCATACATGTAGGATCCATGCACGCTTGCAGGTAAATCAGTTGGGTTATTAATTGAACCAATTACCGGTCGGGTTGCTGGGCCTAGCCCAGCCTGTATGGCTGGGCTAGATCCAGCTCTAAAAAAATAAAAAAATAGTTTCCCTTTTCTTTTAATCTAAATTTTATAGATTTATTCACTGGTGCTAGAGTCAGGAATACTATACCTTTTGGGCTACGTAATATTTACTAATGCCAAAATTGGAAATATTTATAGTCGAGTATTCACTGATGCTAGAGTCAGAAATATCCTAGGCAGACCATGAAAAGCACAATACAACAAACTCTTAGCAATTTAAGACAAAACCAACAATGCAGCCTGTCTCAAGTAGGACACCTAATGGGTGATAGTATCTTTCTTTTCGTGTAACCAGTTCTGTATCATAGAATCTTTGTTGACCAGTTAGGGTTTCTAGTGACCATAATACTAGGTGACGACTCCTTAAACTAGACATTTTCTCCCAAAGAATAAGATGTCAGATATGTGTTCTTTTTCCTCTGAAAATTTTTAATGGGTCGCTGCGATGTCTGGGTGTGACATGATTAATAAACCAATCATTACAAACCATGTCATCAACTCAATATCATAACCATATTCTAGAACAAGAGGCCTCATTATCTTATTATCATCATTTGATATTTCAACTAAACCCATGACACCCTTATCCTCATTATCACTAAGTTTGAAGGAGTCATACTTATGCTGATCACAATATATAGTTTTAATCCTATTTTCATCATAAATTCCCACAACCATATATTCCAATGTTGTAGACATACCAGCACCAGCAAAATGTGATGATTTTCTAACTGGCCAAACATATATGGGTATTGATACAATAGTTTCTCCATGATTTATATTATATAAGCTTCTATGTTTAGGTTGACTACTCACATACAACTTCATCATGTCCGATTCATTTCGGACAAACGATTCCATCATATTCCTAAAATCCAAATCACATGCAATCGATACAGCAAAATATTGATGTTTCCCTAACAAGACACTTTTAAGTAATATCTATTTCAACATCATTATAATTCAAAACAAGTCTTCCACATATAACTTGTTTGGTATCTTCAAATGACATGCCTTAAGTAGCATTTTAGTACACATTACTTACATCAATGTAAGTGATACTATTATTCACACCAAGAACAATAGTACCATCATAATGACATAATATAAAGATGTTGGAAGACATATTCTGTAAAATAAGAATATCCATTTCATAAAAAATAATTTATCTCACAATTCAACGCAAACCCTAATTGTTATTACTTTGACATTTATAATATCAATGAAAACATATCTAATTGCATCAATTAAAATCTAAATTATCTCAATTATAACAAAATCTCCAATTACAACAATTTTTACCAAAATTCAACATAAATTCTAGTTGCTATGATTTCGACCATAGCTTTAATAATAACATCAATTGATTGAAAAACTATCTATTTGCATCAATTAAAACAAAATTTATCTCAATTCAAACAAAATCCTCAAATGTGACATGTAACCCTAAAATTCAATTTAAACCCCATTTCTTTAATTCAAACCTAATTGATTTCATAAATAACATTAATTGAATAACAACACATATAATTTGATTCACTCAAACTCAAAATTATCTCAACATCAACAAATATATAATTATAAAAAACAACAAAAATAATTATAAATCAAAACTCAAAATTTCTCTATTCAACAATGAAACCCATAAAACTAAAAGACAATGCAACCGTTTTACCTTGTTTTTTTTATAGCTAGGTGGTGGTTCTACCGGTTGTCATAGCAGGGAGGCTGTAAATTCAACAATGAAAGACTCATGGAGGATTGAAGGTTGTTTTCGATAATTAGAAGCTGTTTTGGTGTTTTTTTTTGTTTTTAGGTTTTTTATTTATTTTGAACGAGAGGCGGCCATAAAGAACTGATAGGCGTTTAAAAACCCATTGTAACCACGATTTTGAATCACGATTGTATTATGTAGCTGTGATTTGGAATTGTGTTTAAAACCATGATTTGAAATAACGGTTGTGTTAAATTATGTCATTTCCCTAATACTTTTTCAACCTGTGTCATCCCCTAAAATTTTATGCTAACAGTGTCATTTTTTAAGAACAAATCTAAAATCATCATGCTTTATAACATGTTTCATTATTATTTGTTTTACATAGTGTTATTAAAAATGTATACCCTTGTTGGAACTTGGCAATCCATCAATTTAGAACTTGATTTGGATAAGATTTTATATCAAATTGAGATGAAATTCAATCCCAATAAGATTTACTTTGATTTTTTTAATTTTTTCTAAAATAAAATCGTTTTAATTTAAAAACATCTTGAAATAATGCTTTTTAAAATTGACACAAATTAACTCAAATTAACTCATTTAACTCATAACCCGAGCCTTTAACCTAACAATAGATCGAGCTAGATTTTGTAACTATTGTATTATATTGAGGGTATCTTCTAATAGTTTTTTTTTTCACAAAGAATATAAATTTTGGAAGAAAGATAAACTATATGATACTAGAATAGATAGTTCATAAAGATTCTATTTATTATAATTCAATTAAAAATTTTATAATTAGTAAAATGTATCTGATACTAATATTTTTTTTATTTTAAAATATCTTAAATTCAAATTTTATATAAAACTTGAGTTATTGTTTAAAGGTAACATAATTATTTAATTATCAAATCAACCCTTCATTTTACACAATTTTTGTTATGATTTTTAGGGGTGCTCACAGTCCAGTCTGGTATAATTTGGTCTGAAAAAACCAACTGAACCAAGATATACTAGTTTTAAAAAATATAAACTAGACCGAACTGAAAACTGGTTCAAACAGAGCCGGTTTGATCAAGGCCAATTTTTTGGGTATGAAACCGGGAAACCTAATCCCAACAGTCATAAATAATTCATTTAGAAAGATTTGAGCATAACAACATATGAAGATAATTACTCTTGTTACTCTTGGTGTAGTAAAGTATAACATTGTATAGGTTTCATTGAAGCCTGTTAATACTGCTTTATTGGTTCATAAATCATAAAAATTTGTGCTAAAAGGGAGTTAAAAACATTATATTAATTACACTCAACATAAAAATTATTTTTCTAACATTATTGATTTTCATAATTCATTACACAAACCATTAATTGTCTTAGAGGTCAATAAAACATATATATTGTATCCTACAAAATTTTAAAGAATCAATAGACTCAATTATCCCTAGTTTGTATACTATCGCCACCATTTAAAAGATCAAATTAAATATTACCTTCGAGAGAAGTCTTCAAACAAGATGAGAGAATAAGAGAGAGAAGTCAAGGGGAGATGAAGAGGTGGGATTTGTTCGGCTAGATAGTATGGTGATTATAACATAATTTGGGGAAGAAGAAGAAGAATAAAGGTCTGGAAGAAACTGTTTGTGCACACTTTATTCAATAGAATAAGTGAGCTTAAATAGGCCACAAGGCCACAACATTACAATATCTCCCATGATAATAGGAACTCAACTAGTGGAACTGAATAATAGGAAAGCTTTCAACAACTTCCCTGATTACAACTAATTATTCATTGACTATTTCAATTACAATTAAATAAAACAAAAGGAAATATCTAAGCTCTGCTCTTCACCTCATGTGCTTCACCTTTGCTCTTCAACGTGTGTAACTTCCAATCATGATAGGCCATTGAAGAATCATATCAATCTATCCCCCTAAGAAGGACCTTGTCCTCAAGGAAGAACTTTGGATAAGTTTTGGAGAAACGCCACAAGTTTTCCCATATAGCATCTTCTAAGGAAGCTCCTTTCCATTGAACCAGAATTTCCATTTTCGAATCATATTTTTCCTTCTGAATAACATGACGGTCCAAAATGAACTTAGGTTCTGGTAGTAAGGATGCATCTACTGAGACAAAAGGAAAGGTTACTGTAGTGGGATCAGAGATCGGTCCCTACTTTTTCTTGAGCAAATTGACGTGAAAAACATCATGTATTTGGGCTAGTTTGTATTCCACCATTCCTATTCGAGAATGAACTATGAAAGTTCTAAAAAATCTAGGTGAAAATTTCAACGATATTCGAAAAGCCACTGATTTTTGGCGGTAAGGTTGCAGCCATAAGAATACATAGTTGCCTACCTTAAAAATGACCTTGTGATGATGCAGGTCTGCCTTTGCCTCCATGCAAACTTGTGCTTCTAACAAATTCTATTGTAGTTCACGAAGAATGACCTCCACTACTTGAACTTTTGTTCTGCCAGGAACGACTTTAAAAGGAGACAATTTAGTGGATGAATGGATGTCAATATTGCATCCATATTCTACCCACGAGAGCCATTCCATCCATCTTTTGGGTTGGGCAAAAGTCAAACAATGTAAATATTGCTTAAGGGTGTGATTCACCACCTCACTTTAGCCGTCATATTATGGGTGATAAATGGAACTGAAACATAATGATGACCCCTGTAGTTTGAACAAAGATTTCCAAAAAGTACTAAGGAATATTTTGTCGCGATCGCTGACAATGGAAAGAGGCACACCATGCAAACGCACAACATTCTTGACAAAATTGTTAGCTACTAATGTTGTTGTGTAAGAGTGCTTTAATGGCATAAAATACGCATACTTTGAAAGACGATCAACAACAACCATAATCACATTGTGTCCTTGTGATGTTGGTAATCCTTCAACAAAATCCATGGAGATTTCTATCCATATTCACTATGGAATCGGAAGGGGCTGAAGTAGTCCGGAAGGATGAAGGGTCTCATTCTTACTACGTTGACACACATCACAATTCTGAAGGAATTGCTTAACAGAGGTGCGGATGCCAGGCCAAAGAAAGCTATCAGAAATTCGGCTGAGTGTCTTTAAGTAACTGAAATGTCCACCCGCTGGAGAAGAATGGGCATCAGCCAAAATAGCTGGTAACATCGATGAAGTGGGGCTCAAGTGGATTTATCCATTTTGCATCCACACACCATCCCTTTGAACACAATTTAAGGACTGATTATTTGATAAAGAAGCATAGTAAGGATGGTGTAGTACCTCATGTTGAAGGGTTATCCACCAGTCAGCAACCAGAATTGACATGGCCTGAAATTGGAAAGCAGTAATGCGAGAGAGAGCATCCACACCTTGATTCTCCTTGCCTTTCCTGTATTGAATAGAGTAATCGAATCGTATAATTTTTGGTAGCCATCTTCCTTGGGAAGATATGGTAATTCTTTGCTCTAGGAGATATTTTAGACTTTGATAGTCTGTTTTGATGACAAATGGCTTCCCCAAGAGATATGGTCGCCATTTTCGAATAGCCTTCAACACAACCAACATTTCTTTGTTGTAGGTTAATAGTAATGTGGCCTTCCCTTTCAAGGCTTCATTGAAATAAGCTATTGATTGGTTTTGCTGAGATAATATAGCACCTAAACCATCTCCACATGCATCACATTCCACCACGAATTGTTGTGTAAAGTTTGGTAGCCGCAATATCGGAGGTGATGTAAGAGCATACTTCGATTGATTAAAGGCCAAGAGAGATTCTTCGGTCCAGTGAAATCTTCTTTGGTTAGAAACCTTGTTAAAGGAGTTGCAATCATACCAAAGCCCCTAACAAATTTGCTGTAGTAACCAGCCAGTACAAGAAAACCATGAACTCTTTTAGGTGAGGTCGACGTAGGCCAAGTTTGGACTGATTGTATTTTAGTTGGATCTACTACCATGCCATCAAAAGAAATCAGGTGTCCTAAATACCCTACTGTCATCACTCCAAACTGACACTTAAAGGACTTGACATATAGGTGCTCAGAAAGAATTTGAAGAACTTGTTTTTGGTGTTGCAGATGATCCATCCAAGACCTGCTATACACCAGAATATCATAAAAATAAAAAGAGAATAAACCTCACAAATATGGTTGAAAAATGTCATTCATGAGACTTTGAAAGAAGGCCAGGGCATTCGTCAAACCGAAAGGCATTACTAGAAATTCATAGTGCCCATTATGAGCTTAGAAGGTGGTTTTGTGAATTTCTTCTTGCTGCATGCAGATTTGGCGGTACCTAGAACACAGGTCCAACTTTGAAAAAAATTTCACATCATGTAACTCATCAAGCATCTCGTTGATGAACGATATTGGAAATTTATCCTTTAGCGTGATCTCATTGAGTGCCCTGTAGTCTACGTAAAAACGCCAAGACCCATTTGACTTTTTTATTAGCAAAACTAGTGAATGATTCCAGTTTTGAGGAATTCTTTGACCAGATTTTTTATCTTAGTTTTCTGGTAGTGAGGATACCTGTAAGGTCTTATGTTAACTGGTGATTGGTTTGGTAGCAATGGAATCCGATGGTCGTGGCTGCACGTAGGTGGCAACCCAGCGGGTTCCTCAAACACATGTGCAAATTCTAATAGTATTTTACTAAGGTCTGGTGGCATTTTGTTTTCTTATATTGCTTCATCTGTAATCTCATGAACAAAGAACCCCATACCTAATAAGTGCAACAATGTTTTTTTCACTCATAAGAGCAAGCTCAGAACTTCTCATTCCTCACAATATATGAGTCCGTCTAGATTGTCTGAAGGTCATACTAAGTTCCTCGTAATCCGTTTGAATTGGACCTAATGTCTTTAACCATTGCACTCCCAAAACAGCTTGGCAGGCAACCATAGGGAGTACATAGAAATCAACTCGTACTATGAATCCTTGAATTGAGAGGAAGAGTCCTATACAACGTCCAGTGCACTCAATAATTTCTTTGTTTCCGATTGTTACCTGAATTGTGTTGCCACGGACCACTTGTAATCCAAACTTCGTAACTACGGACTGTTAAATGAAATTGTGGGTGTTGCCCCTATAAATAAGCATTATCACTTCTCTGTTTCTTACCTTCCTAATAACCCAAAAGGTTTGGGGATGTGTGGTTCCCACCAAGTTATGGAACGATATTTCAAGAATGGCTTCTTCTGATGGCTCTATGTCCATATCCACATCAGTTGTCTCCTCTTCTGTTTGTACATCAACCATCATAAACAATTGTGGTCGCGTACAACAGTGTCCTGACATGTACTTATTATCACAATAGAAACATAATTCCTTTTCATGTTTCTCCTTTACCTCGTGTCCCGTGAGTCGCCAAACATCTCCGTTGAGAATTTTAGACGCCTAAGGTGGTTGCTGAAAGGGGGAAGGTCCAAGTAGTCCCACTGTGGTACTCTGCTGAGGTCAAGATTGATAGGAGGGAACTGCTGGTCAAATTTGGTTACCAGGTTTTCACTAAAATTGATTTCGTTCTTCAATGTGGTGAGCTACACTAATCGTTTCAGATAGCGTTTTTGGTTACTTAACATGTACATCCAATCGAATTTCATCCTTCAACCCTGCAATGAAACAACTAACCAAAAAATTTTCCGGTAGATCTTCTACTGACACGATCAAATGATTAATGTCTTGTCCCAAGTGTAGGAGTGTCAAATTAATAAATAACCCGGCAAGACCGGGATCGAACCACAGAGAGGTGAACTATATAAAATTATAAACAAAAAATAAAAAGGATTTGAAGAGAACTTTTGAGATGTGATATTGATGTGGGTATTAATCAAAGATAAAAGCAATTGTCAAGGTTAGAGGATCCACTAATAGTATTAGAAATAAGTATAGTATAAACTCTTTTTATTAATCAACTGGAAACCACACACAAAGGAGGTTCCAATCAGATGATTTATCCTTAATAGTTCATTATAAATTCTTAACATGATCATATTAATTATCTTATTTTAGTAACACCATACTTTTAAATATTGTTAGGAATTCATGATGTTAACAACAAATCAAGTTCCTTTCATAGCACAAGTGTCGGTTATACCATACAGTAGGCTATGAAAGTGTTAAGTATTTGTTGTATCAAGGGTTGTACAACACAAATCTAGATTAATCATTTAACAAGCAAGGTATTAAGAATTAGTAAGATAAAAAGATAAGACATGTTAATAACAAACTTTCTTAGATATAAACATTGAAGTCCATGTTGAGTTTATATTATACCTATTCTAACACCATTAGTGAAACCTTTTCACCTTGACATAATAAACTTAGCTAAATATTGTGAAAGAAGAGAAACATAAATAAACTAGATAAGAACATAGTTATGATAAAAAGCATAAACAAGAGATTAATGAAAGCAAAACTTAAACATTACAAAAATACAAATAAAAAAAGTAAGAATATGATCTTGATCTGAAAATCAATATGTCTAAATGTATGGTAAATATCTCCTTTTATAGGCTAAAATTCAGAACTATTGATTTGATGACTAATTATTGAGTGGGTGACCACCTCTGACTTGGTGACAACCATTATCTTCTTGTCTAAACAAAACATCATTGCTAATGTCAGAATTTGAACATATAGTTTTATGAAAGTTCTGGGAATTTGTCTAAGCTTTCCAACAAAACAAGAATGAGCTCATTTGGACTTCTAGAACTCGAGATATGGGCTGAAAACTGAACAGTGTCTGGGCTGCAGGACAGATTCTGACTTCTCTTTTGTTTCTACAATTTGAACTTGAAAATGGCTGTTTTGAATCTTGGAATCTCATGAAAGTTTTAGACCTATATCTTAGCTTTCCATCCATATAAACCAGACCTAAATCTATGTTCTACAACTTCAGTTATGATCCAATAACCGAATGATATTTCAGTTTAAATTGAACCAGCATATCTTCTTTAATCTTAGCCCTCTCTTTGTCTTTTCACTTTTAATAGTTAAACACATCAATCAATCCTTTAAATTGTGAGATATGCTTGCATTTAAAATGAGCATTTACCATAAATTAAAGATATCTTATGTTATCAAACTTGTTATTATAAAACATGTTTAAGTTAGGGAATTTAATGATACTTTAACTGCAATATGATAATATAAAACCTTGATAAAAATGCACTTTTAAGTACTAATCATCTACCTTGTGGGATAATTTTTCGGATACCTCTTGGTAAGCATTAACTATTGTCGTTTGTCTAAGACAAGACAATGCTTCTGATGGATCATCATAATCTGTTGGTCCAATACAGTGGAGGAGTGCTTTGCTGAACTTGTCTCAATTCAATGGACCCTTATTTTTTGTATAACAACAATACCATTGATGCGCAATGTTTCTAGATGAAACAATGCCAACTGTACCTATTGTAAAGAGTCAATATTCTTAAATTTAAAATATTGCTCAACATTGAAAATCCAACTTGTGGGATCCTTGCCTTTGCCTGCAAATGTCAGAAAATTCAACTTGAGGTGAGTGTGATTTCGGTCTGGGATGGAGGTGGTTGATGCGGAAGGCTTGTGGTGGGAAGTTTCTCTTGCTGTGAATGTATTAACTTCTGTGTCAGGTGTGCGATTAGATTGGGCAATTCGCATTGCCTCGGTCATGACTCCTTGTAGGGCATTACTGACCTGACTAAAATTGTGGTTTAATTCCTCAAAGTTGGTATCGTGACTGGCAAGGGCTTCATTGACCTCATTACGAAACTCCGTGTTGGTTTTACTATGTGTATCTATGAACTAAACTGACTCTGATACCACTAATAAGAACCTTATCTAGGGAAGAATAAGAAGAAGAAGAACAAAGGTTCGGAAGAGAGTGTTTGTATTTTTCTGCGCACTTTATTCAATATAATAAGTGAGCTTAAATAGGACACAAGGCCACAATGTTACAATATCTATCATGAATCCATGATAATAGGAACTCAACTAGAGGAACTGAATACTAGGAAAGCTTTTAACAACTTACCTTATTATAGCTAATTATTCATTGACTATTTCAATTACAATTAAATAAAACAAGAGGAAATATCTAAGCTCTGCTCTTTACCTCGTGTGCTCCACCTCTGCTCTTCAACGTGTGTAACTTCCAATCATGACAGGCCATTGAAAAATCATATCATATGGGTGGCTTTCGAGATGAAGAGATATGACAGATTTGGATGAAAGATGGGGATTGTGAAATATAACAGAGCAAATGCAAAAGGAAAAGGAAGAACGAGAAATGGTTAGGAGGGATTATAGATATGGAAGAGCACATGTAAAGATATGGTTTTTCTAGGCGGCGGCGACTGTTTTGTGAAAGAAGTTGATTAATTTAGGTTAACTGGTGGTAAATGTTTAATATTTATACCCTCTTATTTTTTTAGAGCTATTAGGTTCTTTTTGTAAGGTCCGGTTCGGTTTAATGGTTTTGGTTTTTGAAACCGAAACCAATTAGATTTTATGATTTTAAAAATTAGTTTAATTGGTTTTTCCTCTCGGTTTTTGGTTAATGTTTTTTGGTTTTCTTGGTTTTTTTAACACCCCTGAATATTAATTGTAATTAACGTTAGCAATTAATGTGTTATGTTTTATGCACTTCAAATCTTTAGATTGCAATGCTCTCACGCATTCAGGGTCATCTTAGTAAAAATAACAGTGTATGGAGTCTCGTTAGAACGGTAAAACCAAATTACAGTACAGTTATAAAGAGAGGATGAATTGATACGATGTCGTCCAGCTTGAGAGATGGAGTTAACTACAAACGGCGTTCATCATCCTGATATTCTGCCAGGCCGACAAAGAAACCTTTAATTTTAAGGATGTAGGAGCGTCCTGGACAACTTAAACTTAAAAGACAGTTTTGTCCATGGCCAAGCTGCGTTTTCTTTATCCTTTCTAAGGAACAATTTGGTTTTGCAGTATTTTTTCACTTTTTGTTTAACTACATTTAAAAAACTGTTCGGTTAGCTATGATTTTTGTTTTTTATATTGGGTACGCATAATTACCTTTCCATCCTGTTTTAAAGAGATGGCAATAAACTTTGAGAAAATAAGAGAGAGAGAGAGAGAGTAAAGGACGGTGTTAGCATAATTGAGGATCTTTGAGCATTGTTTGCGGATAAAATGAAAAGAGGGAGGAAAAAGGAGTGAGGGGTAGTATCGTGAATTGGAAAATGGAAAGTTAGGGGTGGCAGAATAGTCATTGCAACATGTCAAAATTAAAATGGGTTACAGAATGTCTCTGGTTTTTGAGTGTTTACCACTCAGCAAATTAAGACTCTACGGGTCAACTCAGTCCCCAGCTAAACCTAGCCTTGATTGTAATTGTATGCTGCAAAGCCAATTGACTCGGAGAAATGAATCATTATTGACAACCACAAAGGCCGAGTCAAACCCAGCAGAACTAATAAAAAAATAAAAAAAAAGAGAGAGTCGTGTTTCTGTGTGAATATAATATATGGATAATAATACTTTATGGTAAATGGGGTTTCCTTTTTGTTTTACAATATTTTAAACAGGCATGGGAGGGAGGGAGCAATCTAACAGTAAAGGGAAGGTATCAATATTACTACTTTTACTATACTCTAGCTAGGGTCAATCACTGGGCATATTTATTAGACACAACATCTACCCTCAAGTGGGGTCAATAACTTAACCATAGATTAGAACTAGGGTTAAAAACACAAGTGGGTCAAGGTTAAGAAGCACAACCACAAAAACCAGATTTTTATTTATCTACAGTTATTGCTGCTCATCATCATCATCATCATCATCATCACTCATCACACAACGATATCCTTAGCTTAGCTCTCTCCTTTCTCCTCAAAATCTCCACAGCCCCTTTCTCCTGTAAACAATCCCATCATCCATTTCCCTTAACACCACCACCAACCTTTTCTCTTTTTTTCTTTTTTTTTCTCTCTTAAAAAAACCCTAACTTTATAAAACCCCTTCACATCTTCATAAACAATTTTCACTTCTTTTTTAACATTTAAATGTTTGAGCCATGGACATAACCCCAGCAACAGCAACAGCAACAGCAACAGGAACAGCAACAACCCCCACCAACAATAACACTAACACCACAATTCCAAAATCCCCAGAGGCAGACACTGGAACACCAACCCGGATCCCTCAAACAAAGCCTTTGTCTTTCACCAACGGTGTCCTCAAACGCCACCATCCACACCACCACCACCTCCACAATCATTTTGCACCACCACCAGTAGTCATAACCTACAAAGAATGCCTCAAGAACCACGCTGCTACCATAGGTGGCCATGCTCTAGATGGCTGTGGAGAATTCATGCCTTCTCCGACCGCCACACACACTGATCCAACTTCTTTAAAATGTGCCGCTTGTGGCTGCCATCGCAACTTTCACCGCCGTGAACCTGAAGATTCCCCCCCTCACACCACCGCTATAACAACCATAGAGTACCAACCTCACCACCGTCACCACCCACCACCGCCACAAGCGCATCCTCAGCATAATAGAAGCCCCAATTCAGCCTCTCCTCCTCCGATCTCCTCCTCGTACTACCCTTCAGCTCCACACATGCTACTAGCACTCTCAGGGGGTGTATCGGGTCTGAATGAGAATGTGAATATAAATGCTCCTCCACGAGCTGGTTCTTCGCCGCGAAAACGATTTAGGACGAAGTTCAGCCAGAGCCAAAAAGAGAGAATGCACCAGTTTGCAGAGAAAGTTGGATGGAAGATGCAAAAAAGAGACGAAGATTTGGTTCAAGAGTTCTGCAATGAAGTTGGGGTTGATAGAAGTGCGTTGAAAGTTTGGATGCATAACAACAAGAACAGCTTTGGTAAGAAAGAACACCTTAATGGGACCAATGATGACAATATTAGGAGCAGTAATCTTGAAAACTCTTACAGCAACAATGAGAGCAACAAAGACATTACGAACAACAACAACAACAACAACCATCACCACTTTGAGAATGATAGTCATGCTGCACATGTTGGGACTAATGGTTCTTCTTCATCTTCTTAATTAAAACTCGATCAAGGATTGTTGTTTTAATTAATGATGATAATAATTGTTAGCTAGATAGAGAGATCATCGGTAAGGATGGCACTAGCTGTCAGTTTCTTTCTTTAAGTCTCCTTTTCCTTTAAAAATTCCTGATTTTTGTTTTTAGTTTTGATTAATGATGGTCAATATCACTTGGAAGAGGATAGCGTGGGAGCGATTTGATCCAATTAAGGGAAAGATTATTCTCAGTTAATTTATCTAATTTTGACTCTTCATCATCATCATCTAGTACCAATTAACTTTGTTCTGTTGCTTGTGCTATATCTTGGTTAGCTTTATTTTCCTTGTTCTTGGCATATCTGGGACTTCATTTTTCTTTCAAGGGTTTCTGGGGATCATGAACTTTTGGTTAAATTCTTTTTCCTCGGTTGATCAATAATTAAAACCGTTAAGCAACCTGAAACTTTGTGCATCTTTCCTGGAAATGAAGCTTGAGGATTTCAATCCCTGAATCTAATATCTCTTCGTAATGCCTAGATAGAGACAATGAGAGAAGAGGAGAGATTCTTCTTTATCATCTTGTGTTTGAGAGAAAGGAGCAAAAAGCGGTTACATATTATTCTAACATATCTCATTAGTACTTAAGTTCTTGTAAAAGATTTTATGAATCTTATATTTAATTAGGAACGCATTATTATTTCAATGATCAGAGTCCCATTATTTATTGGATTGTGAATGTTTATTTCCATGAATACAAAAGGTGGTGTTAACTAAGGAAACAAGCTTGGCTGTGCTCCATATATTATTGCAATACGGGAATCTTCCTTCCATCTTTTTTAGAACTAAGTATAGTATTCTTCTTCTTTTCAACAAAAAAGAAAAGAAAAAAAAAGAACAAAGTATAGTATTCTTCCTTGTTATAATCTGCATTAGCTCTGGGATGAGGTCAGACATGGTGGGCTATTGCTCAGTCCCAAAGTGAAGCTTACCTCTCTAATCAATATTAATTAAACCTCACTTTCCTTTTAAGGGAAGCAGATATCATAATTACTGTTACCACAATTATTAAAATAAGAGATGGTGACGAAAGGGGTACTTCAATGCTTGACTGCCTTGTGTGGCCTCTCTCTCTCTCTCTCTCTCTCTCGGTTTGCATTGTATTTCTTTTCATTGATGAAGAGCCTGTTTGTTTCGCATTGTATTTATTGTGTTTACTTTAAAAATCTTAACGTTAAAAATAAAAATAAAATTTTAAAGAATATTTTAATATATTTTTAAATAATAATAAAAAAAACATCACATGCCATAGTAACAATCATACACACAAGGATATAAACTGCCCGCTCATGAGCGTTCCCTGTATTCCACCCTTAAAACCAGCGGTATGGGTGCATCACAATTTGGAACATGGCCACCGACCTAAATTATAAACAACAAATTAATAAAGAGTGAATGATATCATACATATAAAGACTTAATGTTGTATATCATATCTTGTGACCATTTTAAGTTGAAGTATGTATTTTCCAATAAAAAAAGTGAATGCTTTACCATTTATATCCTCGAGCTCTCCTTCTTCTCGAAGAGGGATTTGTCCTCGTGCCATGTCTTGTACTAACTATCCTGAAACAATTCGACATTATCAATTTTCATAATAGGTCTTGAACTCATGTCAGGGCTTTGATAATAACTGTAACATCCTTCATTGTTACATGCAATCATTACATAATTTCTTGTAAATGTTATAATTTTTTGAGTGAAATTATGTGTGTGTGTGTGTGAGAGAGAGAGAGATGTAATGAGTCCAAGATAATTGAACAATGAATGAAGTATTAATTAGTTGAATATTGAAATGTAACAGGTTTTTAGTTGATAACTTGGGACCTCCTAATATAAAAAAAACTCATTTCATTCATTGTTCAATCATCCTGGACTCATCACATCTATCACATTTAATTATGGTTTACTACACACACACACACACACACAAATCTTCCAATAAAATAAAGAAGCATAATCACACTTATTATCTACGACACAACAAAAGAAATTAATATGACATCATAAGTTTATATAATTAAGTCGAGTTCAAATTACATAATCTGCAGAACAATTAATATTTAATTACAGAACCCATTATAGTACAAAAGGGCATCTAATACAAGTTCAATCAAAATTATCAAAAGTTGTCCTACACATCTATCATTTGACTCCTGGTCGTGAGGTACCTGTAATTAATTTATAAATTATTATTATTATTATTATTATTAATTGTACATCATGCAAACACTTCAACAAACAAAACATATCTAATAATGCATTCAGAATGTAACTCGTTATTGTCAATAATTCTCCAATTATTAATCAACATAATCCATCTACATTATTCATTCATCACATCGAGTTTTTCTATTTGTCATTGGTTTAATAAATCATTCCTTTCTTGATAGTTATTCTTTAAGTAATACCCAACACCATGGTAATTACCTTTTTCACCTATGTTTAGGCGTTGTTCTTGCTTCCAGAAATCTAGATCCATTGCTCAGTATCAATGTTAGTCCTAATATTGGAAAAACTAACCCCCTATGTCTATTATCGAGAAACTTATTTCTTCTACCTTTACTGGGTATTCATCCCATTACTAGGAAACTAATTCCTTCACCCCTAATTGGAAACTAATTTCTCTGCCCCTTACCAGGCATTAATTCTTATTACTGGAAAATTAATTCATTCGCTCTTTACTGAGCATTAGTCCCATTATCAGAAAATTAATTCCTTCGTTATAAACCAAAATTTCAATACAATATAATATTTTCAATATGCTACTACGATAAACTAAGTAAAAAAAATGATGAGGTGCATAACACCTACCTACTATCATAGCTCGATTAATACCTCGCTGCTGCTGCACAGCTCCCGTGACCTCTCATATATCAACAAGTATTCCACATTATTTTCCATTACATGTTCATTCCACGTACACACACAATTATATATAAGTTCACCATAATTTCACATAACTATATATAAATCTACTTTATGCAATATAGTCCCTTATTAGCCGGCCATTGGCCCTTAAGGACCTCATGGTTTTCTTCATCATCTCTACCTAATTTAACACCAAACACAACCTAATATAACCTAATTTGATCAATTTATATTCAATTTACATTTTCCCTAAAATTATACCATAAACCCTAATATTAATTTCATGATTTCAACCTCAATTGCTATTCATTTTGTATGAAATTGCTAGATTAGGCTTAGAACTCCTTACCGAACGATAATCTAGTTTTTGAATCCTAACCAATCAAAATTTGAACATTTCTACCCTTTTTCCCCATCTTTCTTCACCTTCTCTCTCTCTAACTCAATCTTTCCTCTCTTCGATCTCTCTTAATTTCTTGTATGGATGTGTTTCTTCTTTGTTTTCATTCCTATCTATCACTTCTCTAACCCTTTTAATGGTGAAAAGAAGGAAGAATACGAGAAAACATTATTTCTCTCTAGCGATTACACCATCAGTTTTTAACAGAGCCAATAGCCAAAACGATCTTACTATTTTGAAAAATTGTTCGTCTGTTTTATTTAAATCAGTCTAGCCATTTCTTAAAACGGCTAGACCATTTCTAGTTTTGGACCAATGCATAAATCCAACCATAAACCTTTCTTCTTTTATCTTGTTAATTATTCTCCCAATATTTTATTTAATTTTATCACACTATAATTTATATCTCCTGAAATCATTCCGTAAATTTATACCAAAGCACCCTTGAACTCTTCATCTTTTATTCACATCCATCTGGAAATATTATAATCATCATTTTTCTCATTTTTGTTTTATATTTAAGGAAAGTTTTAGTTGGAGTTTACATTGTCCCTTCTTTAAGAAAATTTCATCTTTGAAGTTTGAATTTCCATACTTGTTTTTAGAAAAAATTCATGATGTTTCTCTTTCATCTCTTTCTCAGGTTTCTTCCTTGACTTGGGAACTTCTCCAATAGTACTTTCATCATAGGGATATTTTTATTTCTCAACTCTTTTTCGCTTTGATCCAGAATCCTTTATGGTTTTACTTTCATGATCAAATCTTTGTTAACCTCTAGTAGGGCTTGTGGTAGTACTCAAGAAGTGTCTACATCAGTTTTTTATAATAAAAAAAAAACATGAAATACATCATTTATCTTAGCTAAATGTGAAGGTAAAGCTAACTTATATGTTACCGGTCCAATTACTTTATAGGGTCCAATACACCTCAGTGCTAATTTTCCTTTCCTACCAAACCACAACACATGTTTCAAAGGATAAACCTTCAAATACACCATATCTCCAACATTAAACTCCTATTTTTAGGCCTTCTTCTAACATTTGTCTTCTATAATTTTCAGCTTTTCTAAAATGATATGCACCAATTCAAGTCCCATCAACTTACTATTTCCAATTCTTCACAATAAACAGAAGTTTGACACTTTCTACCATACAAAGCTCCATAAAGAGCCATCCCTATAGTAGACTGATAATTATTGTTGTACGTGAATTTTATAAGTGGTAGATATTCTTATTGGTTGCCCTCATATTTCAAAATACAAGCCCTCAACAAATCCTCTAAAGTCTGGATTGTTCTCTTCGATTGTCCATTCGTTTATAGGTGAAATGATGTGCTCAAATTTACTTTCGCCCCTGGAGCACATTAAATACTTATTCATAATCATGAGGTGAATCTAGGATCTTGATTAGAAACAATCAACTCGAGTACCTTATACAATCTTACCATTTCATTCAGATATAGCTTGTCCAACTTATCAACTTAATTTGTCATTTTATAGGCAAGAAAAATGCAGATTTTTTCAAGTGATCCACAATAACTCATATAAATCACTACCCTTCTTCCTCTTAGGCAAACCCGACATAAAGTCTATAGTAATATCTCCCCACTTCCACTTAGGTATCAATAATAGTTGTAAAGGCCCTGCTAACTTTTAATGTTCCATTTAGGTATCAATAATTTTTGAAAAACAATCCATGTGAGCTTTATGTTATTGAACCAATCTATTCCTATAATTAAATCAAAATCACATAACTTTAACGGCTTTACATTTACTTCCATATCATATCCCTTGATAGTAATTTTAACTCTCTTATATATATATATATATGTTCTATAGATACCACATTCTCTAAGGGTGTGCTAATTAAAAACCCCTTTTCTAACTTAATTGGTTCTTTTTTAGTCTATTTTCAATTTTTCTTGCTATAAAATAATATGTAGCACCTAGATCTATCAAACAAATGTACAAACTAATTTTATAATAATAAATTTCATGTTACTACATCTATGGCAGCCCACATATCTTTTTGAGTCATGTGAAATATTCTACACGAGGTCTTCTCCCCCTGACCTCGAGATATGTCTCAATTTCCACCAGTCCTAGACTGCACTAGTCTAATAGGTCTATCCACAATGACTGACTGCTGATAACTTTATATTTATTGTCTTTATTTTTGAATATACTCGATTTTCCTAGGACAATCTTTCTTAAAATATCCCTACCCATCACAGTAGTAACATCCTCAACCTAAATAGGGGCAGTCCTGCCATCTATGCCCATCCTACCTATAAATATATCCTCGCTTTAGCGATGTAGAGTAGTCCCAGGATGTCATTCTTCAAAACTGACATACTGAGGATATGTAACATCTTCTACTTTGAAACCTTTTAAGTAAAACTACCTTTAAAGTTTGATTGTCCACCAGTTGGCCCTTCACTTGTACTATGATAAGATCCAACATCTGATCTGCTTCGACTAGTATCCCCTCTTTTCTTAAATTGATTGTATTGTCAATCTTTTCCCTTTTTAAAAAGATAAGGCCCATAAGGTTTAACCATGGAATAACTAGTTTCCTTTCTTTTGCCACCACCAAGTCGACCTTATTGCCCTTCAATAATACACGCCTTTAAAGCCTGGACTATCTCAGTCAAATCCCTCATCATCCTAAATTGTAAAGCTATCAACACTTGTTTTAGTTCCCTCCTTAACCCATCTTGAAATCTCTCTATCATGTGCTACTTTGTAGGCACATGATGTGGGACAAACATAGAGAGGTCGTGGAATCTCCTCTTACACTCAAGCATTGATATGTCACCCTGACTTAATGTTAGAAACTCTTGTTCCTTCATTTTGTGGTGATATCTAGAGTATAATTGATTTTTTAACATAACTATAAAATCAGCCCACGTCCATAACCCTTGTGGCCCTCCTTGACTCCACAGTCTCCCACCATGATTGTGCTTTATCAGATAATAGTTGAGTTGCACAATCCACCTTCAACTCATCTGACACATTTATCTAAATTAGGGTTTTCTCTATCTTTTTGATCCACTTACAAGCAATTCTACATCCTGATCACTCAAGAAAGGCTCATAGCCCATCTCTCTTATACTCTTCACAATTCGTATCAAGGCAACTACATTGTCTGTAGATGCTATAATAACTGGATATGGTGGCAGTGCCCGGGCTACTAGGATTGTAGGGGCTGATGCATTATTTATAGTCTTCACCATTGCCCTCACTATGTAATAAAAGCAGGGTCAACATATGAAGCGAGGGCTCCCATAAGTGCCACTAGTGGAAGCACAACTATTTGTCCCTAACGATCTGCCTTCTTTAACTATGATACTCTAACCTGTCTGGATATGGTACCATCTCGGAGTCAATTAATATTTAAATACATAACCCATTATAGTACAAAGGGGCATCTAATACAAGTCCAATCAAAATTATCAAAAGTTGTCCTACACATCTATCATTCAGTTCGTGGCTGTGAGGTACCTATAATTAATTTATCAATAACTATTAATTGTTCATCATACAATTGCTTCAACAAATACAACATATGTAATAATGCATTCAGAATGTAACTCGTTATTGTCAATAATTTTCCAATTATTAATTAATATAATTCATCAATTCATCTATATTATTCATTCATCACATCAAGTTTTCTTGTTTGTCATTGGTTTAATAAATTATTCATTTCCTGACATTTATTCTCTATACACTCAATCTTTCTAAGTAATACCCAACACTGGGTAATTCCTTTCTTCACCTATGTTCAGGCATTGTTCCTGCTTTCAAAAATCTAGATCCATTTCTCAGTGTTGGGCATTAGTCCCAATAATGGGAAAACTAATCCTTAATGCCCATTATTGCGTATTAGGCACATTACCAGAAAACTAATTCCTTTGTCCCTTACCAAACATTAATTCCCTTTACTTGGAAACTAATTCTTTCATCCTTTACCGGAAATTAAACCCATTATCAAGAAATCAATTCCTTCACTCTTTCTTGAATTGAATTTTAAATGTACTTTCAATTAACTTGATATATTTTGAAGTTGGGATAATTAATTGAGAGTGTGTGTTGAATGAAAAATGTCTTTGCATAATGATCTTTTATATATTTTTTTCTAGTTTAGACTTCACTAGGAAGTGTACTTGCATTATGGTAGCATAATAGGCCATATGTCAAGAATTAACACACAATTGATTAGTGGAACTATTTTAAGAAACTTTCTTAATCAAATACAATAAATGAAGAGTAGATGAACTACATTGACAAAATATCAAGAATAAAGGGATCAAATATACCATTAATCTTTTTATCTATTCTTTCTAGTAACGTAACATAAATTTTTTAAAGATAATGTATAACAGAATTGTTTTTTTTTTAATTTGCGTTTGAAAAGAATATACTCCTTTGGTCACTCATGATCAATGATATAATTATTTTCTTTTATGTTTATTGGTACATTGTTTCTTATTTCATGATTTATGTTCATAACGCATAAAAAGTTTTTCTTAAACCTTGTCATTAAGAAGAATACATAGTAAGTGCACGTTTGGCTTGTGGGTGATGATTTGATTTGTTGTATTTGGTTATTTGATATTTTTTTTAAATTTTGTGTAGGGTCCTGTTTAGGGGATGTACTGCCGAGATTTTATTATAAATACATAGATGCACTAAAAAAAACCATATACCATACATAGAGAATTTAAATGAATATGTTTAATTATTTAGTTATATTGTTTATATGATGAGGAAAAGTTAAGGGTCAAAACAAACCAATTGTGCTTCTTGAAGAAGTAGTGTTCTTAAGCCTACAATGTATTTAGGTGTTGATCTTGAAAAGGTACCTGATGCATATTATAATGATACAAGCTTGTCAACTATGGGTTACAAATCTGGCGTCATCTGCTAGACATTCTTATTTTGGCAAGTTAATAGCATAATGGAAGCCAAATTTAAGCATGTAAGAAAATTTATTTTATCCAAACATAACATTAAATTAATGATTAAATATTTATATAGTCAACCATTAATTAATTTATTTTCATGTTCACAAATATGAAAGCTACACAAATAATAACATCGATAATGAAAGCGTCGATGAAAATGTCTTTGTTTCAATGGAGCCAACTTGAAAAGTATCCTGAATGGATTGCCATAATTGAGGCTTGGTAGGGGAAGTTTAAGGTTAGTACATATATAATCAATACTTTTAATATATATATATATATATAGTTCTTCTACATGTCATAGGGTTATAGGATATTGTCACAGAGTGGGTTCGTGAATAGAAACAATAAGACTCGTGGTACCATTAACAAGCATACCAGTTGGTTGCTTTCTTTTACTAACCATGCAAAGCGCCTAGTGAAAGCTTGCTTTATTTTTAAGTATTTTTCTTAAAATGGTAGTTATTATTTGTGATAATGTATAAGTAACGATTTATTTTGCAGGCTATACAACTTGGATGTGAGCCAACTACGATGGATTTATACGTGAAAACATTTATACGGAGAGAATATAGACAAAAAGGGGTGCATTAGTTCATGGACAACTGAGTTGAGCTGTTTATTGTACGTAAACTTTGAAACCTTTTGTACATTGTTTGGACTAATATTTTTTTTTTATCATATCTTTGACTTTCTTTTTGTTTACCGGCATGCGCGTCAAACATGGAGAGGACCCTTCAACCCATCCAAAATACAATTTGGAGTTGTGATTTGAGGTTGGAGCAACTAGTGGACCCAATAATGACTATGACATTTGATATAAGGTCAGACTATAGTGTCCTAAATATAGGCCCATAATTTAACCCGCGACAACCATCACCAGCTGTTAAAGAGTTGGTTAAACAACAAGTTAGTGCTCGAGGGCCGAAATAGAGGCAAAGTATGAGGAACAAAGAAAGAAGCAATGTGAGGAGATGATGGCATAACTATCTAGTCACTATCCTCCTCTTTCCAGATCTCCATAAGATTTTTCTCTGTTGGGTTTTTCGAATATCATACACGCAGTGAAAACTATGAAATAAAAATATCCAGGAGTTCCTAGGATCTTGTTAGATAGATCTAGAGTTATTTAGGGATTTATTACCTGAAGATCTAATCTTCTTTAGCTTTGAATAATCTCTTAAAAGTTGGGTTGTCATAAACCACATGTCGTCTAATTGTCCGGCCTCCAATGATAATCCATACGAACCACCTGTGAGAAATCTCCTAAATCTCTATTTAGGAGAGAGAGATTGCTATGTCTAGAGTGCTAGCTCTAATATTGTGTTTACGTAGTTTTTTTTTGTCTAAAAGACAACCACTCCTCAGTTATAAAAATAAAAGGCATAACTTATTATTTATAGAAAAATCTGAAAGAAACCCTACAAATTAGAAAAATATCAATTTTCCCCCTAAATAATATCCATATATTAATTCAAGAAAATTTTAGAAACTAACTCAATCAAGTTCTTGATTTTTCTAGGTCTAGAAATATAATCACTATATTAATTATAATTTAGTCTTTAATTTGTAAAATATATTTTAATCAATTCATACTTAATTAAAGCATCTCAATTTAATTTATGATTAATGGTTCGTAATGTGTGTGACCCATTAAGTTCCTAATATGTTGATCCAAATATAAATTATAATTATAATTAAATAGAATTAAATAAATTAAGCAATTTAATTTATTATTAATTCAACAATTGATTAATTTATATTTGATGATCAAGTGCATCGTTTAATAATGTGTCATGATCCCTCAAATATTAGAAAAGTCATTAGTTGTTTGACTTAACCTTTTAGTGACGAGTTTCTCAGTATAATTAATATCCTTTCATCAATAATGTTAAAGTATGGAGCATGTCTACCATCTTAAATCATGTTTGTTCTTTACATAATAGTCATTGATCTTTTGAATAAGATTTAAAATTCTTTTCAAATCTCATTTTACCTTGGCCAAGGATTTCTTAGTTAATACTATTTGAAAATAGATGAAATATTTTCTCTAATTCAAATAAGGTGATGAATCCTCTCTTGATCCTCTCTTATGAGAACAACTACTTCCTTTCATAAAGGATATAACATAATATGTGTTAGTCTTTATGACTCTAATAAATGTCTAATATTTAAGAGAGTATCGACCATGAATATTTTAGAAACAATGCTTTGATGCAATAGGAATCCCATAATTATAACAACTTTATAATTTTCTCTGCAAAATATTTTTGTCCTATGGATTTTATCTTTACTCTAGATTCATTAATCTAATATTATATGAATATTAAAGATAAATTAAGCATTTATTAATAATAAATATGTATTTAAATGAATGTAATAATGCAACGTGTAATCAACCGGTTGGCTATATGGCATATTAAACTAACATATTGCCCCCCTCCACCACCACCTCTATCTACAACTTCTTCTTAATGTTTATAAATATTTATAATTGATTTTTACAGCTAAATCAATAATATTAAATGTGATCTTCAAGTTATTTTTTTTGTTTAATGTTATTTAATGCTATTTAATGTCAAATTGTTTGATAATATTTCAAAAAAATAACAAATTATCACATAAAAAACTGTCAGTAATTCCACCGGTACAACAAACCCATTTTCCTCAGAGAATTATAGAGAGTTGTTAACTATTTTGTTATAGACAGATAGATTCACCAAAAAAACATGGTTGTCAACTTCATGAGCTTTTCTATGAATTTTTCAAATGTAAAGATACAATATAGAAATTAAATATGTTAGAACCAAAGGTTTATTTTAAGAATTGTAAGGCGCATTTAATGTCTATTTGGTCGGAAGACTAAAATGTTTTAGCACGACTTTTTGTGAAATAACAAAACTACTTATCTTACACAAAATTTAAATTTCACAAAAAAAATACTAAAAATGTTAAGTTTTTAATAATTTTTATAATTATAATTATAATTTTTTTATTTGACCGTGTATTAGTTCACATTGTTCTAATATAAAAGATAAGGTGCCAATATATTAGTTCAAGTGATATGGAAAATCATTAAAATTTCGTAGTAAGTTGATATCTCAATGTAGAAATATTTCAAATTATGGTTCCAAAAGAGAGGTGGAGGAAGGTGTCAAAATAGAAAGTGAGTTAACTCATATGTACACAATTTTCAGCAGCCAAAAAGAGAAAGAAAAAGATATTGACATGGAAGTGTAGCCAACTACTATCCCAAATTATTGGTTGACATTGAGAGTTCCCTTCGTCTCATATTTGCGTCATTTGCTTAAGTTGAATTAAGGCTTTCTTTCTCCAATTTCGAATATTTGATGACCACACATTTCACATTTAATGTCACATGTGATGTTACTAATAAATCATTGTTTAGCAGTACTTGAAAAGTTTGCTTTCGCCATTTTCCTCATATATATACACAACTACCTAATGTGTGGCTGTGTGCAATTTACCATTGGTGCTAATCATGAACATTAATTGCTCAATGAGGAAGTTAACGAAGTTCATGCTTCTTTGCTTTATTATTGACTGGGAAGTGTCTGTTCCGAGCTACATGTACACCATATAGCATGCTTGTGACCTAAGGAATATGTGATTAGAGATTGAACTTACGCGAGTAATTTATGGTTCACGTTTCCCTTTTGCCTAATTAAACTACCTGAAGTCTGTTTGTAATTGAGTAGCAAATCTCAGTTAGGATGTTTTTACTGTAAATGTAAATGGTTGTGTTGTGAGCTGGAAGAGTTTCAAACTAAATGCCACAACATATTCTATAACTGAAGTTGAATATAACTCTATGTTCGAGGTAACAAAAAATGTTCTTTAGATCAAGAAGTTCATCACAAAACTAGGTGTGGTTCCTAGCATTGTTGATCTACTAACCATGTACTATGATAACAATGGATCCATTGCACAAGTAAAGAAGCAAGGTCTCATTAAAGATCCAAATATGTACTTAGATGATTCTATTTAACAAGAGAAATCAAATAGAGAAAAGAAGTAGACATAGAACGAGTATTCACTCAAGAAAATGTTGCAGATCCTCTCAATAAGGCACTAATCCAACAAAAACATGATCATCAAATGAAAGGATATTGTATTGGATACATGATCAATTAACTTTAGTGCAAGTGGGAGATTCTTAGTGAATATATATGTTGTAAGTAATTGGTTGGTTACACGTAATACTAATTTTATAAATATATTTATTATTAATAAAGGCTTTCTTTATCTTTAATATTCAATTATATTTGATTAATGAATTTAGAGTAAAGATAAAGTCTGTGAAATAAAAAATCTTGGCATAGGAAATTATGAAGTTATTATAATTATGAGATTCATGTTGTATTAAAGCATTGTTCCTAAATATTTCTAGTCAATGTAATATTAAGACAATATATTAATTATAGCTACCGATACCTATACATATTATGTTCATTCATTTATAAAAGAAATCAATTGCTCTCATAAACTGATAAATGAGGGAAATCTAAAACTAATATGTTGGTACTTGTCATATGACATGTATACTGAATTGACTCTCATGAGAATTCCACATAGAGAAATCACCTACGTCTATTGAAAGACTCACGTGACAATTATGTAAATGATCTTTAGACTTGAGATCATTTAGTTATTTTTTATAAGGAATGTTATTATTTGATCCTGACTACACGTTGTCCTAATCAAGGGTAACAAATGAGCAAATATTAGGTATAACATAAATCATATTAAGGTATTTGAATAATCAAGAAAGGATTCATCACCTTAGGTGAATTAGGGAAAATGTTCAATCTATTCTCAAATAGTATTGATTGTTGAATTCTTGGCCAAGATGAGATGAGATTTGAAAAGAGTTTTAAATTTTATTTAAAGAACTAAAATTACACTGAGAAACTGGTCACTAAAATGTTAAGTCAAATCACTTATGACTTTCTTAATATTCAAGGGATCATGATAAGTTGCTAGACATTGTACTTGATCTTAAAATATAAATCAATCAATTGTTGAATTGATAATAAATTAAATTATTTCATTTATTTAATTCTATTTTTTTAGGATTGTGATTTATATCTGGGCTAACTTATTAGGGAACTTAATGCGTCATACACATAAGAATCATTGGTCAAAAATTAAAATGGAATGATTAATCAAGTGCGACTTGATTGTAGATAAATTTTAAAAATTGAGGATTAGAATGTTATTAATATAGGGAATTACAATTCTAGACATATAAAAAATCAAGTAAGCACTTGATTGAATAAATTTATCCTAAAATAATATATGTGATATTATTTAAGCTGCAAATTGATATTTTGTTATTTATAGGGTTTTTACATTTTTCTATAAATAGAATGTTTTGCATTTTATTTTCTGCATATGATGATACAATAGTATAGTACATAAACATTTAAACATAAAAAAAAAAGTTAGCACTCAAAGATATACCAATCTTACTTTCCTATAAAAGGTTTAAGAGATTTTTTACTAGTGGGTCGAGTGGATTACTGTTAGAAATCGAACATTTGGATGACTTGTGGTTTGCGACAACCCAACTTTGAAACAATTATTCGAAGATGAAAAGAACATTTAATTTTTATGTAATTTTTGTATAAATCCTAAATAACTCTAAATCTACTTATCAATATCCTTGAAATTCTTAAAAAAAATTTAAATTTAATATTTTTACACGTTTTGAAAAACTCAACTCAAAAAAAGAAGTGGATATCCTCGTGACATTATATAAGATTGTGGTTGTTTGCTAATCTTTTTGAAAGCTTGATTTGACGTGAAAGGGTGTCAAAACAAAGTAATAAAATTAAAAATAAGGATTTGTTGAAGTTATCGAGACTATTTTAATCTCCATTTAACTGCATATTTTTTAAACTTAAATTGATTGTTTCTTTGATACGTATTCAAATGCTAATTCCTTCAAAATTTTACTCTTGACAATTCTCTAGGGACAATAATAGTGGGAAGAGTAGCAATACTATTACTAGGATTAAACTTCACCCTTTACCTCATCGTCATATATTGTCATATGATTTCTTGTTTATGACACTTTTATAGTTCTTTTATTAGTCTAGACATTTAGTACTGTAAATAAGTTGAGTTGATCTGAGCTTTAATGTGCTTAAGCTTGTTTGGCTCCTTTAGTACGATTTAAGCTTTACTCGTGTTGACTTGTCCTGAGCTCCATTCATTTAGATTGTTTAAGGAGCACACAAATGATCAAAGCCTAAATTTAACCTTCTTTTATTATATTATATACTAACCAATGGAATATAAAATAGAATATAATGAAAGATTAAAAAAAATTAAATAAAGATGAAACTTGTTTCTTTAACATCATTATAACTCCTACCTCACCTCTATTATCCATGATATAAAAATGCCTAATTACCTTGTATAGCATATTTACATTAGTGATTACTCATTAATACAATCAATCAACCTAATGTGATGAAATATTTAATTTGTTTTTTCAAATTTAGTAATAAATAAAAGAATAACCTTCGTATAGCAACTCAGTTCATTTGCAATAGACCAGTTAAAAATAAATTCAAGTATTGTGCATGAAATATAAGTATTGATATAATAAAATAAATAAATTAGATGAGAATTATATTCTAGCTTTTATCTTAAAGGAAAAGAGGAATGCTATAAAAAAAAACAACAAATACCTAATTCTAAACTTGATAGTTTAAATACAAATGGAAGAAGCAACATATCTTTTTTGGCACGCTCTCCCTTTATTTTTATCGGATTTTATATTGATTAGTTGTGATATTATGCATCTTAGTGGCTAAATTGAAGATAACCAATGTCTTCCAATATAAAAACATAATATTCTATTGTGTGTGTGTGTTGTTACTTATTTTTTACCCTACAAAAAATCAAGAAAAGAAAAAACTAAAAAAAAGAAAAAGAAAATCCAAAATACAAGAGGATACACATAAAGAAAGTCTAGAAGATTGCCTAAGTTAGTAGTGAAGGACCAAAAGGACAAGTGAAAAGTTGAAGGACCAAAATGTACAAGATTAGCAAAATTGACGACCAAATTATGATTGATAAAAGACCTATTTGGCGAAAATATTTGTATTTGGGGTAAATAAATACAAATTTGCATGGGTAAGGACTCAATGAGGATTTTGAAAGGTTTAATTATTTTATTGAGGACTTAATTGCAAGAAAAATCAATTTTTTGGAGTCAATTTAGATGTTAATTAGAAGAAATTGGAGTTTAGGGACTAGAATTGGACTTTGAAAAGTTTAATTAGTAAATTAGGGGCTTAATTGTGAAAAAAATAAAGTTTGATATCCAAATAGGGGTTTGATTAAAGAAATTCAAAACTAAGGACCAAATCGTAAAAGGCGCGAGACTTCAAGGGTTGAATTGACCAAATCAGAGGGTAAATTGAAGAAAATTAAAAGTTTGATAGTCAATTAAGGATCCAAATATACAAATCAAAAAACAAGGACCAAGATGAAAATGATGCTAAAGTTTGGGGTTGATCATTGAGTTTAGCAGGGGTGAAATTGTATAAATTAAGAGTTTGGGAGGCGATTACGGGTGCAATTAAAAGCAATTGGAAAAACATGAACTAAAATAAAATCTATCAAATCCCTAATTAAAAACCCTAATTTCTATTGATTTAACCTAGACGACGCGCTGTTAATCCACTGTTCATCTTCTTCCTTGGCAATTCTGGATGATCGAGTTAGAACCTTCTAAGAGCTTGTTATAGAGTTCTGGACCTCCAAATCACGTGAGGTTTTTTGCAAATGGAAAAAAATCTCCTCTACAACCTTATTCTATGAAATTGAACGTTTAGATCTCAATTCCTCCATAGAAGTCTCCACCATCCTGTTCCTAATCATTAATCACTACAAATTCAAATTATAGACTGATTGTGTTGGCATATTTGGATAAATGAATGTGAAGCTCAGACCTCTAAATTATGAAAGGTTGGATCCAAACAAAAATATACACCTCCTCTACCAACTTCAGGTGGTTTCCGATAATGTTTATATTGGAGTTGCTCCGGTGAAGCCTTGAAAGTGGACCGTGATACCTATTTTTTATGTTTGTTCAAACTTAAAGCTTCTTAAAGGGTTCTTATTATGACTTTAAAACCTCCCTCTCAAGATTAAAAGGCTAGAGATAGCTCCTTGTCCTCCAAGTTTAGCAAAACCACCAAAGTACCTCTAAAAACAAAAACCACCATTGCAAAATTAGTCTAGTATAAGAGCTTTCAGCTTTCAGCTTTTGTTCAGAACTCTCTTATTTTTTATCAAAGGGTTGAGGTTTGATCAGTCTTTTAGGGAATCCAACAAAAAAAAACCTAGAAAAAACCCTATAAATACCCCTAGAAATCAAAGAAAAAAAAAAGAGGAAGAAAAACATAAAGAAAAATGTGAGTAAATACTCTCTAGAAAAACCCTATTGTGAAGATACAAAAGCCTAGCACATAAGGTTAAGCAAGCCTTGGAAATAATAGAAAGTGAAAAGGAAAGAAAGAAGGAAAAGAAAAGGAAAGTAACAACCTATAGCCATCAAACTTAAAGAATGTATACTCTTGTGAAAAGTCAAGGGTAAAGTCCATGTGGCTTGTCCATTAATGCTTTCAATGTTTGATTGAATCTCTTTAGCATTATTTTGTGTTTTGTAGCATTTATCTGGACTAATAAATGAAAATGCTGTTTTCTTCGTTAATGTGGCCTACCAAATTATTTCCTGGTTAATGAAAATAATACCTTGTTGAATGGGCGAGTTGATAAAATTATTTACTGGTTAATGAAAACAATACCCTAATAAATGGGTATGAGGAGATGATGATTTTCTTATTAAGGGGTTATTACAGTTGGTATGGATAATGTCCTCGTGAATGGGCAAATTAATAGAATTAACTCCCTGGTTAATAGGATAAATACTCGGTGTAATGGATAATTGTAGAATTTAATTGATTTCAATTGAAGTTAAATATTAGGGCTTGTTAGAGATACTCTTGGTATTTTCATAAATTAATTTCTACTCAGGAATCATATTAAGAATTTATGAAATCATTAAATTACTAAAGATAAGATATTTTATTTAATGATGTGGGGATTACATTAATGTTTGTGAATAGTTAGTCCTTAATTATTTATTTATCAAAATGTGCAATTTCTAATTATGTTCAATGTGATTATGTTTTTTTAGGTACGTCACACCCTCGAACTAAAAAGTGAATGCATTGATGGATAATTTTGTTAAGTAATCGATGTAATTAGAAGAACTAATATTTTGTTGTAATATGCTTTTATGTTACGAATTGTAATATTTAACTTAATCACTTATATATGACGATGTAATTTAGGATGTTGCTATTATTAAGTTGAATTATTATTGGTTGTATACATAGTTTAAGCATAACAACCGGTAAAAGAAATCAATGCATGCTATGAATTAATTAGCTTTAAATAATTGTCCTATAGAATATGAAAATGAGAAATTGATATTATGGTTGAGTTTTAAAGGTCCAAATGATAGGATGAAAAGCTTGATTGATGTTTACAAGTAGAGAAAATATTGAGTCGATAACTTGGTATCGAGCCCTAGTCCGGGTTTAAGAGTGGAAAAGAAAGTTTAAATTTTTTTTGGCTTATACCAGGATGGTACGCATGAGGAAGGGTACAATGATAGGGGAATGATTTGATGAGAGGCAAAGAGAGGACCCATTAAAGGATACTGCCTCTCATATGCCACCGGGGTCTCATCAGTCAAGACTAGGAAAGTTAATTGAATTCAATCATGATATTGATTTGAGACAAACTGAGGGGTTACAGCCCGAGGGTTCAAACCAATAAAGACAGAGAGCCATACCCTCAGCAACGACACTAACACTTACAACGGTCCCTACACTGCATGTTGATCCTTTGTTTATAGCTTAGATAGTGAGGGTAGTAATCAAGGCAATGCCTGGTGTCTCGACCCTGATAAACCTAGTAGCCCAAACAGTACAAGCAGCACCAATGGTTATAGCACCAGCTAATAGTATGGTTGTAATAGTGTAGATTGTAAAAAATATGAGAGAACTAGGGTGTGAGCCCTTTTTAACTGAACCAAACGTTGAGATAGCAAGCAAGTGGCTTCATACAGGTAAGGACACCCTGAATTAGATACATGTAACAGAGGGCTTGTAAGTGAACTATGCCGCTCATTTGCTTTTTGACAGGGCACGATCTTGGTGAGATACAGTGAGGTCGAGGAGACCCGTAGGATCTAGGACTTAGGTTGAGTTTATAGCATAATTTGAACATCAATTTTACTCCTCCTATCATCGAAAAATTAAGGAGTGAGAGTTTCTAGCCCTGAGGCAGAGAGACATATTTGGACTCGATTATGAAAGGAGATTCCATGACCTCTTCATGTTTGCTTCACACCAAGTTCCTAGTGAGCAATATAGGGTGGAAAGGTTGAGAGATGGACTGCTGCAAGAGTTGAGATAAAGGTTGATTTCCTTTAAGTTCGAGATGATTAAAGACCTTATTGAAGCAACAAAGGCCTTATTGTATGAAAGAGGGCCACCAAGGCTAGCATGGTCTAAGTAAATGGAAGGATATAGAGTGCACTTCTAATAGACCCTTTTTTTTTTAAAAAAGAAAAGGGACAATTCAGTCAGTTTAAAAAAAGGGAGGTACATCAATCGCGTCAACTCAGACTACTGAGGTGGAGTTGATAGGGGGACAATCGAACCTCAAGAGTAATTTTTCGAGAGGATCGTCAGAGTAGAGCACAATCACTTATCCTCTATGTGTCCATTGCGGGCAAAGACACCCAGGGATTGTTCTGCAATACCCAAGTGGTGTTATATTTAACGAGGGGAGCACAGGTGGTGGGACTGCCCGCACTTAGATCGAGGGTGTTACTATTACAGGGGTCAAAGACACTTCCAGCGGAATTGTCCTCGCAGGACTAAGATCACCTAAAATTAGCAGCAGACTCAAAGTCAGCAACAGTCTACCACTATGAATAGAGCAGTTAAACAGGCACTATCAGGGGCTAGTAGCAGTAGAGGCTGAACTCATGCCAAGGGTGGTAGGATACAGGGGGCCCGAACCTAGGGAAGAATATATTACATAACACAAGAGGAGACCCAAGCTGTTTTTGATGTAATGACAGGTACATTATAATTAAATTCTTTATCTATTCATGTATTGTTTGATTTGGGGGTCATACACTCGTTTGTTACAAGTAAAGTTATGAAGAAATTAAGGAAAAATCCTAGTAAAATAGAAAATGGGTTTGTTATAAGCACTCCATTAAGTGAAACTATGAATATTGATCACATGTATATGGAGGTCCAGGTTAATATAAATGGATGTGAGTTAAGAGTAGATTTATTACCATTAAATTACATGACTTTGATGCCATCCTGCGAATGGACTAGTTAAGTATGAATAAGGCTTAGATGGACTGGTTCACAAAAATAGTAACTCTCTAAAGGCCCAATGGTAGAAAGATAGTGTTTCAGGGGGAGAGAAATGTCATCTCAAACTATATTATCTCAGTTATGACCGTTAGGAAAATGAAAATAAGGGATGTGAGGCTTACCTTGCCTATGTCTTGGAGACAAAAAAGAGAGATATTCAACTGTTGAATATTCCAATAGTGAGAGAATTTCCTGATATATTTCCGAATGAACCGCTAGGAGTACCTTTGGAGAGAGAAGTAGAGGTCACTATTGATGCACTGTTTGGTACGTCTCCAATAACCTAGTCACCGTGTAGGATGATGCCAGTCAAGTTGGCGAAACTAAAGATTCAACTACACGAATTACTAAAGAAAGGATTCATACATCATAGTAATTCACCTCGGAGAGCTTTTGTGCTGTTTGTAAAGAAAAAAAGACAGGATCCTTAGACTTTGTAAAAATTATAGGCAGTTGAACATGGTAACAACAAAGAACAAATATCTGCTTTCATGGATACATGATTTGTTTAACCAACTAAAGGGGGCCAAAGTGTTTTTGAAGATAGATCTGAGGTTGGGATACTATTAGTTGAGGATTAAGAAACTCGACATAGCAAAAACAACATTTAAAACTCGGCATAGATTTTACGAGTTCTTAGTATTGTCGTTTGGGCTGTCAAATGCACCAGAAATGTTTATGGACTTGATGAATTAGGTCTTTTGACCATACTTAGACAAGTTCATAGTTGTATTCATAGACAACATCCTAGTTTATTCAAAATCATACTTGGAGCATGAACATTAGAGGCAAGTATTAATGACCTTGAGGTCACATCAATTGTATGCCAAACTTAGCAAGTGCGAGTTTTGGCTAAAAGAAGTGATATTTCTAGGATATATTATATCAGTTGAAGGAATATCAGAGGATCTTAGAAAGGATGAAACATTATTGAAATTGGGAAGACCTAAAAATATGACCAAAATTTATAGTTTCCTTAAGTTAGCAGGATACTATCAAAGATTTATTGAGCGATTTTCTACCATAGCTATTCCCATGACTCGACTGACTCAGGAAGAAATAAAGTGGGAATGAACTAAAGAATGCAAAGAAAGCTTTCAGGAATTGAAAAAGGGACTCACTATCGTGCCAATGCTAAACTTTCCTTTATGAACAAAAGGATTGGTGGTCTATAGTGATGATGCATCGAAGAAGGGACTAGGGTATGTATTGATGCAATACAGTAATGTGATTGTATATGCCTCAATACAGTTACAAGCCCATAAGATTAATAACCCGGTGTATGATTTAGAATTAGTCGCTATAGTATTTGTCCTAAGAGTATGGAGACACTATTTATATGGGTTTCATGTTAAGATATTCATGGATCATAAGAGTTTGAGATATCTGATGACTCAGAAGGAATTAAATATGTGACAAAGACGCTGGATGAAATTGATAAAGGATTATGATTGCATAATCGATTACCATTTAGGGAGAGCAATATTATCGTAGATGTTTTTAGTCGCAAGAATAGGACAGTAGATGTATAGTGGAAAGATTGGGATGAAAAAGAATTGCTAGAGTTAAGAAAGATTGATGCCCAAGTAGAGGTGGTACTAGAGGAGTCATTAGTGGCTCAGTTAAGAGTGAGGTCAACACTACGGGACAAAGTACTCAAAGCTCCACAAGAAGATCTTGAAGTTGGTAAGATAAGAGATAAATTATGGTTAGGAATTGAGACACCGTTCCAAATCCGGAAAGATGAGATGGTAGTCATAGGAAGGCAAATGTACTTACTAGGAGATCAAACACTGAAAAAGGAAGTCTTACAAGAGGCCTATGAATCGAGAGTTGTAACATACCCTGGGAGTACTAAAATATACCAGGATTTGAAAGAATTTTATTGGTCGCCAAATATGAAGAAAGAAGTGGCTGGATACGTGGTGAAGTATGGGATTTATCAACAAGTAAAGGTGGAACACCAGAAATTGTCTGGATTTTTACAACCATTGTTGATACCCGAGTAGAAGTGGAAAAATATTACGATGGACTTTGTATCTAGGTTACCTAGAGGAAAAAGGGGGAGCGATGTTGTTTGGGTCATTTTGGATTGATTGACTAAATTTGCATTATTATTGCTAGTGAGAATGACAAACTCAATGGAGAATTTGGCAAAATTGTATGAGAATTTCGCTGGTTTACCTCTTGGTTATGGCTAAGTGTTCAACAAGCTCTCAGAACGAAGTTGAATCTAAGTATAGCTTTTCATCCTCAGACTAATGGTTAATCTGAGAGGATTATTCAATTTTTAGAGGACTTGCTAAAAGCCTGTATATTAGAGTTCGGAGGAAACTAGGAAGATCATCTACTGCTAATGGAATTCACTTACAACAACATTTACTAGGCTACAATAGAAACGGCTCCCTATGAAGCCTTATATGGTAAAAGATATTGGACATCAGTATGCTGGGAAGAGGTAGGGGATAAACAACTAATTGGGCCAAAGTTGGTACAAATTACCTTAGAAAAGATAAAGATCATAAAAAATAAAATGAAAGCGGCCTAGGATAGGTAGAAAAGTTATGCGGATAACAGGAGAAGACCTTTAGAGTTAGAATTGGCAACAAAGTATTCTTGAAATTCACCCTATGGAAACATACGTTAAGATATGGCATAAAAGAGAAACTGACGCTAAGGTATATTGGGCCTTTTGAAGTCACTAAAAGGATTGAACTTGTGGCCTATAGATTGGGTCTACCTCCACATCTGGCTAAAATCCACAACGTGTTTCATGTCTCTCTGATGAGAAAGGCTGAAGTGGATCCACCTCGAGTGCTACCTTAAATCCTTCTAGAAATGAATGAAAATTTAACATTTCAAATGAAGCTGGAGAAAGTAGTAGATTACAGTGTAAAATAACTAAGGAGTGAGAAGATTCCAATGATCAAGGTATTATGGAGGAATTCTCAAATTGAGAAGGTGACATAGTAAGGAGAATCTGAAATGAGGTAGAAACACCTCGAGTTATTTTTATATTCAAGTAAGAGGTTCAAAGTTTGAGGATGAAATTTTCTTTTAGGAGAGGAGAATACGAAAACATGATAAATTATAATCCAAACAAAATAAATAAAATACCGAATAGATTAAATAAAAGGATTTTAGGTATTGTGAAGGGATATACTAAAATAAAAGAGAAGGTGTTATGGTGTAAATTAAGTCAAAAGAAGAATTGAGGGACAAAAATAGAAATAAGAGATATGAGGGCCAATGTGTAAATATAAGAAAAAATGGACTATAAATACTCCATTTTCTCTCTCTTGGCCAATGGTTTGAAACAAAGAGAGGGGAGCATTTGTGTGATTTTTCTACTTAAATTCTTCTTGATTTCACCCATAAAAGTGTGTAATTGGAGTGATTAACTTAGTTAAACAAATTAAGAGGGGTGATTTTAGTCTGGTGAGTACTTTAGAAGAAGATATTTCAAGTTAGGGTTTGAAGAGGAAAGAGAAGAAAACTTGATTTTTCTTGCATTCTTTCTTTGAATGCTTATCAAGGTAAGGTAAATAACATGCTCCAAGTGATTAATTCCTCTAATTTTATGTTTTGATGAAGGACTTGAATTATTGAGATTATTTGAAATTGTGGGTTTATGATATTAATTGTAGGAATAATGCAAATTATGATTGGACCATGTTAGAAAGCATGAATTATGACTGGGTAAGTGTTTAATTTTAAATAGAAGAAACAAAATCCTTCCCCCTTTTTATTAAAAGTTTCGGCCAAAGAGGAAGATTTTGAAGATTTAAGGTTTTAATGCAATTGTTTGAAAAACATGGGAAAATATAGGTTTATAAGTGTTAATAAATAAAATGAGTAAAGATTTTTCAAAGAGAAAAGAAAATTCATTACTTTCTTTTTTTTGGTGAATTTTGGTAAAAAACAAAATCAGGACAATTGAGTATTTGATAAAGTTATATAAAAATCTTATCAAATTATAGATAATTGATGTTGATAGGTTAATTGAATAATGATTTTTGGTAAAAAAAATATTTAATTAAAAAAGGGATTTTATCATTCTCGATTTAAAAGTTTAATCAAACTTATTTAAGAGTGGTGGATTTAATCAAGAAATATGTAATTAGTATCAAAATTGTACCCGTTTAAATGAATGAATAATGACATGGTAAATTGTGTTGGTACAAAAGAGATTGCAAGACCTAATCAATAACAAGGGACCTCTTCAAGCACATAGATACTAGGTAGGTGTTCGATACCTTGAAGTAACTTAATAGCTTATTTCAAATGGTTGTAAAAGGAATTTTCATAGATTGTAATTTTAGTATAAAGTTATGAAATAAAAAGGGCATTTTAATGCCCTGTTGAAAGGGCGAGTTGAGAGAATTATTTACTAGTTAATGGAAATAATGTCCTATTAAATGGGCGAGTTGAGAAAATTATTTCCTGGTTAATGGAAACAATAAATGGGTGCAAAGAGATGATGATTTTCTGGTTAACGAGTTATTACAGTTGGTCTAAATAATGTCCTAATAAATAAGCAAGTTAAGAGAATTAACTCCCTGGTTAATGGGATAAATACTTGGTGTAATAGATAATTGTAGAATTTAATCGATTTAAAATTAAGTTAAATATATGGGCTTGTTAGAGATACTTTTGGTATTTTTGTAAATTAATTTATACTCAAGATTCGAATTAAGAATTTATGAAATCATTGAATTACAAAGATAAGATATTTTATTTAATAACGTGGGAATTACATTGTATGTAAATAGTTAGTCCTTAATTATTTATTTATTTAATAAAATTTGCAATTTCTAATTATGCTTAATGTGATTATGTTTTTTAGATACATCGCACCCTTGAACTGGAAAATAAATGCATAGATAGATAATTTTGTTAAGTAATTCATGTAATTAGAAGAATTAATATTTTGTTGTAATACGCTTTTATGTTAAGAATTGTAATTTTCAAATTAATTACTTATGTATGATGTAATTTAGGATGTTGCTATTATTAAGTTGAATTATTGTTGGTTGTATACATAGTTTAAGTATAACTATAGGTGAAAGAAATCAATGCATGCTGTGAATTAATTAGCTTTAAATAATTATCCTATAAAATATGGAAAATGAGAACTTGATATTATGACCGAGTTTTAAAGGTCCAAATTATGGGAAGAAAATTTTGATTGATGTTTACAGGTTGAGAAATATTGAGTCGATAACTTGATATCAGAAAATACAAAGGAAACTCTGTCAAAAATTCAGTTTTGATATATATATATATATATATATATATATATATATATATATATATTAGGGACTATATTTGGGGTTATTACAGGACGTTTATATGAGATATACCTTATTTCTTAGTTTACGAGATGGAGGCAGTAATGCCGCTAAAAGTAGAAATCCCATCTCTAAGGGTACTGATTGAATCAGAACTCGAGGAAGCTGATTGGGTCAAAATGAGATACGAGCAGTTAAATTTGATTAGTGAAAAAAGTTTAGATATAATATGTCATCACTAGTTATATCAACAAAGAATGGCTAAAGCATACGATAAGAAGGTCAAATCTAAAGTATTTCGAGAAGGAAATTTAATGTTGAGAAAGATCTTACCTCTACTCGGCGAAGATCAGAGTAAGTAGGCACCCAACTACGAAGGCCCATATATAGTTAAGAAAACATTCTCTTGAAAAGCTCTGTTATTGACAAGAATGGATGGATACGACTTGCCTAGGCTTGTGAACTCTAATTCTGTAAAAAAAATATTATGCATAGTGTATTCATCTACTTTAAATTAATAAAGTTTTGTTACTCATTCTCATTACATCTTGTGTATTTCGCAAATGATCTCAATACAGCTTAGCTTAGGTAAGGTGCGCTAGGGGTGTTAATGCCTTCCCTATCCACAACTAGTCCCTTACCCTAGAATTTCTGATAAAACCAGTATACATGGGTTTTCTAATGACCATGGACCAAACAACTAGGTGACAACTCCATAACCCCCACAAGTGACCCCATGTGCGATAGTGTGCGCGCACGCGCGCGCGCGCGTTAAGAGACACATTTGATACAATATATAGTGAAATATGTTGTCTATTAATTATCAATAACCTTAAAACACATAATACACAACAAAGTTGGAGGTACCATCAAATTTGTTACTTAAAATCAAAGTATGTATATAGTCGTTTTTAGACAAACAACAAAAAAATACGAAAGATTAAAATCAATAACAAATCTTAAATAATAAAAATGTATTCACAAATAAAAAAAATATAAGTATGAAAGAAACTTTAATTTCAAAACAAGAGTAATCCGGGTTTGTTGCGTGAGTTGAATCACAAAAAAGATTTGAAAGTGGATACTTGAAGTGGACTAATAGCTTCATAAACACCACCAAGTTGAAGAGCTCTGAATCAATTTTTTGAATCGATATGATTTGCTTCAATCAGATTCCTAGATCAAATATTATGACTCATTAGAGGAATAATATGTGCTTGTCATTTCAAGTTGAATTATTTAGCTTTGGTTGTCAATCGACGCATATATTTAATCGTTAAACATATCACATCAGTAACAACATTGGGTATATCCTCTTGTTCGTGATATGATCTAAATTATATTTGAATTTTGCTATAAAACACATGCGAACTAGTTTTGGGAGATTGAGTATATCTCTCAAAACATACATCGAATCAAGCTGAACTTTTACAGAACAATACTAGACACTTGAAACTATATTGTGTTAAACTTTTAGGTCAATCTAATTTCAAGAAAATATTATTTAAAGTTTTTGAATTTGTTACTTCTATTTTGGCAGATTCGTTGACAGAGTGTTCTTTCTAGGTTATTTTTAGCCTAATAAGTCCAGACTCTAACGCATTAATTTTGGATAGAAAAGGGAGATTAAATGAGGCTTATTTAGGCTTTAAACTTGTTTATGGGCTTGGGATACAAGGGTTCTTAATATGGCTTAGATTTATTAAAGAATTATATTCCTTTCTCTTCTTAGATATGTGTGGTGACTAGAAGCCTTATAAATATTATAGTTTTAGTTGTCTTTTATTTCTTTTGGTTTATTTAAGTTTAGGTAGCTTAGTTTTTTATTCTTAATTTTTTTATCACCCCTAAAATATCAGTAGCATAAAAAAGTGAAAAAAAAAAAGAGAGGAAGAATAGACGTTATTCAAACTTGTTTCAATTTTGTCGTAAAAACACAAACAATAGAGAAAAAAATTCAAACCATCTTTAAATCACTTTAAAATCAAAATACTGGTTATTTAGGGTGAAATCACACTATATATTAAATTTGAAATCTTTTTGATATTGTTTGATTGAGATTCAATTCTGAGTTAAATTTTGTTGTAAAATGATCATACACGGGTGTTTGATACCTAGGCATAAGAGAGTGACCTATAAACTAAGATCTATTTTTTTATTGGGTATAAAGTTAC